>SDBT01013471.1_pt1 | contig 13101 bp, 22 predicted proteins | sample 2277101 | NCBI WGS metagenome assembly SDBT01 (sample SAMN10404973, study PRJNA504765) | marine sediment metagenome | isolation source: marine sediment core GS10_PC15, 103 cmbsf | place: Arctic Ocean: Southern Knipovich Ridge | collected 2010 | reverse complement strand
CCCAGGTGTTCCGTTCCGGATCGGCGGGTGGGTAGTACCCCCTCCGTCGTGGGAGCTGGTTTCCGTACATGGTCGACCATTCTGGCCAGCCAGTTGTCCACTTGCCGCCGCTCCTCCACTGCTTTCCGCTCCGGGCTGCCTTTGTGACCTTGGAGATCTGGGCGTGGTTTTTCCGAGAGAGAAAATCTTTCAGGTCATCCCACGGTGAGAAACCCCCACCGCCTGCATTCTGGACAAGAGGTCTCAGGTGTGGATACTCACCGTCCAGAATGCAGGCCCACGCGTAGGCGCTGGCTACCCCGGGATCTGCTTTGAGGTACCTGAGCCAATACTCATCCGGGCTCTCGTCGCTACCACTCTCGTCTTCTGGGGACCAACCTTCTGGGAGCGGCCTGGTGAAGTCTCGCCCCGGGGGAATCTCGGGCTTGCGTCCCACTGCCACACCTACCTCATGGCCTACCTGACAAAGCAGCGGGACGGGGCGGGTAGGATCGCCTTTTCGGGGTGCACTCCCTAGCCCCACGCGGATCGATCTATTTCAATGTGCCTCATCGGATGGGCAAGAAGAAAGGGGCACTGTCGCCCCCTTCTTTGTGTTGCGAATGTTCACGGTCAGGAACTGCCCTGCCTTCACTCCTTCGGCCCGTGCACGGCTCGGAGCGGCTCGCCGCCGGCCGGTACCGATAGAAGCTGTACAGGTCTTCCACGCCTCCTGTGGCCTCGCGTGCGCGCGCGGAGCCCTCCATCCTTCCGGTAAAACGTAGGAAGGATTCCCCATGTGGCCGCGTGCCTCAGCGGCCCCAGAACATCCGGTCTTTTCCCCTGGGTACTGCGACGCTGGGCAGGGGTAGGGATGATCTGGGGGTCGCGGGGTGCCTCGAGGTGAAATTAAAACCTTAAGTTTTCTGTAGTTTTCAGCCATCGAAACCGGCGGCTCGCGGTGTGGACCTTCCATGGAGTTTCGATTCCTCCAGTAGCCCGCCGCTGGCAAGCGGGAGCCGGTCCGTCAGTTTCACGGACGCTTTAATGTAAACGCCCGCTAGAAGTAGACAAAAGAGAAGGCGTTGCGTGCCTTCTTCTCGAGTTCGGCCAGCGCATCCTCGGGCAGTTCTTCGATGCAAGAAACACCGTGCTCAGCCAGCATCTCTATGGCCCGCTTTACCCACTTATCTCGGAGTCTCCAGCTCTTGGCGCGTGCTCTGGCTGCGGCTTCCTCCATCGTTTTTCTCATGCGATCGTAGGCGGGATCCCCTGCGTCCATGGCCTCCCTCGGATTTCGACCAACAATGAGTGGGTAAGGCGGTCCTCTCTTCTTGCTCATCCCTTCCCCTCTTTTTCTCCTGTCTTACCGTCGAGGGCATTGAAGCTCTCGGGGTAAACGACGTGCTGCAACTTTTGGGGGAGTTGCTGTCCCCACATCTTGTCTTCGTGCCCCGCTGCGCAAGAGACGTGGAAGTGAGTGCCAGTGTCATAGGTACCTAGATCCCACGTGTCCTTTTCGCTGTCATAGTCCCAAGAGACCGAGACCCGATAGCGCTTGATCTCAATTACGTCTTCGCTGCAATCGGCAAATGAACACTTAACTGTCTGCATGAGTGCCTCCTGCACATGTGGTGTTGCCTCAGCAATACTCGCTTACAAGACCACACTTTTCACGCCCCCGGCGCCCGCCATGGCCAACCCCACCAGCCACAGCGGGCCCTCTCTTGTCTCAGATCACAGAACGTCTCGCCCCCCTGCTGGGGGCAGGCCGTCCGTGAGCAGCGGCGCCTTATCCCCGAGCTCGCCCCAATCATCCGTAGTAGCACCAGCGACCAGCAACCGCGTCAGAGGGTGCCGCTGGAGGTATCGGTACGCGACGGCCTCCAGAAGGGCGCAGAGCTCTTTGTCGTTCACGGCCGCTGATGCCTCTTCCCACTGCTCATTGGTCCACTGGATTGTGACGGGCTTGAGAACATGGATGTGATACTGCGCGAATAGCATCATAAGGACACCTCTGTGCCGGCCTCACGCCTGCGCGCCATCTCAACGTCATTGAGAACGCGCCCGACGGTATCCACGTCCATGCCGTGCTCGCTCTCATAGCGGTGCACCGTGGTCAGGACCTCATTCATGAGAGCTGCCCTGTGGCCGTGTGCCGAGAGGTCTGGAAGCTCGAGGATGGGGAGATCGTCACGGTAACCACCGCGCCCCCAGATGGTCAGTCTCGGCGGGGTTGTGTGATCGCCACTCACCAGCCCGATGCCGCCCTTCGTGTCAACGCGGCCGTCCACGAGACCGGAGTAGCTCACATCGAGCATGGAACTGCCATCGGGGTCGACCATGAGGCAGGCAACTGGCTCCGGGGGGCCGCCGTCCGGCTGGGCGCTCTTGTCGCCAAACAGATCGAAGTAGACGGCCTCACGACCGTCGCTCCCACGGTCCATCAGGCCGATCTCGGCCCGCACCTCCCCGTCACGGCCGCGGATGATCAGGCCGTTGCACTCGAGGATGTTGGGCTTCTTCTCGTTCTCCGACATACGATCCTCCTGGCGTTGTGTAGCTCCACTTGCCATGTCGCTACCTCCGTCTCTTCGGACACAATGGGACTGCCGGTGGCTCCTACCTGGAGCTCGGCGGCCTCGCCTCTATTCATTACTGATCCGTGATCCCGGTCAGCGCCCACGGTTTGGCCACCAGCTCGCGGGACAGTCCCTCCTCGCGCAGCCACACTGTGCTCATAGGCTGCGGGGGGATCTCGAAACACTGCCCGCCGCCTTCGATTGCGATGCGCCAATGCGCAGCGCGGGCACCGACGTTGGGAAGCATGTGGCCTACATGGACCGAGAATTCTCGGCTGCCCGGTCTAACGATGATGTCGGCGTGGTGGCCGAAGATCGGTGACAAATCATCATCGAGGAGTCGCAGAGTCGCCTCGATCCTGACGCGAGTCCTCGAGCTGTTGTTGACGCCGACGGCCCAAGCCGCGTATGCGTCATCTCGATACACCTGCAGCACGCATCTGAGATCGTCAATTTCGACGGCGGTGCTCACGTCTGCCTCTCTCTCTGGCTCCCGCGGGAGCCACGTAGATTCACCTCGGTTTTGAGTCCGATAATGATTCTTTTAGGACTCTGCACGGGTTCCTCACCCTCACACCGTGGCCGCGACGAGCTCGGCCACCTCGCCGGCGCCAGTCCTCGCTTCATTAGTTCGTCCTTGTACGCCAACGCCAAGGCGTTTGCCGGGCCCGGGCCTTCGGCCAGGAGGAGGGCTGCCGCTTCATTCGAGTCCCGGGCGTCGACGAACCGCTTGAAATCCTCGAGATCTTGGCGGTAGGCCCGCACCGTGTTGGCGTTCCTTCCAGCGAAGAACGCGTCAGCAAGCCGAACCTGACCGGCTCGCACCGGAAGCCATCGATCACTTGCCATAGGCACGAGGCTGCTCGCGAGCGGTCCTGTAGTTCCCATTAGGCGGCCTCTTCATCAACAAGCTCGAAGAGATCCTCGATGCTGCAACCGAGCGCCTGAGCGATGCGCAGAGCGGTGGAAACAAGCGGGGTTATGTGACCATTGGCGATCTTGCTGACGTACTCCGGGTTCATCGAGCATCGTCGTGCGAGCTCGCCTTGGCTTATTCCGGCGCCTTTCACTGCCTTCTGGAGATGAACAACTATTGGATGACTATCTCTATTGGACATAGATGACACTATAGACACGTATGTCACTAGTGTCAAGAGAGGCAGATGAAGAAAGTGCCAACATTGACATTAATGACTGCCGCCCATAGCGTGCTGGTTATGGAAATTGGAGAGCGCATCAGGGAGATCCGAACCAGGCGGGAGATGAGCCTTGGGGACCTCGGCGAAGAAACAGGAATAGACCGGGGCTACCTTGGGAAGATCGAGAACGCGAGAATCAAGGCACCGCGACCCGACACGCTACGGAAGATTGCCGAGGGACTGGGGACCACAGTTGGCGATCTTTTCGGAGAGCCCGCTGGAGGCGAAGTGATAATGCTTCAACGGTCCGAGTGTGCCACGGACGCCCTGAAGCAGTTCCTGCTCGACAAGAAGAAAACACTAGCACTGGACGAGAGGTTCTTCCTGGAGCATGTCCTGGAAACGAACAACACCAGCGCGGTGGATGACTACGGCTTCTGGGCAGATGAGCTCTCCGGTTATCGAGGCAGCCCCCAACAGAAGCTCCTCAGGTTCACGATTGGGGAAGACCCAACGTTTGGCGCAGATAGCCTCCAGTTTATGGGTACCATCTGGAGTGCTGTCTATATGCTCACGGTCATGGCCGACGCACACCTGGGGAGTCTGAGGCAGGAGGTGTTGGCGGCGAAGACAAAGAGGCGTGAGAAATCGACCAAAAAGGAACTGTAAGATTAATGGCGCGTTCTGGCACGGGAGTAGGTGTCGAACCTGCGGCTCCCTGTGACGTGTCGGATTACCCGTGCGAGCAGTGCCAAGCCTCTGTGAGAAGGGGCCGGGAGGCCGTGCACGGCTCCAGGAGCGTCGAGAATGTCATCCCGGGTGAGGTTTTCATGCCGAGCCACTCGGTGCACGAGAGGCCCCTCTCCTACCCCTTCCGAACCGATGGCAGTTGGAGTGTCGGCGGCCGGTGGAATCAACAGCTCACGGTCTTTCCGGGGATTACGAGGTTTCGAGTGGTTTAAACTGTCTCAGGGACAAGAAGGGGACAGTCGAGGCTCGAGAGGAGGAGTCAGTGAGTCGGATCACCGATGAAGCGATCGAGCGCGGGGTTGGAATGTGGGCTCGAGAGACACACGCATTCACGGGCAGCGGTAGGCCGGATGTTGGCAACCTCCTGGACACTCACAACTCGGAAATCAGCCGCGTAGCTCGGAGCATCTGCAGCGCAGTCGCACAGGCCATTGGGGAGGCCGAAGCTCGCAGCGTATGGTGTGACGACCAAGAGCAGGGTTGCCTTGCCCTCAGCAATGGACTGCAAGGGAGCTCCTTGGCCACCGTGCTTCCGCAACAGCTCGAGGATCTCGGACGTCTCGTCGGTGGGAACGAGAGATACGAACAGACCTTCACGCCATTCATCGAAGAGGCTGCCGGACTTTTGGAACCAGAGAGCGACTCACAGGGGCGCCTGTTGCGGCAGGTCTGCCTGGAGAACGACCTACGTTGAACGCGGAGCTGGCGTTTTCGAACCTGCTGACGCTAGGCCTTCTCGTCGTGGCGCTGTTGGCCCTCGGCGTTGCCCTCTACTCTGCTTGGTCCGCGTCTCGTTCCGCCGCGGCCGCTGAACAGTCAGCGCAAACCGCACAAGGCGTCCTCGATCACCAACGCGAAGAGTTGCGCGAGTACTGGATCGTGCTGCTAGCGACGACGATCAAGAGCAATCTGAAAGGCAAGAGCACCATACCGGCGGCGCGAGAACCGGTTGCTCAACTGCTTGAAGGTCTGCCCGCCCCCCTTCGGGACGAGGAGAAGCGAATCGTCGAGCTCGCACACAACCGCGTCGCACCTGCGCGGGATTTCGACGGTTTCTGGCAAGAGCTCGAAGACGTGCGAGGGCGTGGCGGATTGGCGGATAGGTAGCTGGCCCACAGAAAGAGCACGGCGCCAGGCCCTCAGGGTGATGTGGGATCAACTCCCAGCAGCCTCCGTGTCACAGTTCGAGTAGTATTTCTCCATCTCGACACGCATCCACTCAGGCCCCAACTCGTACCGTTGTCTTTGGGTAGCGAAGGCCTCACCGCTGTTCGGCCGTCTGGCCCTTGACGGTTTCCTCCTTTTCCATAAACTCCGATGCATCACTCTCAATAAAGCGAGGGAGAGCTTCTACCAACCACGGGGACCAAAGGAAGGTAGGGGGCCATGCTACGCAGCATCTGTGCGGCTATCGTTGTTCTGGGGTTCTTTCTTGTCGCCTGTGCCGAGCCCCGAATTGACGGCTCATCAGATGCGGCCTTCCATGAATCCATAGAAAAGATCAAAGCCACCCTCGACGGACAAGAACTGATCGAGTTCGAAACGGCCCTGGCCGAACTGGGCCTCGCGGAAGAACAGGTTGCGCTCCTCGCGAGCCCACTACTGGCCCCTATCGTGGAAGGGTATGTCGCGGCCTTCGACGGGAAGACCGCAGAAGGCCTAATAGCCCATGTCGAAGAGGCGGGGTCATTGCACCAAGCGGCTGAGCGGGTACGGACACGAGTGAAGCTCGAGGCGCTCGAGGCGGCGAAGGCTGAAGCGGACCTGGCCAGGGCGGAGCTGGCAAAGTTCGAAGTTCTTAGCTCAAGCATCCACCGGAGGGAGAGGGTTGGTTTCGACTCCGTTACCTTCAGGCTGACCGTTCGGAACGGGACAGACCACCCAATCGCTGGTGTCCATTTCATGGGGACTCTGGCCACGCCTGGCCGCTCGGTGCCCTGGATCAAGGACGAGATCCGTCACGGCATACCCGGCGGAATTGAGCCTGGCGAGGAAATGACCCGGGAGTTTTCCTACTTCACTGGCCATTGGATACTCATTGAGTTTCCTGCTGACGCCGTTCTCACAGTCGAGCCCATAGAGCTGATCGGGGCAGATAGCCAGCCCCTCTTTTCATCGCGAGGCTTCACCGAGGAGGACGCTCGTCGTCTCGAGGAACTGAAGGCCACGCAGCAGGAGTAGGGGGAGGGCTTCCACCAACCACGGGGACCAAGGAAGGCAGGGGCCATGGCGAAGGTGCCGAAGAGGGTTGCAGAGCGACTCACGAAGGAGGCCCGCCGTTTTCAGCGGGTGCTCCGCGACGCGCAAGGTCGTGACGTCAACGAATCTGACACGGTGACGATCATCACCGACATGCTGGCGCGGGTGTTTGGGTTCGATAAGTACACCGAGATCACCAGCGAGCAAGCGATCCGCGGTACGTATTGCGACCTGGCCGTCAAGCTCGACGACGGGGTTCAGTACCTCATCGAGGTGAAGGCGATTGGCCTGCAGCTCAAGGACACTCACCTACGCCAAGCCGTCAACTACGGCGCCAACCATGGCGTGCCGTGGGTCGTGCTAACGAACGGCGTGAATTGGGAGATCTACCGCGTCAGGTTCGAGCGGCCTGTTTCTCATGAGCATGTGTGCTCGCTCGACTTCCTCGAACTGAACCCGAGGAAAGCAGAGGATCACGAGCAGCTCTTCCTGTTGTGTCGCGAGGGGCTCAGCAAGGCGGCAATCGAGGAGTACCACGAGCACGTCCGGAACGTGAACCGCTTTGTTGTTGGCGCGCTGGTCCAATCGGAACCGATACTGGCCGTGGTTCGTCGCGAACTGCGACGACTTGCTCCCGGAACCAAGGTGTCGGTCGACGAAATCAAGAAGCTGCTCCCCGACGTTTTGAAGCGGGACGTCATCGAGGGTGAGCGGGCGGCGGCGGCTATCAAGCGCGTCGGGAAGGCTGCCAGGAAGAGGCTCCAGAAGGCACCCGAGAAGACCCAGGCAGCGGACCAAGAAAGAGAGAAGGAAGCTGCGACAGCGCGTCCATGAAATCCTCGAGGTGGCGGCCCCAGGCGACCGCGTCAGTCGAGTCTTCGACATCGCACTCGTCACCCTGATCGGCTTGAACGTCCTGGCACTCTCTCTGGAGACGGTTGACGGAATCTACCTCGGCCGCGAGCGAGCGTTCAGGGTCTTCGAGATCTTCTCCGTGGTCGCGTTCTCGATCGAGTACGTGCTGCGGGTTTGGTCGGTGACCGCGGACGAGCGATACCGGAGGCCCGTGACGGGCAGGCTGCGCTTCATGGCAACGCCGCTGGCGATCGTGGACGTGCTAGCGATCCTGCCGTTCTACTTGCCCATGGTGATCCCGCTGGATCTCAGGTTCCTGCGGGCCGTCCGCCTGATCAGAATTGTGCGGCTGCTGAAGCTCGGCCGGTATTCCCGTGCCCTGCAGACCATCGGCAGCGTGCTGAAGGCCAAGAGGGAGGAGCTCCTGATTACGGCATTCGTCATGTTCATCTTCCTGCTGTTGGGCTCGGCTGGCGTCTACCACGCTGAGCACGAGCTCCAGCCCGAGGTCTTCTCGAGCCTGCCAGCCACATTATGGTGGGGCGTCACCACGCTTAGCACTGTCGGCTATGGCGACGCAGTGCCGATGACACATGTCGGGAAGTTCATCGGAGCCCTGGTGGCACTGCTGGGGATCGGCATGTTCGCGCTCCCCACCGGAATTCTGGGTGCGGCCTTCGTGGAGGAGATGAGGCGAGAGCGCAGAGAGACTCCAACGTGCCCGCACTGCGGGCGGGATTGAAATGATGGGAATAAGAGGCATCGAGAGGCGGGGAACAGGAGGTGTCTGTGCGCCGTGACGAGGCCCTTGGACTCTTACGAAGCGGGCCAGACGGCATCGAGGAATGGAATAGACGCCGAAGGAAGATGGAGCACATCGCGGACCTCGGTGGCGCAGAGCTCGGTGGCGCAAAGCTCAAGGATGCCAACCTCAAAAGCGTCAAACTCCAAAATGCCGATCTCGTGGGCGCTGACCTCTGGCGCGCCTACCTCTGGCGCGCCAATCTCTCCGGTGCCAACCTCAGGGGTGCCGAACTCGGGCATGCCAGCCTCATGGAGGTCAACCTCAGAGGCGCCAATCTCATGGACACCAATCTCAAGGGCACCACGTTTCGGGGGGCCTGGCTCCCGGGTGCCCGCCTAGGGGGTGCCACGCTGGCTCGGACAGCGTTCGCATTGGTGGACCTGAGCACGGCCGAAGGTTTGGCAGACGTGAAACATGTCGCACCCTCATCCATTGGCACGGACAGCCTGGAGATGATGGCCGCCAGCCTCTCTGGGGATCCTTCTCGTCAGGCTGAAGTTGAGGCATTCCTACGAGGCGCAGGCATTCAAGAAAATCTGCTCGCGTGGTGGAGAGCTCAGATCGGACAGCCCTTGGATCTCTATTCCTGTTTCATCAGCTACAGTCACGACGACAGGACGTTTGCGCGCCGACTCCACGACGAGCTTCAAGCCAGAGGGATCCGTTGTTGGCTAGATGAACATCAAATCCTGCCGGGCGACCGAATCCTCGAACGGGTCGACGTTGGCATAAGACTATGGGACAAGGTGCTCCTTTGCTGCTCAGAGACATCGCTGAATAGTCCGTGGGTTATCCGGGAAATCGACAAAGCGCTGAAGAAGGAGGCGCGTTTGTGGAAGGAGCGCGCAGAAGAGGTCCTCGCCCTGATCCCCCTTAACCTCGACGGCTACCTATTTAAGTGGGAGAGCGACCGCGCATCGATCTTGACGGATAGACACGCACCCGACTTCACGGGCTGGGAAGCCGACAACGCGAAGTTCGAAGAGCAGTTTGAGAGGGTGGTGCTAGCGCTGCGAGCCGACGAGGGCGGCCGGGAGAAGCCACCCGCAGGGAAGCTGTGAGCGCCATGCCCATTCGCAACATCGAGACCTCGATCGGAGTACGGGACGAGAAGACCAAGACCGGGATGCACCCCCTCGAGGATGAGGACGGCGAGCCCGAGGACTGGATCGTGGTGAGCGAAGAGGAAGGCCGGCGCGTCGTTCGGACAATGTCGGACGAGGAGGGGGCGGATTTGGGGTGGGGACTTAACACGAGGCACAAATGAAGATCGCAGGTTTTCTCCTCTTGTTGAATAGCATCGGGCTCACGGCGTACTGGGTGACATCAGAGCGTCCCCACAAAGGTTGGGCTCTCTCAATTTGTCTGGTTGCCGTCTTTGTAGGACTCGCTTTTCTCCTCGAGGAGCGGATCGTCGAGATCACCGTTGGCGGTGTAGGTACTGTTAAAGCAGCTGCCGAGCAAGCGACTACCGATGCTGAGGCGATCACCGAAATGCGGCAACGGATCGAAGCCCAGAGTGCAACGATGGACATGGTTGCGGAGGCGGCAACTAGGGCAAGCGCGCTCTCAGAGGAAGCAGCAGAGAGCCTCGAGGAGATCCAAGGGATCATGGACTTCACCCGAACGGTGGTCCGGGCGCAGACCAACAGCCGCCCGGCCTTTGACCAGCTCGAGGCCTGGGCAGGCGACGATTCCTACCAGTTTCAGCAGGAATCTCGGGAGGCTTGGTTCACCGTTATGGATCTCCACAATCCAGGCGTGTACTCCAGTGGATTCACTATTCCATGGCAGGAAGGGGTTGATCCGCAGGCTCTCTCGCTTGCGGACCTCCGGCGACATTATGCTGGAGCGCCTGCAACAATAAGGCCGGCCTTGCTCGAATTCATGTGGAACCGTGAAGATATTCCAGAGCGGGAGCGTATCGAGTTCCTAGTCGCTGTCCTCCAATCGGATGACCACCTCATGGCCGTGGAGTACGCTGGCCGCTATCTCGCGTCGGAGCTTGGCGAGAACCTCAAGCCCCTCGCTGTGAGACTACTTCTCGCCGAATGGGAGAAACGTCAGGACGAGTACCCGCCGGATGGAGGTGAGGAGGACCCGCCCGCCCCGTGAAACCCTAGTTCATTCCGTACTGAGCCGGGGCGGCGGGCGGTGAGGGGCCAGAGAGGGCAAGTAGGTGCCCATGCTCTACTGCAGAAAGCGACCCACCAGAGACCTGGGAGACAAGGAGAAGTATCGCTGCCAGAATCTTCCTCCCTGGCACTTCTGCTCGAATTGCTCGGATTGGCCACGTGAGGACGACCGAGATGAGCGCGACGACCTCCCGCGCGCAGAGCAGATCTGCCCGATCTGCGCCATCCTGCAAGAGAACGACGACTGTGAGCAGGAGTGATTGGGAGTGGTGGACCGTAGTCCAGCTGAATTGCCCCATTCGCGCCTATGTAGGCCTCCCGACGCTCCGATCCCTTGATTTCTCTCCCCACTGGTGTTTGATTGGCGTATCCTTAGAGGCAAGGATTGAGCCGTAAGAAAGGGGAATCAAGCAGCCATGCCTAACGCCGGAATCAGTGCAGTCGTCTTCCAGGAGGAGGGTTGGTTGGTGGCCCAGTGCCTCGAGTACGACATCGCCGCCCAGGCAAAGACGCTGAAGGACCTCGAGTATGAGCTTGGCCGACTCCTGATCGCCCACATCGTGCTCAACACCGATGCCGAGCTGGTGCCCTTCGATGCCCTGCCGCCGGCACCGCAGATCTACTGGGAGATGTTCGAGCAAGGTCTCCGACTAGAGACCGAGAAGCGGCCGGGCTGGATGACAGTAGGAATGCATCTCCCTATCCCCGACATGAAGATCGCCGACCGGGTGGCCCTCTAGGTGGCCTACCCCATGACTCCCATGCTGACGCTGCGGGAGTTCATTGAGAAGGTGTCGAGCGATCATGGGGTGGAGTTCAAGGAGCGCGAGGAGCCGATCACCGGTCCCAGAGGGGACGTCATCCTCAGATATCTCCAGCGAGACTCCAGGATTGTGCCCCTCGTTGACATCGACGAGGGAGAGGTCCTGACTCCGACCGTGCTTCGAAGCCTCTGTCAGCAGCTCGACATTCCATGCGAAGAGTTCGGGTTCGAGCTCGGCTGAGCAGGCCCGCCCCCGTGAAGCCAGGCTCCAAATCGTACCGTGGCCGTTGGGCGGGGTTCATCTAGGGGTGACGGCTACGGGGTAGGGGATTCCGCCAGGGTGTTGGGCGGGCTCCAAGTTGGACGAATAACCACACCGCGCTACCGTCTTTTCGGGGGCCATCACCGAGGCTCCCTCGAATCTGAGCCGTCCGCTTCGACGTGGGGGAACCGAAGTGACCCATTGAAGACCTGCGTACATTCCCATAACGTCAAGGGATACCCTCCCGCAAGGACACCCCAGGAGGTACGACATGAGTCAGTATCTGGGTTGGTTGCTCGCACTGGGACTCCTAGCAATGCCCGGCTACCAGGGACTGCCGACACTGACTGACTCCGAGGTACAGGCGGCCCTCGCTATCGGACTCGACGGTGATGAAATCCGCAAGGTCCGCAGATATTGCGATGCCCGTGCTGGATTCGGCGAAATCCTTGGCAAGTCGCTCGTGAGTACGGGAACCACCACTCTTGGACGGTTCCGCGCCACCATGTCCAGCAACATCGGCGAGATTGCATTGATCGCCTACGAGAGGAAGCGCAAGTATCAGCCGGTCGGTCTGGAGGACGTTCCAGCGGAGCTGAGAGAACCGGCCGCCTTCGTCACGATTGCGCCGCTGGGAGACTCCGCCGCCGATGGTCAGCTCGACCTGCCATCGCTCATAGAGCATGTAATCGTTCGACCTCAGGGAGACAAGGACGGTGCGGTTCAGCCCCTGAGCATCCAGACGAACCCAACGTACCTGCAGAACCTCTTAGGCGCGGTGATCGCCGCAAACACCGCCATCGTTTCGTTTCCTGCCGAGGCTATCTATGAGATAGCCCAGAACGACGACGTCGAAATCGTGGTGATCACCGCGGCCGGTGAACGCAAGTGCGACATCAATGACGATGATGTTCGCCGGATGTTCGAGCTTGCCGGGCGCATCCGGACACAGGCCCTGTCGAGGCCTGCACCGTCTTCGAGCGCACCGACGCCGCGACCGGCAAGGACTCCGCCTGCCACGGCGACTCCACCGGTTGCAACGGACCCGCCTGCTGCTGCGGCGCCTCCGGTCGCCGAGACCCCGCTGCCAAATACCACCACCCCACCGGCTGAGGCCGGAAGGATCTCGGCTGATGCGTTGCCGCCTCCAATACCGTCGATTGTGGCGCCTGCGAAGCGATCAGAATCCGCATCGTGGACGACCCGCACGCCCAACGGTGTCGCCTTCGAATGGAACGCAAGAATCCACAATCAAAATGCCGAGCAGATGAACGCGGTCGTGACGGTCGTTCTTTGGGCGAGTGACGGCACGGCGCTCCATACCGCGCAGGGTGCGGGCAGCGTTCCTGGAAGCGGGTCAACCACGGTGACCGGGGATGGTGTCGTCGAAGAATCGCTCGCGACTCGCGCGGACCATTGGACAATCGACGTCGCCTGGGGGGAGGTGGAGCCGCCGGTGGCGGAGCCTGAGCTGGCGGCGGAGCCTGAGCCGATGGCGGCTCCTCAGCCAGAAGTAGCCGAGACCATCAGCGTCAGCCTTTCGGTCAACCTCACCACCGAGCGCGTGACGATCACCAACACTGGCCGAACGAGCATTGATCTTCGCGGATGTGAACTGGTCAGCCTTACGGG
>SDBT01013470.1_pt1 | contig 13101 bp, 16 predicted proteins | sample 2277101 | NCBI WGS metagenome assembly SDBT01 (sample SAMN10404973, study PRJNA504765) | marine sediment metagenome | isolation source: marine sediment core GS10_PC15, 103 cmbsf | place: Arctic Ocean: Southern Knipovich Ridge | collected 2010 | reverse complement strand
GTTTTGAAAAATTCCGGGCGTGAGTCATCCCGGCTCGGCCGGTTCCAACTACGCAAATCCTTATTTTGTCAGCACTCATTTCCTGTGTTCTCTTAAATCGAAACTTGGTGTTGCTGTCGTTAACTGTTGTTAGCTTGCGCCTAACCTCTGGAGATGATAAGACTTGCCTACGGTTTTAGCAATGTATTTCTCTCGAGAGGCTCAACATGCCACGGCAGCAACGAGCGGTTCGCCACTGCTGCCCTAATACCAAGTGCCAATTGTATGGACAATCCGGCAAAGGCAATATCATCCGATATGGGTTCTTCGGCCTAAAACGTGGCAAAGGCCACAATGCAATCCCAACCTAACAAGACAAGAGTATGCCGAAGATCAATGACCTAGAAGTGGATGACTACCTCTATCGGTGCGTCACCTTGGATCGCGTCCATCTCATGGAAGAGTTCACCAGGGTGTCTTCCGATATGGCCTATTGGTCACGTAACTACGCCTTGGCTCACCGAGAGTACCTTCGAAGCAAGCTCCTCCTTACCCGTGCGCGGGCACTTGCTTATGCTGAGGCACGTGCCCTGCTTGTGGCTCAGTATGGCAAAGCAACTCAGAAGGACATTGATGCTTCAGTGGCTAGCCACGACAGGGTCCAAGAAGCTGAGGCTGCGATGGTAGAAGCCGAGTTCAACCGTGAATGCCTCAAAGGCAACGTGGAGGCTGTGCGTTCCAAGCGAGACATGCTCATCACTGTAGGTGCGCATATCCGTGCAGAGATGAGCGGTAGCCCACGGATCAACACTCAGCATCACAAGCCTCCAGAAGACGATGACTGGGGCGCGGACGGCGACTAGATTTTTAGTGCCCGACCTGGCAGGCACAAGCTACCCAACACACCAGGAAGAAAGTAATAGTTGAATCATGACAGTTGAATGGGAAGAATTTTCCGACGAAGATCTCAAGGTCGAACAAGAACAAATGGCAGGCGGTGGTACCAACTACTGGAAGCCGAAGGAGGGCATCAACATTGTCCGCTTTCTACCGAAGTTGAAAGGGTGGCCAACACTCTTCAAGGTAGTCCGCGAGCACTACATCAACACGCCAACAGGGCGTAGGAACTACACGTGCCCTAGAGTTTTCAATGAGCAGTGTGGCCAGTGCGACTATGCCAACGAGCTTCGCGGCTCGCAGGCAGACGCTGACCAGAAGCTGGCGTTCAGCCTCTTCTCCAAAAAGCAATTGTACGGTCGGTTGATTGACCGGAATGATGCGGACAAAGGCGTCCAGATCTACAAGTTTGGCAAGATGGTCTGGGAAGAGTTGCGGGACTTGCTCGAAGATGATGGGGACTTCACACACCCGACGAAGGGCTATGACGTGAAGCTTCGCCGACGCGGCACCACCCAGTATGATACTGAGTACAAAGCGAAGGCTGGAAAGCATTGCGAGCTTGGCGACATGGAGTGGTTGTCTGTTAATTCGGACATGCACGAGAAGTTTGGCCTACGGGTCAATGCCGAGGACCTCGCTAAGAAACTTGCTGGCACTGTGATTGCCGACAGGATTCCAGCAGAGCTTGGTGAGAAAAAGGAGGAGAAGTTGCCAGAAGGCAAAGGTATCGAAGCAGACCTTTGGGGTGACGAGGACGACGACTAAACATTTGTTACCATCCCCATTGGAGGTGCTTAGCCTTTCGCGGCCTTGCATTGAATAACGCAACTTGGAGCGTGCCTTCTTAGGGGGTGGTGACTTTTTTTGAAGGTGGTGTGGCCCGAACGCTAGGGTGGTGATTAAACCCGCTGCGCACGGCACGACTCTGGTAAAAAGGCTACACCCCTTCTTTTATTTAGGAGATAGATATGGAACCTGAATTCTACGGCAAATGCACAATTCTCGCTGGCATCTCGGGTGCTGGCAAAACTCACTACAGCCAAGCCATCGAAGGCACGTCTGTTTTTAGCACCGACGACTTCTGGGTCAAGGACAATGACGACTACACCTTCGATCCCTCTCGCATCACGGAGGCCCAACAGTCTAAGAGGCTCGACGGCCTAGTAGAGTCGATGCCTCCTTGGTGGAAGAAGAAGGTCATCTGGAATGGCTAAAGCCAAAGCCAAGCCTAAAGCCAAAGCGAAGCCAAAGGAAAAGAAGGAGAAGGTCTACTCCTCCGACCCGATGGAGGCAACGCTAGAGCGAATGCGCGAACGCAACAAGACTTCCAAGACCAAGCTCATGTCCGAGGGAACCACTTCGGACATCTTAGGTGTCATCCCTACAGGCATTGACGTGCTGGACCATCATGTCTTAGGCATCGGTGGCCTCCCTGCAGGTCGACTCATGGAGGTGTACTCTGGAGAAGGCGTAGGCAAGACGAGCTTCCTCTGCCATGTCATGGGCAAGGTGCAGGAGCTAGGTGGCATTGTTGGGATGGCAGAGACTGAGGCGAAGATTGATTCCAAACGTGCTGAGGTGTTCGGCGTTGACCTCAAGCGCGTCCTCTTCGAAGAGCCAGACACGATTGAGGACACGTTGCTTTGGGTGCAGGACTTTCTCCACTCGCTGCCTGATGCGGAGCCAGACTCGCCGCCACACTTCGTTGGGTGGGATTCACTAGCGGCTTCCCAGACCGCCACTGAGTTCAAGGAAGGTATCAAGGCGAAGGATCAAGTAGGTGGTACCTCCAAACTCATGTCCAAGGCGTGCCGGATCATCCCTAGGCTTTGTGTTCAGAAGAAGGCCCACTTCCTCGTCGTGAATCAAACGCGGGCCAACATCGGTGTGATGTTTGGCCCAAACAAGATCACGCCTGGAGGCTCTGCTTTCAAGTTCGCCTCCACGCTTCGATTGAGCCTTTGGAACGGTAAAGTCAAGCTGGACGGAGAGTACCCTGTAGGAAGGATCGTACACTTCAAGGCAGTCAAGAACCAAGTGAGCATCCCAGGACGAGAGATGGGCATCTACCTCGACTACGAAAAAGGTTTCAGTAATATGCGTTCCACTATTGTCCACGCGAAGGACATGGGGTGCATTGCGAAGGCTGCCAAGTACAATGAGAAGACGCTGGCGGAAGCGAGAGAGGCATTGGGATGGGTATGAACGAAATGCAGGATAAGCTCAACAGCTTTATCCACAAGCACCTAGCTAAGGAGGTGGAGTATAACGCCGCCATAGCAAGACAGCTCGGCTTCAAGATGCCTACCAATTACGACCTTGGATTCTCTTCGGAGTCTGGCCCTGTAGATCTGGAAGGGACTAGGTGGTGGATGGTGTTGCGGCTTCGCCTAGATGACTTCTCCCACGAGTTCAGTATTAAGCTACCTGGGTTTGCGCACGAAGACACAGACTTTGTTGGTGACTTATTCCGTTGCACTGCCGAACTAGTATCAAGATTCATAACTGCCCACCCAGAAATCAAACCTGACAAAGCCACTGCCCAGGAAGTTGTCAAGTTGCTGGAACGATTTGGTAGCGACGAAGAGGCTCACAAGAAGGCTATGGGTGCTGCCGATACTGCGACATACACTAAGGAGTCGGCGTAATGAAATACGGATTCATCGCGGATTGCCATGTAGGAAACCTCAAACAGCACGGCGGCGCTGTGAAGGTAGGTTGCAACGCTAGGGCACAGGAAGTTATCCAGGTGCTCTTACGTTGCGCTCTCCGTGCAAAGGAGCTTGGTTGTGACAAGCTAGTGGTGCTCGGCGACCTCTTCGACGCCTCGAACCCGAACCCGCAGATGGTCACGCAGGTTGCTGCTGCCTTGTCTGCTGGACCACCCGTAGAGATCATCGTTGGCAACCATGACCAAGTCTCAACCGACTTGGGTGACCATGCCCTCGCTCCCTTTTCTTTGTCTACCAACCTACGTGTTCATGAAATTCCTACGCGCGTGGGCGACCTAGTCCTCATTCCTTTTCAACCAGGCCCGGCGTGCGACTGGCTACCAGAGTCACTCAAGCAGGTAGACTGTGAAGACGGAGTGCTTTGCATTCACCTTGGCATCGACGGAGAGGACACGCCTTTCTTCCTGAAGGGAGCGCACGACTCCATCAAGGTTGAACAACTCAAGGCACTGATGGATGAGCACAAGCTGCGGGCCTGCTTCGCTGGCAACTGGCATGACGCACGGGCGTGGCCTGAAGAGAAGATTTGGCAGTGTGGAACCATCTGTCCTAAGTCATTCTCCGACGACGGCCTAGATTCTCGCGGTAGGCTTTGGGTGTACGAGCCTGAGCATTGGCTTGTGGAGGAGCCAGACTCCTACGACATCCCGGGGCCGCGATTCTTGAAAATGCACGTGGATGATCTAGGTGACAAGACTGAGGAACTAGAGGCGCTCGCCAACAAAGGCTACACCATCTACGTCCGCGCGAAGGCAGACACGGACGAGATCCAAGAGGTGCGAGAGATGCAAGAAGGTGCCCCACCAGGCATCACTGTGGAGCTTGACCTCGATGACACCGAAGCCAAGGCAGCAGTCAAGTCGGCAGCCGTAGTCGCTAGAAGCGCTGAGACCTTTGAGGAAGCACTGGACAAGTACATTGACCAGTTCCCAATTGAGAAGCCAGGCACCAAGGAGGGTGTGGTTGAGCGAATTCACCAATTTCGACGAAGAGAAGCTTGACCGAGTCCTTCAACACTTCAGGCGCGAACACGGCTGGGACGTTGAGGAACTGCGGATACACGAAGAGGACCGCAAGCGGAGGAGCAGTGCCATGTTCCAACCGTACAAGCTACCGTGTCTTAGATGCCAAAAAAAATTCATGTACCACACTTTAGGAACTAAAGGGCGAGCCTCGCTCTTGTGCTCCGACCAATGCGCAAGTAGCTACGGTAAGAAGGAAGAGGAAGAGGAGGACTGGGAAGAATGCACGTGGTTCAAATAAGCCTGAAGAATTTTATGTCCCATGATGACACCACCATCAAGTTACCTGTTGGTGGGCTTGTGTTGGTGACGGGCAACAATGGGGCAGGCAAATCTGCTTTCATGGAGGCAGTCTCCATGGCTGCCTACGGCAAGACGCTTCGTGGTACCAATCCCTTTCGTGATGAGGAGAAAGGCTTCGCCTCCGTCACCTTCGAGTACGACGATGAGGAGATGGACACTAGACTCACTTGGACTGGGAAGGCTAAGCAGCACAAGTGGTTCGGCGGCGACGGGGACACTGCCTACGAGACCAACACCAAGTCTCTAGACGCATTGTCCTCAGTCATCGGCTCCTTCGACATCTGGCGACGGACACACGTGTTCTCCAGCTCCGATGCCGCCAGCTTCACACAAGCGACGGACGCACAGAGGAAACAACTCCTAGAGTCCCTGCTAGGCATCGACTGGTTCGATCCAGCCCTGAAGCAGGCACGCAGTGAATTGAAGCTGGCCAAGCCCCGAGTGGAGCGCCTGCAGAAGGAGATGGTCACCTTGTTGGAGGACGTCGCCAAACACCAAGCAGACTACACCAAACACAAGGCTGAGTTCGCAACTCTGAAGGAGCCGCCTACCGACGCTGAGTTAAAGAAGCGCAAGACTAAGTTGGACGGTCTAGTGCGCGGAGCCAAGGAAGAGATGGACCAGGCGCATGCTAAAGTCCATCGTCTCCAAACAGCAGGCGAAGTGGAGGCGCGTGAGGCTCAGCAACTCAAACACAAGGCGACCACGATGTCGGATTCTTGTTTCACTTGTGGCCAAGTCATACCAGCAGGTAAAAAAATTGCTGTGATGCAAGCCGCCACTGACAAACTGAAGGAGGCAAAGATCAAGCGTGCCGATGGCCAACGTGACCTCCGTGAGTTCAAAGAGGAGATGGAAGACTTGAAGGCTGACCTCGACGCGCTCCAGGCAAAGCTTTACGAGATTGACATTGCCGAGAACACTACCCAGATGGCGCGAGCCCACTTTGGATACGTGAAGTCCGCGCTCTCCGTTGCTAATACCAGAGCGAAGGATCTCTCGGCACGTGCCCACGCTCTGGAAGACGAGGTTGGTGACGCCCAAGTGGACCTGGCAGAGCTTGAGGCTTGCACAAAGATCTTAGGCTTCACTGGTGTCCGCGCTCAGGTTCTTGGCTCTGCGCTGAGTGGCATCGAGCAGATGTCCAATCTCTGGCTCCAGCGTCTCGTTGGCGATGGCATGTCCATCAAGCTTGCCTCGTACTCAGACAAGAAGAGTGGGAAGGGAACCACAGAGTCCATCAGCCTTGAGGTGATTGGTGCTGGTGGAGGCCACGGGTACGACGGTGCTAGTGGTGGGGAGCGGAGACGGATAGACGTTGCGATCTTGTTCGCCCTCGCTGAGGTAGCAGCCAACGTCCACGGAACCGAAGGCACCCTCTTTTTCGATGAGGTGTTCGACGCCCTCGACCAGGACGGGATGGCAGCTGTAACTGAGGCATTGAAGGAGCTATCCCGTAAGCGAGCCGTTGTGGTGATCACCCATGCCCACGTAGAAGATCTCGCCAGAGTCGCAACGAAGTGCTTCCATGTAGAGGCTGGCGAAGTGGTGTGCTAGGTTCGGCGCAGGATATGGAAACTTCAAAGTCAGAGGTCACGGTCAACACTCCACACGCTGAGGAGAAGGTGCGGGAAGCACTAAGCGCCCTTGGCTTTCCTATCGATGGGGCTGGGATGAAGGACACGCCCCGCCGAGTCGTCAAGGCTTGGTTGGAGATGAGTGCTGGACGCTTTGAAGATCCCGAGAAGCATCTCAAGGTAGTCTTTGATGAGGAGGACTATGATCAGGCAGTAGCTCTTGCGAATATCCCTTTCGTTTCTTTGTGCGAGCATCATATGCTTCCTTTTACTGGGACTGCTGGTGTCGCCTATTTACCCAAAGGGAAGGTCGTCGGACTCTCAAAGCTCGCCCGCGTGGTTGATGTCTTTGCCAGACGGCCACAGCTGCAGGAGAGACTCACTGCCCAGATAGCAGACGCAGTGGAGAAGCACTTGGAACCCAGAGGAGTCGTGGTCACCATCTCTGCTGTCCACTCGTGTATGACGTGCAGGGGAGCAATGAAGTCTGGTGCTGTGATGCGCACCTCAGCCCTTCGCGGGCAGCCACACAAGGATGGAGATCTCCGTGCAGAGATGCTGGAGATGTTGAATAGGAGCTAGGTATGGAAGAGAGAGCGATAGTGGTCCTCAGAGATGAGGGGGACCTGTATGAACAGGAAGCGCTAAGGGACATGGGGTACGAGGTAGACCTCTTTGTGCCTCGCAAGATGGCTATACGGTCAGAGGTGACAGGTGTAGTCGTCGTACCTGAGCCGTGTGGCAAGGAGAATGACGAGGCACTCAACTGGGCGCTGGAACACTTCCCAAATGCACAGTTCCTCGACGAGACCTTGGCGCCTCTTGGGGAAGCATCGATCACGGTGGAGGTGCGAAAGGTTGGCTTCCACCACTGGAAGGAGGCACCAGCGGAAGTCGCTTACCTTCGAGCAAGCCACAGGCATGTCTTCGTGGTGCGCTTCTCTATCGAGGACCTCAGCCACAATGACCGTGACCAAGAGTTCCACCTAGTCCAGAAGTGGGTGACGGAAGAGTTCGATGCCATCTTGGTTCATGCTGAGTTACTCGGCATGTCCTGCGAGATGATGGCCCAGAAGCTTTGCATCCTTGGCCGAGTCAAGTACAAGTCGTCCATCATCTGCGAAGTCTCGGAGGATGACGAAAATTCCGCGATGGTGAGGCTGTGAAAGAGAAACTTGGCATCACCGCGCCCATCGAGCGTGTTTTCCGAAGCATTGAAGGTGAAAGCTCGCGGGTTGGCGAGGTCACTACCTTTTTGAAGCTCGGTGATGGTCCTTACACCGAGCTTGGCGACTCCATGGACCAGATGCGCGCTCTTGGCCCGTCTCAAACCTATGTCATCCAGACAAGCAACGTCACCCACCTTGACTGGCGACACTTCGTTGAGGAGTGGGTCATTGCCGCTACACAAATGAACGTCAAGGTTGTCCACGAGACACGGGGAGAGTTGCTTGGACCAAAGGTTCCTACCTACGTTTGGCTTACACCTGGCGTCACCAACTTGGTTCCAGAGCAGATGGACCCAGACCAAGATGAGATCAAGTTGCTGGTCAACGAGCCGCATGAGATTCGTGACGCCATCAAACTATTGACGCCGTGGGCAGACGCAGGCTTTGTTTGCTTCATCTTCCCAAGAGTGCAGGAAGGACACGATGATTTCTTTGAGTCGTTCCTGATGAAGGACCCCCCAAGTAACATTCGGATGATGCTCTTAGAGCACGAGGTGATTGGCATTGACTAAGAAACTATGGCTACTACCACTAGAACCCATGGAGGAGAGATACACCGGCGCTTGGTACCGATGGCTCCCTGAGACGTTCTCCAAAGCCTTTGAGGTGCATGTCATCGACGGGGTGACCCTTGTTGACTCGGTCGAAGAGGGAGCGTTCCTCGACATCAACTCCACCCTCTACTACAAAGCTGGACAGCTTGCGCAGGTAGCTCGCCTCTTCCACGAGCGGCGCATCCATACCGGCGACGTGTTCTGGATCTCCGACATCGAGTTCTGGGGCATGGAGTCCATTCGCTACCTTGCAAGGCTTCAAGGGATTGACATTGGCATCTACGGTTTCCTTCATGCAGGCAGCTACATTGATTGCGACTACATGGCACCAATGGCCGACATCGGTGAGTGGATGGAGCCAGGGTGGGTGGCCGCTTGTGACAAGGTCTTTTTGGGTACCGAGTTCCACCGTGACCTGTTTATCCGTAAGCGTCTTGGCAATTGTGTGTACTCACCTATTGCCAAGAAGCTTGTGGTCACTGGCAACCCGTGGCGCACGGACGAAGCGCGTGCCGTTGTCGATAGCTGTGCCATGCCTCTACTCAACCCACGACCCCACGACATCTTGTTCCCGCATCGACCCGACAAGGAGAAGCAGCCAGGAGTCTTCGTGGACCTGCTATTGGGAACCGACTACCACAAGAACATGGAGGTGGTCTTCACCACAGGGCGCGAGCAGTATCGCTCCACCAACGACCCAGACTCGGTTGCCCGCATCATGCAGCTAGTAGGCGCAGGCAACGCGTTCATCAAGACGAACCTCAAGCCGTCGCAATACTACATGACCTGTCGCCAGTCGAAGGTCACAGTCTCCACAGCGTTGGAGGAGACGTTTGGGTACGCGATGGTTGAGGCAATGGCACAAGGTTCGTTCCCTTTGATGCCGAACAGACTCTCCTACCCAGAGCTGGTACAGGGTGACCATCGCTTCCTCTACAACGATGAGGCAGAGTTCTACCTGAAGCTTGGCTACCTTCATGGGTTGGATGACAGCGTGAGGGAAGAGGTTGTTGACTACGCACGCGCCTTCGATGGCGCAGAGGATCGTATCCTAAAGGAGATGACTGGTGAGTAACGTCGCCTTCATCATTTCCCAGACGCGCTCTGGCTCGACTATGCTCCAACGCATGCTTGGTGCTCACCCTAACTGCCTCACGTCAACAGGCGAGCCTTATCTCATGCTTGCATTGCTGCAAGGCTTTCGTGGGGAGTGCATAGACGATACTGCGCGCTGGGCCAAGGATGCGTCGGCCAGATTCATGCAGGAATTCAATAGCGAACCTGTCTTCGGCTATGCCATTCGTGGTGCCGCCAATGAGATCTACGGTGACGCCTTGGAGAAGGCTAGCTTCCTGTGCAATGCTTTTGACAAGCCACAGAAGACTCGCTTCATTGACAAGACACCAAGGTACTTCCTCATCCTCAAAGACTTGATGCGGATGTACCAGCCTGAGGACTTCGTGTTCCTTGTCCGTAATCCATTGGATGTGCTTGCCTCCACACTCACCTTCGACAAGGTGAGTCACTGGCATGATCTCGCTAGCGTCGTTGACAAGTTCAATGAGGACCACTATAGCATTCGCGTGAACAAGATGGCCGACATACTCTACGGCCCACAGCAGATCGCTAAGGCTATGCGGCGCTGGAAGGATCGTGCGTGCGTTGTGAGGTACGAGGACCTTGTCGCTGATCCCACTACCCAACTCATGCGGGTGTGCGGATACCTAGGCCTCCCTTTCGACGTGAAGATGCTCACTTATGACAACGGTACTGCTAAGTACGCCGACGACAACTCGATGGTGAAGCACGACAAGCCGGTCACCAACTACGTTAACAACTGGCGCGAGCGTATGGATCCAACGCAAGCCAAGACCTACCTCGAAGCCTTAGGGACCGACGTGCTCATGACTTTTGGCTACCCAGAACTGATTGAGGAGTTCAACCTATGAGAGTTTACTTGGCAGCCACGCAAGACATCTACAGTGGCTCGGCAGACGTTGTGGTCCATCGCTTGCTCACCTCCTACTTGGGGAAGGCAGACGACAAGATTCCAAACGCGCTAGCACACTCAGGTTACTATTCAGGCAAGCCCGACGCACCAACCGACTGGTGTGTGGACTCCGGGGCACACCATTGGATTTCCAAGTTCTTTAAGACGGGCAAGAAGGACACGGTGGAGAATATTGAGGCCCATATGGAGAACCTCTGCAGCTACATACGCAGCCTCGATGACGAACTGAAGCCAACGTGGACTGTGGAGATGGACCTGCAGGACATCTACGGCATTGACCTCATTAACAAGTGGCGCGAAGAGTATTGGTACCCTTTAGAGAAGGAGACAGGCGTTCGGGTCTGTTACGTCATGCACAGTTCCGACACCGACGACACTTGGAAAGAGATGCTTGACCATCCTTCGATGAACTTCTTGGGAATGGCTTTTACCGCAGGGCAGTCTTTAGACCCTTGGGCTAAAAGGGCGCACGAGGCCTACGAGGAGGGGAAGCCTGTGCATGGTTTCGCTTGTGTTAAAGCGAAGCGCATGCGAGTAATCCCCTTCTGGTCTGTTGACTCAACGAGTTGGGGAGCTGGCTCTATGTTTGGCACTGTCTCCTCATTCAACGCGCGCATCGGTAAGGTCCAAGAGGGCCACGCAGGTCGTCGCACCTATCGCAAGAATCCCAAAGAGGCACTTGGCAAGCTCCTCAAGACTCGCGGTAGAGTTCGCGTCCGAGACGTGCTCGGCACCAGCGCTGGTGGTAGCCTCTCTCGCCTCTACCAGAACGCGGCGAACGAGTACGAGAAGATGGAGAGGTTCTACAATTCCTACTGGAAGGCAAAAGGCATTGACTGGCAAAAGCAACTCAACGAATAAACTCCCTAAAGGCTTCACCAAGTTCGGCGCGATGACCATCGGTATGGTGTCGCCGTCGCAGATGGTTCGCCGTCGTGAGAACTATCGCAAGATGGACGAAGAGGGCATGGAGACTCTGAAGGCATCGCTCACCGCGAACGGTTTCAAAGGACTGATCCTCGCTACCAAAGGCAAGGAGCCTGACACCTTCGAGATTCTAGACGGGCACCATCGTTGGCAAGCCGCCACGGAGATGAAGCTGCCTGAGATTCCAATCGTCCTCATCGACGGAGACGCCGACAAGAAGGACTTGGCGATGCTCTCGTTCAACGTGACGGCGGACATTCTTCCTGATGTCTACGTGGACTTCCTGTCGGAGATGAACACCCGTGTTGGCCCAGAGATGCTGGCCAAGTTCACCGCCGTCGACCAAGACTTCCTAGCGGAGCTCACGGAGCTGGCTTCGGACACAAATGAGCTGCTGGCCTCTATGGGCGGCGCTGGGGGGACTGATAAGACCTCAGACCACAGCCGGGGCCGCGCCATCACAGTCATCCTCCCTAGGTCCGATGAGGCTGTCTCCTTGCTTAAATGGGCTGTTGGGCACTACCAAGCGAGTGGGGAAGGTGAGGCAGTGCTCTCAGCCCTACGTGATTGTCACGAGCACCTAGCTGCAAGCGACGATACGACCATTGAGACATACGCAGACGCCCTTGATCTTGAAGCTGCTACAAGCGATTCTGAGCAGCCTGAGCCCACACCCTAAAAGGAGTAGCCATGCTTACCATTACACGCCGCCTGGAGTTTGACGCCGGCCATCGTCTCCAGAACCACGAATCACTCTGCAGTAACGCGCACGGCCACCGCTATGTAGCCTTAATTACTTGCCGCGCCCCTGAGCTGGACTCTGTGGGCCGAGTCATTGACTTTGGGAAGATCAAAGAAATCGTTGGCTCTTGGATCAATGAGAACTGGGACCACGGCTTCATCTACGAAGCAGGCGACCCAGTTGGGGAGTGGCTCTCAAACGAGGACCGTTGCACTGATGTTGGCGATCTCATGAAGACCTTTGAGATGGCTACACCACCAACGGCAGAGAACATGTCCAAGTTCCTCTTTCGAGTTGCTTCTGACTTCCTCGCTGCCTATAACATCGAGGTCACCAACGTGCGTCTCTATGAAACTCCGAACTGCTACGCCGACTACTCACTTGCAGGAGCTTGATGACCTACTTCGTTAAATCAGTCTTCGCCACCCTCCAAGGGGAAGGCATACACACAGGCCGACGCGCCTGCTTCGTCCGCTTCGCTGGTTGTAACATGTGGAACGGCACTCCTGGTGACGACCGGAACAAAGGAAAAGGAGCTTGTGCCAAGTGGTGTGACACTGAGTTCCGTGGCGGCGAGAAGATGACAGCGGATGAGTTGGAGACTGCCATGGACATGGCCTACCCGCAGGTGAACCCTAGGCTCAAGCGCTTCTGTGTCCTCACAGGTGGCGAGCCTATGCTGCAGCTTGACATTGACCTACTCAACGTCCTTCACCAGAATGGTTGGGAGGTTGCTGTTGAGACGAACGGCACAGTAGATCCAATGGAGAGCAATTTGCGCGTCTTGGAGTTCGTGGACCATATCGCTGTGAGTCCGAAGCTCCTGGCTGATGGTTCAGTGCCCACGCTTGTAGTGTGCAAGCCGGAACACGAGCAGACGATGGAACTTAAGGTCGTCCTCCCAGGCCATATTGACGCGACCCGAGGTTGGAAGCATGACGACCTTCGACGCTTAGCCAATCATGGCTGCTGGGATGCGCTGTTTGTCCAACCGATGGACCCAATCGATCCAAACTTCGTCGAGGTGTCAACCTTGAAGACGGGCGCGGACGACAACGGAATCCACGCAGGGTGCGTTGCTCTTTGCTTAGACTTTGTGGCAAAGAACCCTGATTGGCGTCTCGG
>SDBT01013469.1_pt1 | contig 13101 bp, 12 predicted proteins | sample 2277101 | NCBI WGS metagenome assembly SDBT01 (sample SAMN10404973, study PRJNA504765) | marine sediment metagenome | isolation source: marine sediment core GS10_PC15, 103 cmbsf | place: Arctic Ocean: Southern Knipovich Ridge | collected 2010 | reverse complement strand
AAAGTTTCTGTCAGTTCAATCACCGCTTAATTTAGGCAAAAATTTGTTTAAAGTCGGGGATAATATCGAAATATCATCAAATGATGACAAATAAATTTCTTTAACGGAGATTAAGAATGAGGGTGGAAGTACCCCGTTCATCAATTGCTATTACTCTTTTACCCATTAACTTAGCTTTATAGGTTAGCAATTCGACAAAACGGCCCAAATGACCAGAATTATGAACACCACGGTTAATGCTTTTTTGGTATTTAGCAGTTTTTTTTCTTTTCTTACTAACAGCCATTTGCTTGACTGAAAGGTCCCCCACAATGAGAGTATTAGCTTTGGTATTCTGCAGGAGCTTTTTGCTTTGCTTATGTTGCCAATCCTTCGCTTGGTTGGCAGATCGTCGCTTTAAAGTTATTAATCGTTGATTGAGTAATCGCTGTCTCTGACTCCCTTTTTTACAATGGTCTTTCCGCTGTTGTAATAACCGAATACTCTTTTCCCAATATTTATCAGGACGTCTAATGGTTGTTTCTAGGAATTTTCCCTGGAGATTTACTGCGGTATGCTTAGTAATTCCTAAATCAAAGGCTTGATAAAACCCATTATCAATAAAAGGAGGTTCATCTTGTTCATACGACACCGTTAGATAGAATTTTTTCTCATATTTATCTTGGAAGATCTCTACTTGTTTAATATCTAATGTGGTCAAGTTAAACGGCGTATTGAATTGCAGTTTTGTTTCATTTGGATGTTTGTGGGAAAATGTGATTGATTTCTTTGTAATCTGAAATCCTGATTGATTATAGCAGAGAGTGAAGAAATGATTCTTCCCACGATACCTTGGTGAACGTACTGTCTTATCCCCATTTTTTAATAATCCAAAAAATGACTTATAGGCACTATCCACCTTTCGTAACGTCATTTGTAAGACTTTAGAATAGACCTGTTTATACCTTGGAAATAACTGCTTAATTTGTGGTAAACTATTTTGTTGCTCTTTGTAGGTGACTTGGTGCTTGTAGGCTTCATATAGGTATTTTCTTTCCGCTAAAGCATGATTATATAGTAATCTACATGTTTCTGCTAGTTCCCATAGAATTTGCTCTTGGTTTTTCGTTGGTTTTATCGCAAATTTTTTTGTTAGCGTTACCATGCCACCATCTATGGTTTAGCTGGTGGGTGCTCTTTTTATATTCTTTCTTCTCCCTTTTCAAAATGAATCTCTTTACATTCTTCCTCTTCTCTCTAAATTTACTTTTATTCCCTTCTTTATTATCTCTTCTCTCCTGAGAAAGCTTTATTTACGTCAATTGACCCCCATCTGAAGAAAGGGGACTTCTAACGGAGTCATGTTAAAACCGATTATAATTTTTCTAACACAAATTCATTCATCTAACCTTTTCTAAAAAAATTACCCGCTAGATTCTATACAAGTAACCTGTTCATTATTAGAATTTTTATTTCGACCCAATACTGGGATTAGTAATAAGTTACAATAGAGGGAAAATTCGGGAGAAAAAAAAGGTTCTTGTTGTAAAACTCATAGATGTTTTGAGGTGGTTTTTTCGTGAGGAATAATAGAAATACTAGTAATGAAGGTAATAAAGAAAATGAGAAAATAACAAACTTTTTTCAGGATTTCATTAAGGGAGATTTAGAGAACTATTGTGAAGCTTTCATGGCATCAATTCATTATACAAAATGCCACATTTGTGACGATTTATGTTCCTGTCTTCCCATTCATATCCCATTGATTACTTCACTTATCTTTATATGTTCAGATTGCTTATCTTTAGTTGCTGAACAACTTGATGTGCTTGGAAACATGCAAGAATATATAGAAACTCAGATCAAGGCAGGTAGAATTAGGGAGGAAGGAGGGAATAGTAATAATGTTTCCTTGATATTTACGGATGAATAGAGAACTAGAAAAAATGTATGCAATATAATCAAATAGAACGGTTTTCATCATAAAACTCAAGTAGTTCCTTTATTAAGGGATTTTGAGTCCTTGAAAAGATTTCTAACCATTTCTTTATATCTTTCGGTGATTGAACCCTAATCATGACATTTTGTTTAATCATTTATAATCTCCCTTTCATGATGTATTAGTCGAATTAGTGTTAATTCTGATTCTTTTTCCCCCTTAAATATTCAAAAGAATACTCACGGCAGGGTGATATTTAAAACCATTAAATGGCTTTTTTCGTACCTATTGCTTTATGAATTGATTATACTGCTTTTACAAGCATTAAACGTTTTGAGAAACTCCTTCATGAAGAAATTTAAGGTTTTTAAGGCAGAAATGCTCTCTACAAAAAGTGAGATCTTTTCTCACCTATCAAAGAATGAGAGACTTCAATCATAACCTAGTAATTTTTATACAATGAAAACATGAATGTCATAACTGGGTATAAATCTTGGATGTAAATCAACATTGGGGCCTCTTTATAGAACGAAATGAGATTAAATGGTCTTTTGGATCTCCCAGTATGGAATTTCAAACTGTGGTTCTTAATTTTATTACTGGAATGGGAAAGTTCGGAAAAGAGCTTTTTGGTGAAGAAGGAATTGCTTCCATTCATTTCGATCTTAAGAAATATAGTGGAATGAAAGCTTCGGAAATATTCATAGTATCTCTTCAAGATCAATTTTTCTTAATTGTTAGTGACCCCGCAGTAACGCTCTTACTGATAAATGCTGGCGAGGGAATACCATTCAATATAAAAGAAATTATGAAGGCAGTTTTAGTTGGACAAGCTTCAATTCTCTACGCGAATAGTATTTCTGACGCAAATTTGAAAAAAAAAGAATTAATAGATAAACAGCTTAGAGATATTATTCTTGATATTAATGAAAAGTATCTTGAAGATGATCAAATCTATACGATTGTAGGAAAATCTGGGAGTAATTTCTCGTTATTGTCTTTTGAGGAATGTGTAATGTTCCATCTTTACATAAGGAGACAATCAGAAAAGACTGATTTTCGTGCTGCCTCAAGCTGGTGCATAATCAGTGATTTGAATGGAGGAGATATTCCTTTTTCTTTCAATATGGTAGATGAAATTTCATATGGAGGATATTTTTCTGCAATAATATCCCTTATTGACGGTCTTTTTGAATCAAAACCGAAATATATAGCATTTGGATCCTCTAGAATCTCAAAATTGCGTTTTGTATATGGAAATGAATATTTCATGGCTATTGACACGTCATTTATGACCGATTTATTACTCCAAAGAAAATTTCAGAATTATTTCTTCGATACATCTTACAAAACTATAAAGGATTTAGCAGAGGGAATGAAAGTACTAATCATAGAAGAGATCCTACAATTCAGTGAGGAAAAACTAGATCAGATGTCCACCGAAGCTCTCTTGGATAGATATGTCGGGGAAGGAATAGGCCAGCTCGAATTGTTTATTGGGGGAAAAAAGGAAAACATTGAACTACTGAGGGATGAACGGAAAAATCAAGTACTAAGAGTTTGGGGGAAGCTTTTACTAGAACTTTAAGATTGATATATGAGTTAATCAACTATTCAATCTTCTTTATTCGGATTGGAGTTGATTTGCTGAATAATCTGCAAAGCAAGATCACGAAATGTGTCTTCGACTCCTGCACCTGTTAAAGCGGAGGTTTCTACATAGCTTGCCTGGTATTTCTCTGCAATGGATTTAGCTTCGTATGTGTCAACTTCAATTTGTTCTTCAAGATCTGATTTATTCCCAATTACCACTAGTGGGATTCTCCCAGCTCTTTTGATAAGATCATCATACCATTTATCCAACTCGTAAAGAGTAGATGTCCTAGTAAGGTCAAAAACAAGTATCGCACCCCTAGAAAATAAAAAATACTGTGATCTAACTGCTCTAAATGAGTCCTGACCTGATAAATCCCAAAGCTGCATCAACATTCTTGTATTCTTATCAAGCTCAAGCTTTTTCAGAAGAAAATTCGAACCGATAGTTTGTTGATAATTTTGGGAAAATGTGTTCTGGACAAATCGACGCACAAGTGATGTTTTTCCTACACCACCTTGACCAAGCATGACTATTTTAACATCGAATTTGACCATTTTTTGTAATACCCCAATAATAGTTAATATGAAAAATACATTTATAAAAATGTCCTGATTTTGAATCCTAAAAAACTCTATTAGAACCCATCCTCTTTATTCTTTTTCTTTAGAAAATATTATTGGTTTAAGTAGCCGTTGAACTTTCTTCCCAGCTTTTTTGGATTTCCATTTAAGTAAATCCATATGTGTAGCTTGAGGAATCGTTAAATTAGTAGCGTATTTTAAAGGAACACTATTTGCATTCACAACTCCATCGTTAGAAATCATCCCCATGTGTATATAAGGAAAATGGCGATCAAACCATATTTTTCTGAAGAGAAAAGGTTGCCATACGATTCCCAATATTCCGGAAGAATTCATTCCACGAATTGTAATCCAGTTAATATTTTTGTCAATATTCTTAATTTTTCTATTTAATTTATTCAGAAAAGGAGAGTTTGGGACCATCTGCATAAATTGAGAGTTAAGAATTGTAAAATCTTCTGATGTAATTCCTTGACGAGGAATTTCCAAAACTAAGTTCAAACCAGAGATGAGAATATCAGCTGGAATTGTAATCATGCGTTGAGCAAGATTGGTTCCCCGATTTGGTGTTCCCAGCAAAAAAATTTTACTAATTCTACCATTATTGATACAAACCCCTCCTCGTTCTCCTTGCTGATTTTCCATTAATAGAAAATTAATCATTGCACGGGTAACCAATCCTCCCATGGAATGAGCAAAAATATCTAATGCGATATTTTCCTCATAGTCAAATATTTCAGCAGAAATCTTGTTGAATAAGTTATTAGATAATGTCTGTTTGTTTATTTCATCAAAAATTGGAGTTTTTAGATCGTACGGTCGACTGAAATCTATTCCATGCTTTGAGTCATAGTATGATATATTTGATACACTTTCATAAATTTGAGTATAAGGTTCTTCATTAAATGTTTGTTCAATCTCTTTCATAAAACCTGTTTTTCCGGCAAAACCATGAACTAGAATCGCGACACGTTTTAAAGGAGTTGTATCCATAATATCTCAGTATCTATAGATTCACACTTAAAAACCTTTGAATAAAAAAATTAGTGAGATGTGATCTCTCTAGGCTACAGAAAAGATCTTACAGAATAATCTCGAGAGAATATATTAATTTCCCTCAAAAATGGTTTATTACCCAAAAATGAAACATTATCTAATGAAGAACGTGATTAATTATGGTCGATGTCTTTTTAATTAGTACTACTGATCGTATTGAGGGAATGAAAGAAATTTTTTCTCATTTTTCATCTCTTTTTGATTCTATGAGAGATAAACATGTAGTGATAAAACCAAATTTCAATACAGCGGATCCCCCCCCAGCCTCAACAGATATTAAGATTCTACGGGAATTAATCATTCATCTTAAAGCTATATCTGCAAAAAAAATTACCATCGCGGAAAGATCAGGTCCAGTAAATACACAGGAAACAATGGAATCAAAAGGATTATTCGATTTACAGAAAGAACTAGAGGGATTTGACATTATTGATTTATCTACCATCCCAGAATCAGAATATATCCACTTCAAACCTGAAAAGTCCAACTCCCATTGGAAAAACGGATTTCATTATGCGAAGATTTATCAGCAAGCTGATGTGATAATAACACTTCCATGTTTAAAAACTCATCAATATGGAGGCCATTTCACTCTTTCATTAAAATTATCTGTTGGTTTAGTTCCAAGAGAACCACGTGGTGAACTTGGCTATATGAAAGAGCTTCATTCGTCTCCTCACCAACGTAGTTTAATTTCTGAAATTAATCAAGTGTATTCTCCAACGCTAGTAATCTTGGATGGAATAGACGCCTTCATAGATGGAGGACCAGATAAAGGTACTCTTGTGCATCCTAAAGTAATGCTAGCAAGTACAGATAGAATTGCAATCGATGCAGTAGGTGTGGCTATCTTAAGAGACCACGGAACTACTCCAGAGGTACAAAAAGGTCCGATTTTTGAGCAAGAACAGATCAAAAGAGCTTCAGAACTTGGTTTAGGAGTAGAACATGCATCCGATATTGCTATCGTAAGTGCTAATGATGAAAGCTCTGATTATGCTCAAAAAATCCAGAATGTTCTACAATTAGAAAAATAAATTCTAATATTCATTTTCTTCTATTTAACATCTGGTGTTGATGAATAGAGCATAATGTCTATTCTTTATACAATGTTAGGCGTGCCTATTTCCCCTTAATAAATGCATTTTTCCCTTACAACTCTATAGACTATGAAATCCCGTTGTGAAACAATAGCAGAAGAATGAATGAGGTACACCAAGAATTTAGAGGGAACTATCTTGCGAATTGGCACACTTAGTAATAGAAATTAGTCTGGAGGTAAAATTTTCTTTCTTCTTCTTTTTAAAATGGGTTGGAATAAGCGACCGATAAAATCAAAACCCCCCAAGTAAATCATTGAAGGATTCTCAATTAGACGACGCCTTAAATAGGCAATTGCTGTTTTCCAATCAGTGGTAAAGGGTACATAGAGTCGAACACTGTAACCATGATCAATTAGTTCCCTTTGGATACGATCTCTTGGAACTCCTAACAGGAATTGAAATTCAGCTCTTTCAGGCCCCAATTTACGTTTTTTCAAACTGTTAACAATTCGTATTATGTACTTATGATCATGGGTAGCAATATCGACATTATGACCATGATCTAACAATAATTCAGCATATTCGACTAGTTTTTCTTTCATCTCTGATTTTTTTACAAATGCAATATCCCTATTCTCATTGTAAACTCCAATACATATTCTTATTCGAGCTTCCAGATACTTCAAACTAAGAATATCCTCTTTCGTTCTGAAAAGACGACTTTGTAGAACTGTTCCAAAAGTAAAATCAGGTTTAAGAGTACGATATAGATTTAGAGTGATATCAGTATAGCGAGAGTCCTCCATGTCGAGGGTGACATCTATATTATTCTCTTTCGCTTTTGTCAGAATTCTGCGTAAATTATTCAAGCAATCCTCTTTATCAATATCGACCCCTAGACTTGTGGGTTTAAGAGAAATATGACGTGGAAAATTATCTAGCATGGCCAACCTATTGATTAGCTGAAAATAAGTCTGAATGATTTCTTCTACCTCTTCTTGAGTAGATACTTCTTCTCCTAACATATCTATCGTTGAACATATTCGATCCTTAACCCATAGCTCTTGCGCTTTTTTAAGACCACTTTCAATTCCCACCCCAGCGACGTAAGCTCGTGCAAAAAATCTGACAAGAAATGAAGGCATTAGATTTACGAAGAATGATTTCAGGAGATCACCGACCAGGGAGTAAACATCAGGAAATTAGCATCCAGCAATTTGTAGATAAAGAAAAACTGGTATTCGATCAAGATCTTTTGTTTTATCTGAAAATTTGGAAACAGAATAAGTTTGCCTTTTTCACTATTCTTTTATCTTCTTTTAAAATTCTTAATCCATCATGTCTAAGTTCAAGATAGTTAAGTATCAAGAAGGTTTCGAAGAAGATCAAGCTCACATTGGAGCTAAAATAGCTAAATCATGGGTTTATCCCCATCAAGCCACCGTAGAAGAAATTAGAAGTAATTTTACTAAAAATCTATTTGACTCTGATTCTTCTCTCTACTGCTTTAGTGAATCTAAAATGGTAGGTTTTCTGATCTCTCAATTAATAGGTGTTAAGGATAATGCTAAACGAGCCAAAATTACATTTCCATTTGCCTTACCTGGAAATGAAGAAGTAATAGATTTATTATATGATAGAACTATTGAAGAATTAAAAAAGAAGGACGTTAAGGTAGTTTTTGCTTCATTCGGAAGTGTTTGGCCAAATTCTGAAGATTGGATAGAAAAATGGGAATTCAGTAATAAAAAGAATGAAAGAGCCATATATCAACTTGATGTAAACATAAACGAGATAAATGATGATTTATCAGGCGTTAGAAGCTTTAATCCTGAAATAGACTTAAATAAATGTACAAAATCATGGGTAGATGATTTTAATCTCCCTGAAGAAGAAGTAAAGAACTTCTTACTAAGTATAAATACGATTAAGGAAACTTTATCTCATCTTGTACTTCAAAAAGATAATAAAATAGTTTCACAAGGTGCAGTGGAACAAAATTCTATTGATTCAACTAAAGGACTATTAACCGCAATTCATGCAACAAAAACAAGTTACTTAAAAACGGTATTAAGACAATTGAGTGTAAGGAGTAAAAAAAATGGAATAAAGCATTTATATATTTTCTTTACACATTTAGATATCGATTCTCCTAAAATAAAACCTTATAAAGAGTTAGGGTTTACTTATGCTGGTTCTCAGGCCATTTACGAAAAAACAATATGACGATCAGCTGACTAATGTTGGTGACAAATGAAAGCAATCGTATTAGAAAAAATCGGAGGGCCAGAGGTTCTCCAAGTTAAGAGGATACAAAAACCTTCAATAAAGGATTCTTATGATATCTTAATTCGAATGAAGTTCTCAGGAATTAACTATGCAGAAATTCTTGCTAGAAAAGGTCTGTATAAATGGGTTCCTAAGAAAAAAGGATTTATTTTAGGAATGGAAGGATCAGGGATAGTAGAAAAAGTAGGAAAAAATGTTGTAAACTACAAGGTAGGAGATTCAGTTATTGTTGCTAGGGGGTTTGGTTGTCATGCAGAGTATATCTGTATAAATGAAAAGTATGTTTTCCCTGCCATTCCTCAATATGCACGCTCACAGAATGCTGCGTTCTCAGGATCCTTTATGACCGCGTATGTTGCGTTGAGAAAAATGGCTAGAGTAGAATCAGGTGAAACTATTCTAATACAAGCAGCAGCAGGAGCATTAGGAACTGCTACTCTCATGTTAGCAAAAAAAATGGGATTAAAGATTGCAGGGACTTGTAGTACTGCAAAAAAAGCTTCGATTTTAGAGAAATTGGGTATTGATTTAGCGGTTGATTATACCAAGGAAAATTTCAGAGAAGTGGTCTTAGACTGGACTGAGAATAAAGGAGTGGATATTGTTCTCGAGAGTGTAGGAGGAAAAGTATTCAAGAATTCACTTAAATGTCTTTCTCCGATGGGAAGATTGATACTAGTAGGAATTAGTAGTGTTAACTTCAACAAATTTAACCCATTGACTTGGTGGCCTACCTACAAACTTATCCCAAAAGTTAATTTGTTATCAATGCTGGGTAAATCTCAGGGAATTCTTGCTTTTCATATGGGAAGACTAATGGATGAAGACTATTTCGAGGTTAGAGAAATCTATTTAGAATTGGTTAATTTTGTACAAGAACATAATATTTTTCCCCTTATAGGTAAAGTTTTTTCTTTAGATGAAATAGCAGAGGCACACAAGTTTATTGAGTCAAGAAAAAGTTTTGGAAAAATTTTACTTCAAATGGACTAATCCTATCTTAATTAACAATAAGAAATAGGCATTGTACCTTAAAAAAATCCTTAAGGCTGTTATGATCTGTTTTAATCTTCAATTTCTTGATTTAAGGATAAAGATTATCTTATCTCAAAATTCTATTCTGTTAGGATGAGAATATATATTAAATCGGGTTCCTCGGCAAAATCCAATTATTGTAGTATTATTCTTTTTCGCAAGATCAATAGCAGTCGAAGTTGGTGGGGCTCGAGATATGATCACAGGTATTCCAGAATTCACGACTTTTGAAATGATTCCTGAGGACATGCGACAAGTTACAAGTAATATATGCTCCTTTAAATCGATATCCTCTTTTAAAGCCTTTCCTACACACTTATCAATTGCATTATGTCTACCTATATCGTCATAGAAGTACTTAATCTCTTCTCTATCTGTTATAGCGGCAGTATGAACCGCCCCTGTATCTTTGAAAGTTGTTGAAAGATTAATGAATTTATTCATCAATTTGAGAACAAAAAATGGTTTTAATACGAAAGAATTCTGGAGATTGTGTGACCTAACAGAGGAAGAAGAGCTAGCTAGTTCATCAGAAGACGCGTGTTTTGACCTAAGGTTAGATTTACAAATTTGTACATGACATTCATTTCTTGTTTCGTCGAATGTATAACTCTCCAAATCGTTAATTGAATATATATACCTTTGCGAAACTAAATATCCAGTAACTAGCTCATTTATGTCAAGAGGATAACTTTGAAAGATATTTTCTTCCTTTTGATTAACAAAGAGTCTGATTTCATGTTCATTCACAACATTATCCTTAGAGATCACTTTTTTACCATTGTCGTAACTAACTAGTTCTATTTTATTCATTAACCATACTCTCTATTTATATTTATAACTTATTTTTTCTGAAATGATTAATTTCCAATAAGCTTTTAATGATAAATGTCTTTTGAAATTCTAGTCTACTCAATTATCAATGTGATGGTCAATGGCTAGTAAAAACGAATCATCAATACTGATTTCACATGAACCGAGTATCTGCCCTTATTGTGGTTGTGGTTGTAAGATTGTATTAGAAGAAAGAAAAGGTAAATTAAGAGCAAAGAGTGCGGGTGAAAAAAGCTTAAACAAAAAATTCCTTTGCATTAAGGGAAACACTGTAGGAGATTGGATTCGGTCTGAAGATAGATTAACCAAGCCATTAATAAGAAATCGGGAAGGAGGATTTGATGAAGTTGAGTGGTATCAAGCTCTAGGTCGTATTGCGATGGAATTTCAGCGTATCAAAGATACATACGGCTCAAGAGCAATTGGAGTTTTTGTTAGTGCCAAAACGTCTAATGAGGAAGTCTATATAGCTCAGAAGTTTGCTCGATTAGCTTTAGGAACACATAATGTTGATCATTGCGCCCGTTTATGTCACGCTACCACAGCTGTGGGTTTGGCTCAAAATCTAGGAGCAGGCGTAATGACTAATTCTATAGAAGATATTGCAGAAGCAGATGTAGTACTAATTTCAGGTACCAATTCTGCATCATCCCATCCACTGTGTTGGAATGTTCTTAAGAAAAAGAAAAAGGAAACAGGTAAACCATTTTTAATTGTGGTAGATCCTCGAAAAACCGCGACAGCTAAGTTAGCTGATATTCACGTTCAAATTCGTCCTGGAACGGATCCTGCTTTTGTAAATGGACTCATGAAGGTGATTTATGAAGAATCTCTTGCCGATGAAGATTTTATCCTACAAAATACTAAGATGTTGACATATGTTGAATTGATCAAAGTGCTTCACCTTTTAGATTTAGATGATATTGAACGAGAAACTGGGGTTTTTATCGAAGAAATCAAAGAAGTTGCTAGAATATATGGGAAAGCCAAGTCTGCGGCCATTCTATGGGGGATGGGGGTGACTCAGCATTTAACAGGTGTGGTAAACATTTGTCAATATGCAAATCTAGCTATGATGACGGGAAATTATGGCAAACCTGGAACAGGCGTGAATCCTCTTCGAGGTCAGGTGAACGTTCAGGGAGCATGTGATCTTGGTGGATTACCCGATTGTTTTCCAGGTTATAAAGTTGTTAACCAAGAAAATACACAAATTTTTGCAGGCTACTGGGGAATTCCACCAGAAAAACTACCATCAAATATAGGTCTCACCTCGATAGAATCTATAGAAGCGATTCCAGAACGTATCAAAGCCTTGTATATTATTGGAGAGAATCCAGCTCATTCTCATCCTAATTTAACTCATGTAGTTCAAAATTTGAAAAATTTAGAGGTATTAGTTGTTCAGGATATTTTTCCTACTAGAACAACCAAATATGCTACTGTAATTTTACCCGCTGCATGTATTTTTGAAAAGGAAGGAACATTTACCAACACAGAAAGACGAGTTCAGTATTCAGCAAAGCAGTTAGAGCCTCCAGGAGAAGCTAAATCAGATTGGGAGATCATTCGCGATTTAGCTAAAGAAATGAATTATGAAGCTTATTTTGAATACTCCAGCGCCGAGGATATATTTAATGAAATTAGAAAAACTGTTTCAACATACAGCGGATTGACCTATGGGAGATTGAAAAGCGCTGAAAAAGGAGGGATTCAATGGCCGTGTAACGATCAGTATCCTAATGGAGTTCAATTTATGTATGAAGCAGAATTCTTCACGGATGATGGAAAAGGGAAGTTTTATCCATGTCCCCCTATGCACAAAACTATAAATCGAGATTACCCGTTTACTTTAATCACAGGAAGGATAAATGCTCAATTTCATACCATGACCATGAGTGGACGAAGTCCAAAACTGATGAAACGTGCTCCAAGAGCTTTTGCACAGATTAATAATGAAGACGCTAAAATTTTACTTATTGAAGAAGGGGATATGGTCGAAATCGAATCCCAATTAGGAAGCATTGAAGTTGAGGCAAAAGTAACGCCAGATATTATACGAGGTCACGTTTTTGTGCCATTTCACTATAGTGATGCCCTTGTAAACAAGCTTGTGGATTCTGCTGTCGATCCTTTGGGAAAAACTCCTTGTTTCAAAGTGATCCCTATTACACTTAGATTAACGACGATGAATTATTTCATGATTGAAGAAAAAACTCCACAGGAGGATGAATCTTTTCGTACTAAAGTTGCTAGGTTATTTGCAGTTGATATCTACGAGTCTATGATCAAACAAGGGTATGTTCCTTTGAGTAGTGGAACGCGCTTTGGAGTTAAGAAACATAAATTAATTTTCAAATTGAAGGAAAAAGAGAAATTTGAAATCATCATTGAACCCAAAGACGATACTATTGATCTGAATTTTGCTGTAGCTGATAAACAAGTAACACATTCGTTACCAATTGTAGATATTACCGAAGATGAGATCACACTCAATAATCTACGTCAAGCGATTGGGTCTATTTGTGCCAAAATTGCAAATTCGCTGATTAAGGGTAAAGAACAGCCTATATGATACTAGGTTTTTATAGGTAAATCTAGACAAATATTTTTAGGTCAAATTATTAGCGAGAGGGAGTAAAAGAAGAAGAGGAGGAGAAAGCATGGAGTAAAGGCTTCTCAAGTACATCTCATGTCAAAAGGTAAAAGAGAAAAGAAAACGAGCCGTTTTTAGGGTAATTAATATTA
>SDBT01013468.1_pt1 | contig 13101 bp, 11 predicted proteins | sample 2277101 | NCBI WGS metagenome assembly SDBT01 (sample SAMN10404973, study PRJNA504765) | marine sediment metagenome | isolation source: marine sediment core GS10_PC15, 103 cmbsf | place: Arctic Ocean: Southern Knipovich Ridge | collected 2010 | reverse complement strand
CTTCAAATCGTTCAAAGAAAACGATTCATGGGAGCCGGAAGTAAACCGCGTCGAGAAGTTCAAGGCCGGTGACTTCTTTGAATTCGGCGCAGGCGGTAGCTGGGCAGATGAAGACGCAACCGGATCCGGCGATTGTTTCGATCCGGAAGGCTACCTGCCTCACAAATGCTTCACCGCTTCGAATCTCGGCGACGACGCGACGGCCGACGAAAGAATCGCATCGGGCAACTACGATGTGGTTAAGGCTATCGTCGCCAAATACGGCGACCAAAAGCCCGTCTGGTGCGGCTGTACCAGCCCGTTCCAGAATTCATGCTACCAGCTCGGGTTCGAAGGACTGATGGAGTCGATGTACCTCGAACCGGAACTGGTCCACCAGGCAACTGAGATATACCTGCCCAAACCGTCGGTGGGCCATGAGGTTCAAAAGCGCACCGGGCGAGGCATCCTTTATATGTACCAGATGTTCGGCGGTGGCGATCTGTTCGGACCGAAGCAGTTCGAACAGTTCGTAGCCCCGGTCGTGCAAAAGGCACTGGACTTCTTCCACGAGCGCGGATTCTGGGTGGTCTACTATCCGATGGGCAACGCGACGCCGCACCTCGAACCGATGGCCGATCTGGATTGGGACGCACTAAGTCTGGAAGAATCTCGCAAGGGCTACGTGATCGACATAGCCGAGGCCCGCCGCGTGATGGGCCCGGACAGGCTGCTGTTCGGCAATATGGACGTCAGCCTGATCGAGACAGGTAACAAGGATGCGATGCTCAAAAACGCACGCTACCAGATCGAGAACGCAGGCAAAGACGGGCGATTCATCCTGTCCTGCGGCACGCCGATTCAGCCTGGAACGCCAGCGGATTACATAAAGTACTTTTGTGACCTGCCGAATCTGGTTTGACGATCGTTGACGAGCACGGCCATAAATGGCCGTGGCACCCAATCAATGCACTTGCGCGGTGGGATTCTGCATCTCACCGCGTTTTTATGCGCCTATTGGAAGGGTAGCAGCCGGTAGAGTTCGAGAGCTTCGGGCGTGGCGATTCGCTGGTGTCCGGCGACGGCTACGTTGCGGCGGGAGACCAGTGCTTCGCGAACGCCCGCCAATGTTCGCTCGTGGGCGAACAGAATGTTGTAGTATTCAGCCCGCATTCGCAAATCCTGAAACTTACCGTGAAAGTCCGTGTTCGATAACAGTATGTAACCTTCGTCGATCGCCGTGGCTGGGTCTTCGAGGCAGAGGTTGTTTTCGAGAGTGGTGGGGAACTTGTCATTTTTCAGCCAGTCGCCGACGGAACCGTTGGCGACCTCCCAGCCGTCGATGTCATAGGCGTCGCGATGTGCCCAACGAGTATCCAGCGGCAACTCGGAGTAATAGTTACTGAAGATGTCGTGATTGATAAACAGCAGTCCGCCCGCCTCGCGGAGGCGCGGCATTAGCTGGGCGGTGGTCAGACGTTTGTCCGGATGATCGCCGTCGCGCGAGGCAACGTGGAATTCGGGGAACAGCGATAGTACATGCACAATTTCGTGACCAGAGTTGGCCGTGTCGTCAATATTTACCTCTTCGCCGACGATGACGAGAAAGTCTTCTCCGAAGGTGTCCGCGGCGCGAGCGGCGAAAGTGCGTTCCATCTCGAAGTCGTCGTGAAGACCATTATGCTCGGTCAGCGCGACCACGTCGTAATCTGCGGCATGGAGTGTGTTCAGCGTATTCGACGGATCGTCATTGCACTCAATGAAATGTGCATGAAAGTCGCACTTGAGCACGTGCAGCGTTTCTCCACGATGTGTGATGGTCTTTGGATGCATCTGTCGGGTGTGTCGCATGTGGATCACTCGCCTGCGGCCAGGGACTTGGTCTTTTCGAAATACCATCGATAGCATGGTTCCCATGTGCCCCATTTCGGCGGCCAGAATGTCTGGGAGTTCGGGCGGAACAAACCGAACGACACACCGCGTTTGAGAGCGGCGTCGAACGCATCCTCGCCGTTGGACTCGTTGAAAATGATCGGCTTGGGTGCCGCAGCGAACCAGTCCTGCTCGCGCAGGTAATCGATTTTATTGGCTACCTCGGAGACGTCGCCTACCTTACCGGCTTCCCTGTTGTCGCCGCCGTGACAGAGAATGAAGTCCGACGCTCCGAACACGTCGGCTATCTGCTGGTCGGTCCACTCATCGCGATTCATCATCACGGCTTCGGAAGTGCTGACAAGCAACTCGCATCCGTGGACGTCGCTGGCGCGTGCCTTGGCGCAGCGGACGAGTTCGGCGGCACGCGGGGGCTTGAGCACTTCGTGGTGGAAGTGCCACTCCATCACCTCGTTGGCGATCTCGATGAGGCAGTTGGTATATCGACGGCTGCATACGAAATCGACGCCTGCCTCGACTGCCCGGAAGATGGCGGTTTCATTTTCAAAGACGGTGTCCTGCCCGAAGTAGAAAAACTGGAGGATGACGGCCATGCCGAGTGCGTCGCAGGCTTCGATCACGTCGCCGATCCGCTTGAGGTAGTTCAGATTAACGGAACCGTCGGGGTTGAAACCGGAGTTGTGGTAGTAATCGCGGTGCCCGTTTGCCGGGGAGTTGGCGCTACCGTCTTGCGGGGCGCCTTTGAGGTCCGTCTTACCGTGCAGTGGGTGCCCGCCCTGGAAGTTGAGATTCACCGCAAGTATGCCGTGCGCCTTGTAATCAGGCAGGGCGTCGATGAACCGCTGCGTGTTGGCGGCCGCCGACGCACCGGGAATCCACTTACCGTAACCGGCGAGATCGTTCTCTGGATGGTGCCCGTCGTCGTCCCACCAGTCGACTTTGCCCAGCAAGTCGTCGAACGTCGCGTTGACGGTGCGGACGTTGAAAAGTTGCCCCTCGACGGATGTGCCCTGGTACGTCGCAAGGCCGTTAATCAGTATCTTTTCGCCGTCGAACGATATTGCGGTCTTGGCTTTGAACATGATGCGAATGTTATCCGATTCGGGTGGCTCTTGCCAAGAGTTGCTGACCGACGTCGCTATGTATCGGGTGCTCTTGCCAAGAGTTGTTGACCGACGCCGCTATGTATCGGGTGCTCTTGCCAAGAGTTGTTGACCGACGTCGCTATGTAAAAGATGTCTCCAGGAAAATCAGATCGTCTTCGGGAGCATCTCTGTTCAATTCTCTGCTCGTGGGTTGCTCGTTGCGTCAGAAATGCTAGAAAATGTGCTAAAGTGAGTCAAAAGTGACAAGAAATGCATACAATCCGCACAAAAACAGGCAAAATTGTACCGATCCAGAATGTTGCCCAATGAAGAGGTGCCCCACAATGTGGGTATACGTTACTGCGAAGCACGGAAGGGTGAATTAGGACGAAAATGAGGTAAAACGGCTCAGTAATGCTCAAATATGGCTATTTAAAGGCCCAAAACTGCCAAAATGAAGAAAAAAAGATAAGGCAGGCAGCATGAATGCGGCAGATCAAACTTAAGCTGGTCTAGAAAGCGACCATTCCATTCTGGATGGCGTATCGGATGAGGGCCGCGATGGAGTTGACTTCGCACTTACGGTAGATGTTGTAGCGGTGGTTCTCGACGGTCTTGGGGGAGATATGAAGCTGCTTGGCTGTCTTCTTGCTGGAGAGTCCTTCGCAGAGCAATTGGACTATTTCGGTTTCGCGGCGGGATAATGCCACGCTGGGCAGGCGGGCGCTGCCGTTTGGTTCGCTTGCGGATTTGGAGATGTCGTTTGCCAGAAGCTGAGCTGCGTCGGGCGAGAGGTACACCTTGCCTTCGGCTGCCATTCGAATGGCTTTGATAAGTTCTTCCGAATCGGCGTCGCTGTTGACGTAGGCCTTGGCTCCTGCCTGGAGGGCAGCGTAGATCTGTCCGCGGCTTGCCCTGTCGGATAGTACCGCCAGGGGAACCGTTTCTTCGGTGGCGGCGAGGAGTTCCTTAATGGCGTGAAACGATTGAAACGGTCCGCTGGGGGTCAGGATTGCCAAAGCTACGTCGAACTGCGACGATTTAGAATCGAGCGCGCTGGCAAGGGCTTGATCCGCTTCAAAGAAACCGTTCACCGATATGCCGTTGCTTTCGAGGATCAATTCCACCCCTCGCCTGATGATCTTCAGTCCGCCGATAATGCAGACCTTGAGACGCCTGTTTTCGCCGGCCGGCTCATAACTGCCCGGAATGTCAGTTTGTTCGCTCACTCAAAATCCCGTCGATTTTTACTTATGAGGATGCCAGGTAAGTAATCGTATGCAGGGCATATCACTTCTTTACAGGTTAGGTGAGTTTTTCTTAAGGCATGGGTAGTTTCACTCTTGCCCTGTCCTGTGGCGAGACTGAGATTGGAGAGATTAGTCCCTTTGCAGACTGAGATAAGAGAAAAGCCGAGCCGGCATGAAGCCGACCCGGCTGGGTGTAAGAATTTGGCAATACCAGTTTGTTAGCCCTGGGAGGCCTTGAGTGCCTGATCCAGGTCGGCCTTGATGTCGTCGATGTCCTCGATGCCGATACTCAGGCGGACGTATTCCTTGGTCACTCCGGCCGCTTCTTGTTCGGCATCGGAAAGCTGCTGGTGCGTCGTGGAGGCAGGGTGGATGACCAGTGTCTTGGCGTCGCCGATGTTCGCAAGATGGCTGGCGAGCTTGACGGAGTTGATGAACTTCTTGCCGGCTTCCATTCCGCCCTTGATACCGAAGCCCACAATTGCGCCCGCGCCGTTGAAGTACTTCTTGGCGTTGGCGTTTGATGGGTGATCGTCCAGTCCTGGGTAGTTGACCCACTCGACCGCATCCAGACCGGTGAGCCATTGGGCGACGGCAAGTGCGTTCTCGCAGTGTCTTGGCATCCGCAGGTGGAGCGTCTCGAGGCCCTGGATGAACAGGAACGCCGCGAACGGGCTCATGCATCCGCCGATGTCGCGCAGCCAATTGGTGCGAATGTGGATGATATAGGCGATGTTACCGATAGGCGCCAGCGCCTCGGCGAAGATCATGCCATGGTACGCGCCGCACGGTGCGCAGAACTCCGGCCATTTCTCGGGATTGTCCGCCCACGGGAACTTGGCGCTGTCGACGATAACGCCGCCGATGTGCGTTCCATGTCCGCCGATGAACTTTGTCGTCGAGTAAACCACGATATCAACTCCGTGGTCGATGGGCTTGAACATCATAGGCGTCGCGGCTGTGTTGTCGCAGATTACCGGCAGATCCTTGGCGTGGGCGATCTCGGCGATCTTCTCGAAATCAGGGATGTCGTTCTTCGGATTACCGATGGTTTCCATGAAGACACAGCGGGTGTTCTCGTCGATCAGGTCGTTGATTTGCTCGGGCTTGTCGGAGTCGAAGAAACGCACCTCGATGTTCAGGTTCTTGAACGTCTGGGTGAACAGTGTCACCGTTCCGCCGTAGAGCGTCTTGGACGAGACGATATTCTGACCGGGATGGGTGATCGTGAGGATCGCAGCCGAGATCGCCGCCATGCCGCTGGCGAAGGCCAGTCCGGCCGCTCCGCCGTCCAAGGCTGCAAGGCGTTTTTCCAGCACGTCGCAGGTGGGGTTCATCAGGCGCGAATAGATGTTGCCGAATTCCTTCAGCGCGAAGAGATTCGCCGCGTGATCGGTGTCCTTGAAGTTGTAGCTGGTGGTGGCGTAGATGGGCACCGCCCGCGCGCCGGTTGTGGGGTCGGGCTCCTGACCGGCATGCAACGCCAGCGTTCCGAGTTTGTAATTGGCTTCGTTGTCGCTCATTGTTTGTTCCTTATATCTTGGGTGTTGCTAGCTGGGCGCGTTGCCCAGATTGTCGAACAGGGGGGTCGAAAGGTATCTCTCACCGAACGACGGCAGGATTACCACGATTGTCTTGCCGGCGTTTTCGGGCCGGTTTGCTACTTCGTTGGCTGCACACAACGCCGCACCGGACGAGATGCCAACGAACAGGCCTTCTTCTTTCGGTGCCCGACGGGCCCAGTCTATGGCGTCTTCCTGGTCGACCTCAATTACCTCGTCGATAAGATCGAGATCCATTACCTCAGGGACAAACCCAGCGCCGATGCCCTGTATCTTGTGCGGGCCCGGCTGGACCGCGTCGCCGGCCTTGATCTGGGTGAGGACGGGCGACTGAACCGGCTCGATGGCGATTGCTTTGAAATCGGGCTTCTTGGCCTTGAGCGCGCTTGCGATACCGGTGATCGTCCCACCGGTCCCCACGCCCGCGATGACGATATCGACCTCGCCATCGGTGTCGTCCCATATCTCAACGGCCGTCTCGTCGTGGTGGACTTGGGGGTTGGACGGGTTGTTGAACTGCTGGGGCATGAAGCTGCCCGGTATCTCGTCAAGCAGTTCGCCCGCGCGGTCGATCGCGCCGGTCATGCCCGTCTCTGCCGGGGTGAGTATCACCTCGGCACCCATCGCCCAGAGCACCTTGCGACGCTCGATACTCATCGATTCGGGCATTGTCAAAACACACTTGTAGCCCCTGGCTGCACAGACGAACGCCAGAGCGATGCCCGTATTGCCGCTCGTCGGCTCGATGATCGTCGTGCCGGGTTTGATCTTGCCGTCACGCTCACCTGCCTCGATCATCGCCAAGCCGATGCGGTCCTTCACCGAGGCCATCGGGTTGAAACTCTCCATCTTGGCAAGCACAGTCGCGCTGGATTTGATCATCTTTTGGATCTTCACCAGCGGTGTGTTGCCGATTGTCTCTGTGATGCTCTCGTATATGCGTCCCATAGCGGACTCCTGTATAGAGTTTTTCTGACTTATCTACGGTTCGAGGAATTCAAAGCTCTTGTGGTTGCAACAAATGCAATCCGGGTCCGCCCCGGATGCACAAACGTCTATTCGCTGCTGCTGATTCGACCATAAATCGAGTTTCAGCAGATACGGGCTGATACAATCGAGTTTGCCTGTCACTATCTTTATAGCCTCGCATGCCTGAAAAGACGAAATCGCAGCTACCGCCGGACCGAGTACGCCGTTGGTTCGGCAGTTCGGATCGCTGCACGGCGGCGGCGGAGTTTCCAGCACGCACCGCAGGCAGGGCGTCTTACCGGGGACTATCGTCATCGTCTGGGCTTCGGCAGCGATCACGCCGGCGAAAACCCAACTTATACCATGCTTGACGCAAAAATCATTAATCAGGTAACGCGTTGCAAAATTGTCCGTACCGTCGAGTATCACGTCAACGCCCTCGGCGAGCGATTCGATATTACCCGCGTCCAGCCTTGCGGCGATTGGTTCGACAGCGACGGAGCTGTTGATCTGACCTATATGCATAGCTGCGGCAGCGACTTTCGCTACGGCGGCCTTGGCGTCGGATTCGTCGTAAAACGCCTGGCGGTGGATATTGGTCAGTTCAACCTTATCGTCATCGACCAGCCTGAGCGAGCCAATTCCGGCCCGCGCCAGCAACTCAGCCGTCCACGAACCGAGCCCGCCGACGCCGACTATCAGCACCCGCGCCGCCGCCATCGCACGCTGAGAGTCCAGGCCCAGTGGTTCAAAAACCATTTGGCGACTATAACGGGTTAAATCCTTTTGATTGTCGATGTTCTCATTCATTGACGCTGATGACTTCGTTTCAAAAACATTTGGCGACTGTAGCGGGTTAAATCCTTTTGATTGTCGATGTTCTCATTCATTGACGCTGATAACTTCGTTCATCGAACCGCTGCGAAAACCTTGGAGGTCCAAGCTGACATACGTGTAACCAAGTTCCTTCAGTGCGGTTACTATCTTGTCCTTATCTGCTGCCAGCGTGGTGATGTCCTCGGCGGGGACTTCAATTCTCGCAAGGTTGTCGTGGTCGCGGACGCGGCATTGTTTGAAGCCGAGATCCTTCAGTACATACTCAGCCCGCTCGATGCGTGAAAGTTTCTCCGCAGTGATTCCCTGGCCGTAGGGTACTCTGCTGGCGAGGCAGGCCATGGCGGGTTTGTCCCACGTTTCGAGACCCATCGCGCGGGACGCGGCGCGGATATCTGCTTTGGTCAGGCCGGCATCGATGAGCGGGTTCAACACTCCAAGCTCATCCCCGGCTCGCAGGCCCGGGCGGAAGTCGCCGGTGTCATCGGCATTGGCTCCGCACAGAAGGGCGTTGCATCCGTGGGTCTTAACAAGCTCGCCGAGTCTGGTGAACAGGTCCTGCTTGCAGTAGAAGCATCTCTCTGGAGGATTGGACGCATAGTCAGGATCTTCCAGTTCACAGGTTTGAACCTCGATCAGCCTGACGCCGATTGTCTCTGCCAGAGCCTTCGCTGCGCTGCGCTCGCGCTGGGCAAGGCTTGGCGAAATGCCGATTCCGGCGATCACGTTATCGTCGCCCAGCGTCTCAACTGCCAGGGCAAGCAGGAAAGTGCTATCCACTCCACCGGAGAAGGCAATCACTGACTTGCCGATCGACCGTAGCGAGTCGCGACATTTCGCCAATTTTATCTTCAGTTCTGGAGAAAGCTCTGCCTTGTAGTTGGAATCCATAGTAGAATAGTAATCTTTCAGGAAACGCTATCGTCTTCATGAATTATTACAGCACAAGCATGTACATGTTCACTATTACTTGCGTTAAGTCAATAGTGGAGTGATTTTGTTGGGTTTCTTATTAAAATGATCTTGACGGTTAGAGGAAGATAGTCTAGTATCCCGATAGAGTCAATGGTATTTCTGGAGTTTACAGATGACAGTATCACAAAAGTGCCAATATGCGTTACGTGCCCTGTTCGAATTATCCAAGCGTCCGGGGCCTGGGCCTACCAAGGTGTCTGAGATAGCAGCGGCCCAGGCGATACCGGCCCGCTTTCTGGAGGCTATCCTTGGAGAGCTGCGTCGGGGTTCATTTGTCGAATCGAGGCGTGGCGTAAACGGAGGGTACATCCTTGCCGTGGAACCGAACGCTTTGGTGGTGGGAGATATCATCCGTTTCATCGACGGCCCTCTTACCCCGGTGCGTTGCCTCGGAGAAGACAAGGGCGAAAGCTGCGTGCTGAAGGGCGAGTGTGCCTTTATGGGCATGTGGAACCGGGCGCGGAATGCGGTGGCTGGTGTTTACGATGAGACGACTTTTCAGGATCTCCTCGAAGAAGAACTCGCCAACGCTGGCAGCTACGTAGCCCGGTACTGTATCTAGTACTCTACTTCCGGATCCAAGTCCGAAGCGATTGAATGTTGCCACACGGAAGAGAGTTTCCCCACACTGAGAAAATCCCCATTTGCGCAGGATTCAACGTTATCAGGAGCAGATTTATGAACCATGAAATTGAGGCAATTCGCGATCAGACAGCAAAATTATCGGCCGAAGGGCTGCTGGAACATCTTGCCGCAAAGTTCAATTCAAAAATTGCCCTCGCATCAAGCATGAGCGCGGAAGATCAGGTAGTCACCGATATGATCCGCAAGATCGAGCCCCGCATTGAGATATTCACGCTCGATACAGGCCGTCTGCCGCAGGAAACCTACGATCTCATCGACGCAACTAACGAGCGTTATGACATCAAGATCAAAATCATGTTCCCCGATAGCGACCAGGTTGAAGCTATGGAGAACGAAGAAGGACCTAATAGCTTTTACAAGAGTATTGAATCGCGCAAGCGTTGCTGCTTCGCCAGGAAGGTCCAGCCGCTCCGTCGGGCACTGAGCGGTTTGGATGCCTGGGTGACAGGCCTTCGCATGGAGCAGTCAGTCACGCGAGGAACTCTGGCGAGAATCGAGTGGGACGAAGGTAACGCACTTGTAAAGGTCAATCCGCTTGCCGACTGGTCCAGCCAGCAGGTCTGGGATTACATTCGCGCCAACGATATTCCGTACAGCAAACTGCACGACGCGGGCTATCCGAGTATCGGATGCGCCCCATGCACCCGTGCGATCAAGCCCGGTGAAGATGACAGGGCGGGTAGATGGTGGTGGGAGCAGCCCGAACACAAGGAATGCGGCCTGCATTCCAAGGGAGCGGGAATCTGAGCAATACGAGAGAGCAATACGAGAGAGCAATAACAATGGATCAACTTGACATACTCGAAGCCCAGAGCGTTTACATTCTTCGCGAAGCGTACCGCGAGTTCAAACAACTCGTGATGCTCTGGTCGATTGGTAAGGACAGTACTGTGCTGCTGTGGCTGGCGAGAAAGGCCTTTTGCGGTCACGTTCCGCTTCCGTTGGTTCACATCGATACAGGCTACAAGATTCCAGCGATGATCGAATATCGCGATCGCGTTGCCATGGAATGGAAGCTGAACATGATCTACGGGCAGAACGTCTCTGCCTTGGACGAAAAGCAGACCTTTCCCGACGGTGCACTGACGCGAATTGGGTGTTGCAAGGCACTCAAGAGCGAAGCGCTCAAGCACACGCTCTCCGGCGAATGGCCGCGATGGGTGCTGAACCACGAAACCGGCAAGTACGACAAGACAACCGGTGGCGAACCCTATACGGGAGTTATCGTCGGTGTCCGCAGCGACGAGGAGGGCAGCCGTTCCAAGGAGCGGTACTTCTCCCCGCGTGATAAGCACAACGATTGGGACGTCGGAGATCAGCCACCGGAGTTGTGGAACCAGTTCAAGACCGATTTCGCACCGGGCACGCACGTTCGCGTTCATCCGCTGCTGGACTGGACCGAGTTGAATATCTGGGAATACATCGAGCGGGAAAATATTCCGATAATCGATCTGTATTTCGATCAGGGCGAGGGTAAGCGTTACCGCTCGCTGGGATGCGCCCCATGCACAAGTCCGGTTGAGTCTACCGCTACGACGGTCGCGGAGATCATCGAGGAGCTTCGCAGCGGGAAGTTTGCCAATATTGCCGAACGCTCCGGACGCGAGCAGGACAAAGAAGACGGCCAAGGCCTCGAAACCCTGCGCCGCGACGGCTACATGTAACGGAAAGTTTAGTGATGAGTGATAAAACAAATCAGGCAGATCAATCGGTTGCCTCGAAACCCTACGCCGCGACGGCTACATGTAACGGAAAGTTCACTGATGAGTGACAAAAAAATTCAGGCAGATCAATCGGTTGCTCCTCTAGCCGAGCAGATGAGCATCGTCGTCATCGGCCACGTCGATCACGGAAAGAGTACCGTCATCGGCAGGCTACTCGCCGATACCGATTCACTGCCCCAAGGCAAGCTGGAGATGGTCCGCCGCCAGTGCAGGGAGAATTCCAGGCCCTTCGAGTACGCGTTCCTGCTTGATGCGTTGAAGGACGAACAGGCACAGGGCATTACGATCGATTCGGCTCGCTGCTTCTTTCATTCTGACAAACGCGAATACATCATCATCGACGCACCGGGGCACATCGAGTTCCTCAAGAACATGATCTCCGGTGCGGCCCGCGCTGAAGCTGGCCTGCTCGTAATCGACGCCAAAGAGGGCGTGCAGGAAAATTCCCGCCGCCACGGATACCTTGTCAGCATGCTCGGCATCAAGCAGTTGGCTATCTGCGTCAACAAGATGGACCTGGTGGATTACGACCAGGGAGTCTTCGAAGCGATTCGCGAAGAATTCACCGATTTCCTCCGCCGCGTCGGAATCGAGCCGTCGGCGTTCATTCCGGTGAGCGGCCGCGAGGGCGATAACGTGGTTGGACCGTCGCCCAATACGCCCTGGTACGACGGGCTTTCCGTGCTCAATATGCTGGACAGTTTCCCCAAGGAAGCGCCCCCGATAGATCAGCCGCTGCGTTTCCCGGTGCAGGACATCTACAAGTTTACCGCCGACGGCGACGATCGCCGCATCGTAGCAGGACGAATCGAAACCGGATCGGTGGTTACCGGCGACGAGGTGATATTTCTGCCTTCGGGCAAGAAATCGCGCATCGCCAGCATCGAGGAATTCAACCGTCCGACGGCGGATGTCGCCAGCGCAGGTCAGTCCATCGGGTTCACGCTCGCCGAGCAGATTTATATTCGTCCGGGCGAACTGATGTGCAAGGCAGATCAGCCGACGGCCAGTACCACCAGCAAGATCAAGGCGAATATCTTCTGGCTGAGCCATCAGCCCATGGTCAAGGGGCGGCGATACAAGATGAAGCTCGCCAACACCCGCGCTGCGGTCTGGCTGACGGACGTCACCAACGTGCTGGACGCCTCGGACCTGACGACCACCAAACGTCAGCAGATCGAACGCCACGACGTAGCCGAGTGCACACTCGAAACGCTTCGTCCGGTGGCGTGCGATAAGGCTATCGATATTCCGCAGACGGGCAGATTCGTTATCATCGACAACCATGAAATCGTTGGCGGCGGAGTGGTGCTCGATGCAATCGAGCAGACCAACACGCTGGCCGAGCAGCATGTGCGTGAGCGAGAAAAGGCATGGGACCGCTCGGCGATCACCACTGGAATGCGCGGCGGGCGATACTACCAGCGATCGGCGATGGTGTTAATCTGCGGCCCGGCCGGTGCGGGTAAAAAAGACCTGGCCAAGGCGCTCGAAGATTACCTGTTCAACAACGGACGATTCGTCTACTATCTCGGCGTTTCCAACAGCCTGCTGGGCATCGATTCTGATATGCAACTCTCGGAAGAACGCGACGAGTATCTTCGCCGGATCGGCGAAATATCGCACCTGTTTACCGACGCCGGGATGATATTCATCACAAGCGTTTCGGATATGGACGATCACGAACTGGATCTGATCGACACGCTGAATAAGCCCAGCGAACTGCTGGTCGTCAACGTCGGGGAGAACCGTTTGTCTCGCAGGAAAGCGGACCTCCAGATCGATAAGGTCGACATAGAATCGTTGCGACGCATTAATGGACTGCTGCAGTCGAAGAACTACCTGCCAGAGTACACTCTGTAAAGGTGCCACCCCCTGAGATTCCCGGAGCAAGTCTTTCGGAGCAAGAAGATGACAGTGCCCGAAGCAAGTCTTTCGGAGCAAGATTTTCGGAGCAAGAAGAAGATGACAATGTATCATAAGTCAGATATTACCTTTCCATGTGAGTCACTGCCGGCCGATGCGTCCTTGGCGAAATTGCTTGGACTCTATCCCCAGAGGCAGGAGGGATTGTGGATGCAACGAATAAAGATTATGGGTGGCAGATTGAAACCGGCCCAGTGGTCCGGGCTAGCCGAGATCGCCAGGAACTTCACCCCCGATACTCCGCTGCACCTGACTACGC
>SDBT01013467.1_pt1 | contig 13102 bp, 15 predicted proteins | sample 2277101 | NCBI WGS metagenome assembly SDBT01 (sample SAMN10404973, study PRJNA504765) | marine sediment metagenome | isolation source: marine sediment core GS10_PC15, 103 cmbsf | place: Arctic Ocean: Southern Knipovich Ridge | collected 2010 | reverse complement strand
GAGCATCGCTTCGCAAAAGAAAGGAAAACACTTCTTCTGTATCAGTTGGTCCTACTGGTGCGGCAAAAATACTATTTGCAATAAGACGGAACGCTCTTATTCCCTGGGATATTCCTATTCGTAGCCATTACGGATATGATAGCTCTGGTGCTTCCTATTTAACTTATCTACACCGTGTAAGGTCTATTCTTGAGGAGATTGAAGAGACATGCAATAAGAATGGATTTACATTAACACAACTGCCTAAACAATTGGGAAGAAATAACTCGACAGTACCAAAATTAATTGATGAGTATCACTGGGTTACAATAAGCAACGATTGTTCACTACCTGTACAGGATATTTTTCAAAAGTGGGCCCGATGGAGCAAAATATGAAGGTGGTAGGGGCTCTAACTAACAGTGGCTATATGGCTTCGCCTAAATTGTCCTCTCGGGCAATCTCATGTATCTGCCATATATTAGACGAAACTGTGATATGGAGAACTAAGCATGATTAAGGAAGGAATGGTAATCGAAAGTCCATTCTGGCCAGAACCTATAGAAATAAAGAAAATTGAGGAATTCGGAGATCATATTCACATCATAGGAGCAACTATCTACTCCAACCTACATATAGACCAATTAATACCACAAGAAGAAATCGAAAAACTCAAAACAAAGGAACTTGTTTTAGATTTTTCTGCCTCTGGCAGTGAGACATTTTTATCCATTGAAGCAGAGCGTTATAAGTTTGCATCACTTTTTGATCCTCTTTTAGCAATGAACACTTCCAAGATAGATCCTTTGCCTTTCCAAATAGAGGCGGTGACCTGCCCCCATTAATACTACCACTTGTTAAGTTAGAGTCAACGGAACGATGGCCTCGGGAGCAGGTGGCCTGTAATTCAAGGCACTGTGGGGTCTTACCTGGTTGTATTCCTTGCGCCATTCTTCAATAAGTATCTTCGCTTCAGTCAGTGTTGCAAATATTTCCCGATTAAGTAGCTCATCTCTTAGTTTCCCATTGAATGATTCTATATACCCGTTCTCCCAGGGGCTGCCTGGTTCAATGAAGAGTGTTGTGACTTCGAGATTATTCAACCATCTGCGCACAACCTTGGCGGTGAATTCCGGACCGTTATCAGAGCGAATGTATGCAGGAACATCTCTGAATACAAACAGATAGAATAATTGCTCGATAACGTCCCCAGAAGTGATTCGACGTTGAGTCAAAATGGCCAGGCACTCCCTGGTGTATTCATCGATGATCGTGAGTATTCTCAATGCCCTTCCCTCAGCCGTTCTTGTCATCATAAGATCATAACTCCAAACATGGTCCTTGTATTGAGGCCTGAGCCTTATGCAGGAGCCATCATTAAGCCAGAGCCTCGCTCGTTTTGGTTGTTTCTGTGGTACCTTAAGGCCTTCTCTTCTCCAGATTCTCTCTACTCTCTTGTGATTCACTTTCCAACCTTCCTGGTTGAGAAGTGCTGTTATTCTGCGATATCCATACCTACCATACCTCGTTGCCAGTTCAATGATATGGGCTACTAATCTTTCCTCATTATTTCTGATGTGTGGACTATGTCGCTGTGTACTCCTGACCTGTGCCAAAACCCGACATGCCCGTCTCTCGGAAACTTTAAGAGTTCCTAAGATAGTATCCACCATCTTACGTCTCTTTAACGGGCTGAGGAGTTTCCCCGTGATGCCTCCTTCAGGATGTCATTATCCAGGGAAAGATCTGCAACTATTCTCTTCAGCCGGATATTCTCTTTCTCAAGCTCTTTTAGTCGCTTAACCTGCTCAATCCTCATACCACCATATTCTCTACGCCATCGGTAATAAGTCTGTTCTGTTACCCCTATCTTCCTGGCAGCTTCTCCTACGCTGGAGCCTTGACTGAGGAGAACTTCTGCTTCCCGTAGCTTGTTAATGATTTGTTCAGGTCTGTAGCTTCTTCTAGCCATTCTAATCCCCCTTTTTTCGATCCCTAGTCTAACATAATAACTGGACCGATTCTAGGGGGGCAGGTCAATAAGCCCAAAATAGTAATAGAGCAATAATACAAGAAGTAAATAAAGCGACTTCTAGCTACCTAAAAGACGGACGTTAGATTCTGCTTTCTGTGGGAGTCCATAGTCCTTGGCTGGATTATGTGTAATAGAAGAATATTCTGGTATGAACAAGGGGAAAGGTTCTTTTGGATTTCTCGTGAGACAACTCCTCTTAAAAAAGATAATGCGTTAGTGAAACAACGAGAAATCATGTATGATTGGCAATACTATTACATAGCATATCTGTTTTGTCAAATAGGGATGCTTCTGATATGATGATAGTGATACAAAAACAAGATTAGTGCTTAGGTTTGGTTTAATCTTAGCTTGGTGTTAGGGTCATTAGGTTAGAGAATCTAAATTAAGAACTGATACTATCAATAGGTGCAGCTCAGTTGCTTATGTGCGTGGCGATGATTTTAGGGAGTATGTAGAGACCAACATGCCTTTGTTTCTAATGACCAGATTTGGTGCGTTCCCTGGACAAAACATCTATTTGACTTGTCAATCGACTTAACTATAATGCTATATAGGTATTTGAATTGTGTGACGTGATTCAGTTTGTTCCCTGTAGTAGATCGAAAGATGTTGATAGCGGCTTCGGGTCCTGCTGCGTTTTTCGGTGAACGTAAAGTCCTGGTGGGACAGGGGGTATCGCAAAACGCGAAGACAAGTAGAGAATATACTGGGAATCCATTTCCCGTGGGAAACCGTATCTCTAACCAACAAAAAACCAAGGTAGGGTTTGGAGTAGAGTTTGTTTCAGGAAAGCGAAAAGTCGCGTGATTCCACGGGGAGCTAATCGCCAGATTCTGTGAAGTCTTTGCAGAGCTTCGATCCGTTGTAACGGTGGTCATACTCAGATGTGTCTTTCCGCAGACTACTCTACTATAAGGAACACAAAAACCAGTAAGAAGAGACCGGCTGTCCTGCAAGCAGCCAAACGCAGAATATTCTTGACAACGATTAGTTCTTTCGATATTCACGTATTATGCTCACCGTATTCCCGGTCAACTCGAATCAGTCCAGCGACAAGAACAATGGATGAAAGACAAGAGAGGATGGCAACACCGTGACCAGCAAACGATGGCTTCAAAGGCAAAGAATTAAGGCAGTGCATGATAATGATTTGGAACAGTGGCTTGCTTCTTTGGGAATGCTGGATCAAGTCAAGAGCGGGAAGTATCACTGTCCCTTCTGTGAACGCGAGATAAGTCTCGAGAACTTGGGTGCCGTTCTTCCCAAGAACGGAAATGTACTCTTTGCGTGCGATCACATTCGCTGCCTAGGCGAAATAGAATGCACTCGGTAGAGTCGAGGTCATGTCCATGTGGCAGTTTCTCGTACCTTTACTAGCATCCTCTGGTTCTGTATCGGCTCTCCTCATCATTATCTTTTTGTGTCCTGGCAAGGTTGAGCACTGGATGGCGATCTTCTGGAGAGTAATCCACGGATTGTCATTTGGCTCACGGAAAATCAAGAACATGGTGGAGCGAAAAACCGTTGCGCTCGACATCCAAGACTCCGTCAACGGGTTCTGTGAACAAATCGAACGTGAGACTCCCGGTATTGTCCCCCATCCCCTAAAAATAGAATGGGTTCGTGATGAAACTCGGGATTCGTTCATAAAAAATGGCTGTGCTGTCGTTCGTCTGAAGAACTACGCAAATCAAGACAAGAACCTGGTTGATGCTACACTATGCTACCTAAGAGCTGACTTACTGCCGCGTTCAAAACGTTGTCTTGACGACACTCTGCGAACGGCAAGCGAGTTCAAGGTAGCGGGCGAGATTTTCTTGCAGGACAAAGATACTGGAGCATACGATCACTTTTTAGAGTACAACCTGAAGAAAGAGGCAAAGACAAATCCTAGCCTGGAAAACGACATGCAGATGTTGGTAGACATGGATGATGTTGGATTCTTCACTCGCATCTTCCTCTCAGAAGTCAAGGCAGCGGGCGAAAAACTACTGGGTACGGTTCCAACTCCGTCCATCCAACAGGAACTTCGCGAGTTCGCGAGCTTTCTCCGGAAAATTGCCACTAAAGAGCATGACCAGAAGGTGCCACTCGACTTTTTTGGCACCAAAGTTAAAGTGGCAGCCGTGCTGGTTGCCGAAACGAGAATCATTCGCGGGTACGGATTGGACCCCTATGTCAGGCGCGTACGCAGAAGCGTGGAAAAGGGATACGAGACGATATATCTGAGTGGTTGGGGAAAAGAGTTCAGCAAACGAGTCTTCGATATCGGTGAGGCAGTGCAACGAGACATGGTTAAGATAGTGAGACGCTATCGTAGCTATCCCGTCAGGAGTCGGACGCAAGGCACGCTGTTGGTGTGTCAGTCAAGACAGAAGTACGTAACAGAACAACGACGACTGCAGGGGGAAGTGGAACAGGCCTTGAAAGACAGTATTCCAGAAGTGGAAAGCGGTAGTATAGCTATCGAGTCCATCGCTCGGATCAGAGGCCGAGGCTGCAAGGTTGCCGTAAGTAACACATCAACACCGCATCGGAACTCATCACCCGCCTATTTGGAGGTAAAGCGAGAGCAAGAAGCGGAAGTAAAAGACCGGCTGTCGGAGAGGTTTGTCAAACTGATTCCTTGGTCTCCCGACCCGAGCGAATTTATTGTCAATGCCCTTTGGCCAATGAAAGCACGGGAAGTGCACTCGGTAAAGATTGATGAAGCACTCCATACGGCAACCGTGAGAGCTGTTTCCGGAGAAGCAGTCGGAAAAGGCGTCGGACTAGGTGGGATCAACGTATTACTTGCAGGAGATCTCACAGGATACGCAATTATTCTAGAGAGTCCACAAGGGGAAAAACTGACACAGACACCGGAAGAGGAGATCCAAGAAGTCATAGAGAAGTGCGTGCCGGAAGTCCGAAGCGGTGAAATAGAGATAGTTAGGACGGCCAGAATTAAGGGGGTTGGTTCGAAGGTACTTGTTCGATGGACAAATGCACCGCAAGGAGGCGGCATAGCCTTCGATGTGTGCAGGCAACACTTTAGGGAGATTCAGAAAGACACGTTCGGAGAGTGGATTTATTTCTGCGAGTGGAGTGATGACTTGAAAACCCTCATTGGGGGGTGTCTGTCTCCGCTTCGGAAATCTGACATACAACAGATGGATCTAGACCATGGAACAAAGATAGCAACCATTAAGTTAACCGATACCTTGACCTCATCACCAGTATGGCGAAGCCAGTGTGTTCAAAGTCTCGCAGAGAAGATCACTGATTGGACAATAAACATAGAGGATTAAACAAGGCCGGCTGTCGAAGACGAAGAGCCATACCGTCCTATCTTTATGCCGAAAGGGTTGTGCAGTGGCGGAGCGCACTTTTTCAGCCGTGCGTACTCTATTGCGGTCGCAACGTAGATATCTTCAGACAGTATGTCAAGCATGAGAGCATAGACTTGATTTACATTAACCCGTGATCTGCCCCCATTAAATAGTAGCACCCGTTAAGTTAGAACCAACCAAACGATAGTCTGGAGTGCACGCAGCCAGTAGTTTAAGACACTATGCGGCCTTGCCCTCCTATATCAAATCTATAAGTCCTTATATTAATTTCCCAGCATAACACTGCAATAACATTACTCTCCCAGTTTTGAAAATATGTTATATAGTGGAAATGAGATTTTATGGAATGCTTCACGGTGATTTGGGCACTGCTCCCCCCAGGTGTATGCATAATAGCGAATAACGTGCTTAGCGGGCACACTGCCTGCAGACTTGACTGTGTTTAAGAGTGGATGGATTGGCGAATGGCGGGCTTAGACCACAATTGAGGAGTATTCTTGAACGATATCGCTGATTTCGTTGCCCAACAAAAAGTTGCGAAACTTGTCCAGTGAGGGGACGTAGACCCTTCATAATCAAGTCTGTCCATATATGAATTATCAAGCTTATGAAATTTAGTAATTCGTTCAGGAAGATACTCAGGAGGGAAAAATCCATCCTCATCAGGTTGGGGATTAAATAAAATATCTAATTCTGTTTGAAGTTCTTCTTTGCCCATCTTTCAACTTCCTAGAGTGAAGCGATGGCCCGCAATTTCTCCTTAATTCTTCTTGTTTTTCCAGAATCCCTAATCGGATCAGCAGCATTCGCCCTTGTCCTTTTTTACCTTACATACTGTCTCTATTTTAGCATCGAGCACAAAAAGGTCAAAAAGAGAAGTGAAGAAAATAACTATATATCCATTGCTGAAAAGTGATACAAGTATTCTGGATTTACCTTACATAATATCATTTGTGTCAGGTTGATTGACCAGGATATTCTTAAAACAATACTTAACAGAATAGCCATTGTGTTGAGTTATTCTCAACGACAGGAAAAGTTTCGGGAGTAGATCAAGAGAAAATCCTGGAACTTAGGCTTGACAAAAAGTATATTTTGAGAGGGATTCTTTGTATAAAATCAATTCGGGAGGGAGAATGGTTAGACTGTTTCACTTTAGAAGAGAAAAGAGAAATCCTGGATATGTTTAGACTTATTGGCTGGTTGGTGTTTGGGCTTGGGGATATAACGTTCCCAATCGTGAGGCGAGCCAGACAAAAAACCGAAGGTCTGAAGCTAGATATACTCTATTAGGCGAAGTTACTTACAAAAATCTAATTTTTGATCCACCAGCCTTTTCGGCATAACCTTCGGTGATTAGGATAGGTCCAACATATGATGCGAGCGCTGTTCTGGTAACTGTTCAACTGTAGCCATTCCCCCACGCTATTACGAGGTGGATCAGTGCGTGACGTACCAATGTCCACGGTATGGCTTCGAAAATGGTTAAGTAACTTAGCATATTGAGTCGCAGATATAGATTTTGGATAAGGTTTTCTTCCGTAAGCAATCTCTGTCCCCTCCTTCACAGAACCAGTGTACCCAAAAGTGCTTTTTTCCTTCCAAGTCTTTAAGGTTTGCATAAAATATTCTCCTCACCTGGTGTTTGTGGCAATTCTGCCTAACTCAATTGTGCACCTACCTACCACTCCTCTTTTTTAAATATTTAATGGAATCTCGGAAAGTTTTTTGGACTGAGTTTCGCTTTTGTTTTTTAGTCATCATTTTTATGGGTTTTTAGGATATATTTTAAGCCTTTTCACTCAATTCCTTCGTATTTATATAAGAAATGCGAAGTTAAGATCAGTATAGGCCATTCCAAATAAGGTGTCAATGTTATTTTAGGAGGTTTGCCGATACTTAATAAAAAAGAGGACAAAATGACCTTATTTTGTAAATAGGAATACCAATAGAATAAGGATTTTAATTGAAAAGGAAGCGCTCAGTGTGTTGCTTTTATAAAGGGAAGGACAAGAGCAAAATAGTTGTTTAACCGGGAAGTTTAGCAAGATGTCACAAGGGGGGCGAATTCGCCCCCCTTGAAAATATACTTTTCTCTAAGGGCCGCCTGGAGGTTTTAAGAGCGGATTGCCTAAGGGGCCCCTGGCAATTGCTGGATGCATCGTCCCATTGACACCTATTTCCATTGCTGGACCTAAATCATGACCTAAAGGGTCTAGACGTCTGGCCGGAAATGGGCAGCAATTACTACCTATTGTTTGGGCCGGCAAAAAAGGGCCAGTCGGTTTCAGGGGTTTAGGGGGAAATAGATTAATAGGAGGAACGTAAGGCTTGTATGGCTTGAGAGGCTCAAATGGCTTATATGTATTCAGGGGTTTAGGGAAATTTAGATTAGTAAGAGAACTCGAAGTTTTATCGAGAAAAGAACTGGAAAGATTAAAGGGGCCGAACTTCTTCTTTTTTCCGAAATACAAATCAAAATCCATATCACTCACCTCCTTTTATTTTTCAAACTCGATTAAAGTCTACTTATCAATTTATTATACGTTGTTTAAGATAAGGTGTCAAACCTTTGGGGGTTCGTCAATATTTAGTAAAAAAGATGACACGATGTCATCTTTTAATGGTCTAGAATGTAGATAAAATGGGGGTTTTAGTTTAGAGGAAGGTGGTCAATGTCTTACTTTTACACAGAAGAAGACAAAATAGGTAAAAATTTTGGTTATAAGTTTTATAGTTAATCCAGTCCCTGTTGATAAAAAAATTCCTTATCATATTTGAATTCAAAGTCAGGACAATCTTTTTTTAGATGAGTAATACATTTATCCAATAATTCTTTGGGAGCTTGGACATTTGTTGCTTGTTCGCTCAAGGTGCTCCATCTTTGTTTCCAATACATTTCTCTAAGTTTTTCTTGAGGTGGTGATCCCTTGGGAATATGCTCCCACTCCTCTAAAAACTTTTGTTTTCTCTGTATCAGTTCCTTTGGAGTGGGGTCATAGAAGATCCGGCCAATCCCTTTAATATTGTTGAAGATTTTAGCTACGAGGGCTCTTAGTCTTTCGGGGTCCAAAAACTTTCCGTCTGTTTCTATTGTTACTATATAACCGTAAGTTCCTTCCTTGATTGGCGGCGTTTTTCCCTCTGGGATGATATAATAATCGTAATATTCTGCTTCAGGATAGTCTTTGTCTTCAGGTCCAGGCCGTTTTCCTTTATACCCGGGCATTATCGAAGCTCTCACACCATATGGTCGACAAATTTCATTGATTTTTGTTTCTACATCTTGAATATGTCTATTAGGCACAGTTCTTCCTCCTTACTTTGAGTAATCGGGAATACGGAACATTGTTATTCCCATTCTATTGTTGCGGGAGGTTTATTAGTTATATCACATAGAACAGCATCAATACCATCCATTGTCATAATTTTGTCAGATAACTCCTTAAGGACCGAAAATTTAATTTTAGCGTATTCTGCTGTCATTCCATCTATTGAGAGAATAGGACGTAGGGCAATAGCTTCTCCTCCATGAAGGCTTAGAGGTATAAGAATTACAGGGAACTGCCAGAAATGATCCCAGAGGCCTTTTTGTCTCATAAATTCAGTAACGATGTTGTCTGCCTCACGCAATAATTCTATTCTTGCCTTAGTAACTTTGGTTTTTTTGATTTTGGCATTTTTTAAATCAAAATTAGGAGAGCTAATTAAATATGCCACTCTATTGGCTTGTTTAATATTATTTACTATCCAAGTTGAAACATCTCCTAATTCGTTAATTTCAGAATCCCCAAAGAGAACAACAAGATGATTATAGCTTCTGGAATCTCCTTGAACCCCTACTGTCCTTAATGGCAATACAGCTGATTTTAATTTAACCTTCGGGAACACATTATGTATTTCTTCATCTATGTTATCTTGTATACAGAAATCAGTATGGGAGCATAAACACCGAATTGCTAACCCTGGTCCAGGGAAAGGATGTTTTTGGATTATTTCTTCTGGTAATTCTAGTAATTTTCCTATTTCACGAACTTCATCTTTATAAAAATTAGACAAGGGCTCAATGATTTCTTTTTTCTTTATTAAATTTTGAATGAGTGCGACCCTATTGTGGTGAGTTTTAATCAGTGCAGCCTTTTTTGTACCCCCAGATTCAATTGTATCAGGATAGATTGTACCCTGGCCTAGAATCCATTTCCCTGATAATTTTAATTGAGTTAAAGTTTTTAGTTGTGTTTCAAAAAAAATTTTTCCAATGATTTTTCGTTTCTTTTCTGGATCATAAACATTCTCAAGCGAAGAGAAAAATTCGTTTGCTGCGTCTAAAAAACGGATTCTATTGAATCCATACTTTTTGAAAGTCTGCCTAAGAATTTCCGTTTCATTTTTTCTCATCGTCCCGGTGTCAATATATAGTCCAGATACTCTCTCCTTGCCAAGGGCTTTGGTACACAAAGTAAAAGCAACCATAGAATCTACCCCTCCGCTTGTCAAAAAAAATACGTTGTTGTCTTTTGCTTTTTTCTTGATTTCTTTAATTATGACCTGAAGGTTATCTTTGGGGGTCCAAGTAGGTCTACATTTACAAACATCAGTGATGAAATTTCTTAGTATATCAGTTCCAGAAGGCGTATGTGTAACTTCGGGGTGGAACTGCAAGCTGTAATATTTTCTTTTTTTATCACCCATGACAGCGATTGGACAATCGGGGGTTGAGGCTAAAATTTCAAACCCCTTTGGTGGTTTTATAACGATATCTCCATGACTCATCCATACCCTTTCCTTGGAGTTAACACCTTTTAGAATAGTATTGTGATACTTAACCTCTAATTTTGCTATTCCGTATTCACGAACCTTACTTGGTTTTACTTTACCTCCTAGTTTGTATGCCATTAACTGGTGGCCATAGCATATACCCAATATAGGAATGTTAATACTAAAAATCTCATCATCGATATGGGGGGTATTAATACCATAAACACTATCCGGCCCACCAGATATGATAATACCGCTAGCGTCCCTTAATTTTGTCACAGGGGTATCAAAGGAGCATATTTCAGAATACACTGCTAATTCTCTAATCCTTCTTGCAATAAGGTGAGAATACTGTCCACCCAGATCTAATACTTTTATCTTCGACATTTTTTTCTTTTTATCCATGAGTTAATAAAATTTGAGAGGCAAATTTAATCTATTACAATGGTTTGATCAAAGAGAAAACATAAGAATTATCTTTATTTTTCAGTCTGAGAGAGTCTATATAAAACTCTAAATTGGTGGAGTTTAATTTTATTCCTCCTCCTCTCCTTTTTCCTGTTGTATATACATAATAAATACGTTCTAAGTTGATTTTAGTGTTTCGCAGAAAATAATGATGATGTTGTTGGAAGTCCCAGCTTCGGGTTATGTAAAACCCTTTCTCAGGGCATTTAGAGTCAATAGGTTCCATGTAGGCGAGAACGCATTCCTTCCAAACTCGTGTTTTTACGAGTCTTAATATTATAACAGAGAGCGAAGCACCGAATACGTCTGAGAGGTCTTTTATGGAATCAATTGAGGGAGAATATTTAGATGCTTCGCGCACAAAACTATCATAGGGAGTAAGGAGTTCGGCAGCTCCTATGTTGCATAGACTCTCTTCAGCTTTTTTTTCCCCTAGTAAATTCAAAAAGCAAGTCATTTTTTGTAGACCAGGAGTGGCAAGTAAGTCGAGAAGTAAGGTATGCGCAACCTCGTGGCAACAAGAGAAATTTTGTCTGTGGGGAGAATGCATGCCACCTATCTCTATAACATAATTCTTGTTGGGAAACGGAATAAGACACGCATCCCACTCTACGTTGTAAACCTTCTTTATTTCTCGTACTCCTTGCAATTCGGCAAAAAAATGGGGTTCGAACGGTGGTTTAGTTATTTTAGACCGAAGGATTAAGTCATTAGTTAGTTTAACCATAGCTACGTAGGGATTATTACATCCTGTTTTTTTTATTAAAACCTTTCCTATCCGAGAATACGACACATCACTATACCCCATTGTTTTGCCTGCCTTAAAGACTATTTTGGGAAGACTAAAGTTCCTTTAATCGGCCCAATTCTTTTGAGCCATAGTATACTTTAAAATTGCGATAGTCGGAAAAAAAGACCGGATCATTAACAAATGCTCTCTTCAAGAGGTCCTTGGTAATTCCTTCCTCTTCAACGGGCTCGAGATTTATGAGGTTTCGTTTTTCCCTATCTTCACTCTCTAGGACAATACAGCCCGTTATTATAGGTTTGTCTAAGTAATTATTCATCTCGAGTATTTCCATCGCCTCTTCTGTTGTGAACCTTTCAGAAAACAAACAGAGAGCTCTATGTGTTAGGATAAGTTTCGTTCCAAGTAATTCTCCCCTCCATCGCAGTTCAATTATAGGGATCTTCTTCATGGTTAGAGTCTCATCCACCGATATTCACCTCGCTTTCATAAAATCTAGTTTTTATATAGCAAATTCATTCTACCAGTTTATTCCAAATTTTGCAAGAACCAGTAGTAAGCCATTGGCAAAAAATTCCTTGGTGTTCTATAATACCACATAGCTCTTGCTCCTTAAAAATCTTACCTTTTAGTACCTACCTTAAACAAACCTAAATTTCTTGGAAAATAAAAACCTGGAGGTGATGTGTGAAAAAGATACGTGATGGTCTTGGATTTTTTGTGGTTAGTTTGAAGGAAGTGAAAAAGTATGGGCTTTCTGCAGCAAGGCAGCTAAGGAAAAATCCGGAAGCTGATCTATTGTTTTCAAGAAAGGGGAAAAAAAATGTTGGAAAAGGATTTATTAAATGAAATGGCAAAAGCTGAGATTCAAAGTTCTCAGCTTTGGGTAGATGGTGCAAGGACAAACAGGATAGCCAGAATTAGGTATAACCAAGCAAAAGAAAGATTAAGAGAATTGGCAACTGAACACAAAAGCCTAATGAGAGAATGGCTAAAAGAGAAATTATTAGATGGAAAAGAAATCTTTTAACCGGAGGAGGAGATGAAGAACGAACAAATAACCAAAAGTAGCCTCAAAAAAGTTAAGGAGCTAGTTCAGAATGTCCAAGAAATGACCCCAGAAGAGTTCCAAGGGACCCTAAATAAAATGGTCAGATTCCATCAGTATAGCCTCTACAACCAAATAATTCTTTGTTTCGCAGGTTGCTCTCAGGTGGCCGGTTATAAAAAGTGGAAGGAATTGGGAAGAACAATCAAGAAAGGAGAGAAGGCAGTTTGGATTTTGGCTCCCTGGTTCGAGAAGATAGAAACAGAAGATGAGGAGAAGGAAGCGAAAGTTCTGAAAGGATTCTTCTCTGTCCCAGTATTTGACATCTCTCAGACTGAAGGAAAACCTGTCAAAAGAGGTATTACCACAAATTCAGATATGGACTTTGAGGAGTTGAAGAGGGCAACGGAAAAGGCGGGCTGGACTGTGGTTTTCAAACCGCTAGAGGTGATAATGGGGGGTTATGTAACCAGAGACAACGGAGAGATAACTTTGAATAGCAACCTGGACAAGACTGAGAACACAGGCACGCTCATTCACGAGTGGGTTCACAAAGAGCTGAGGCACCCGAATAGAGGAACGCCTGCTCAGGTGGGAGAACTGACCTGCCCCATTAATTGTACCACTTGTTAAGTTAGAGTCAACGGAATAATAGCCTCCGGAGCAGGTGGTCTGTAATCAAGAGCACTGTGGGGTCTTACCTGGTTGTATTCCTTGCGCCATTGTTCAAT
>SDBT01013466.1_pt1 | contig 13103 bp, 10 predicted proteins | sample 2277101 | NCBI WGS metagenome assembly SDBT01 (sample SAMN10404973, study PRJNA504765) | marine sediment metagenome | isolation source: marine sediment core GS10_PC15, 103 cmbsf | place: Arctic Ocean: Southern Knipovich Ridge | collected 2010 | reverse complement strand
TCTGCAGATTAATCCTGACTATGCCAGGGCTCATACGAATCTTGGAATTGCTTACTTTAATAAGGAGAAATATGATGAAGCTGTTAAGGAGTACCAGAAGGCCTTGGAAATAAAGCCCGATTTTGCCGAGGCCCATTATAAACTCGGAGTTATTTATTATCATCGAAAACAATATAATTTAAGTGTGAGACATATTAAGAACGCAGAGAAACTGGGTTACCCAATCCCTTTAGAGTTCAAGGAGATGCTGCAGAGAACTTCAAAAGGACTTAAGAAATAATCGATCTTCTTACTATTAGTCATTTGTCCTTTTTTGAATGAAAAAAATATTCCGTCAGATTCAGCCTTCGCAGCCCACCTCAGGAGGACGAAGTAGGCTACTGCCAACATTACTAATAGTAATCATTTGCTTCCTCGTTTATTCCAACACTTTCAAAGCTTCCTTCCATTTCGATGATTGGCTATACATAGTAGATAATCGCCATATTCACCTCAAAGAGTTATCAATTTCCAAATTAGCAGCTGCGGCCACAAAAAGCCCCCTCCCTCGGCCGGTCTCTAACATCAGCTTTTCTCTCAATTATTACTTCGGAGAACTCAATGTCTTTGGGTATCATCTCGTGAATCTGCTTATCCACGCACTGGCAGGGATTATTCTGTATTTTTTACTTGTTACTACCCTTAATTTAGGACCACTAAAAGGCAAATATAAAAAGCGGGAGTGGTTAGCGTTAATAATTGCTCTTCTCTGGGTGGTACATCCGGTCCAGACACAGCCAGTGAACTACATTATGCAGAGGATGACCAGCTTGGCCGGGATGTTCTTCCTCCTCTCACTTTATCTCTATGTCCGGGGAAGGTTGGGGAAAACAAAGGGTTTCAAAGCCTGGTGTTATTCAGGCAGTGTGGCCGCGGGGGTATTGGCCCTGGGGAGCAAGGAGATCGCAGGGGTATTGCCGTTGGTGCTGGCGCTTTATGAGTTTTATTTTTTCCAGAGCCTTGATTTCCGGGTAATAAGGAAAAAGTGGCGCTTTATTATTGGCATTTTGGTCATATTTACATCTATTGTTATGGTTTATTTAGGACCTAATCTCATCGGGGGATTGTTAGCCTCATACCAGGATGATGATTTTACTTTGGGAGAGAGGTTGTTGACCCAGGGACGGGTGATCATGCATTACTTAAGTTTGCTGGCCTTTCCCTTACCGTCTCGGCTTAACCTGGACTATGACTTCTCGACATCTCAGTCCTTATTTAATCCGATTTCGACCTTTTTCTGCTTGTTGGGGCTTTTAGGATTAGTGGTGTTAGGAGTTTATTTAGCTCGGAGGAGGCCCTTGGCCTCGTTCGGGATCTTTTGGTTTTTGGGGAATCTGGCAGTGGAGTCTTCGGTAGTAGGGTTGGAGATGGTATTTGAGCATCGGTTGTACCTGCCGTTGCTGGGGTTTCTTTTATTTTTAGTGGGGATAGCTGGGAGGAAAGTGGGAGAGAGGGGATTTATTTATGGAGCATTTAGCGTGGTCCTTATTTTTTCCATTTGGACATTACAGAGGAATATTGTATGGAGTGATGAATTTACTCTCTGGAGCGATTGCGTTAAGAAGTCACCTAACAAGGTAAGGCCTTATAATAATCTCGGAATTGCTTATAAACATAAGGGGATGTATGATGAAGCTATCCGAGTATATCAGAAAGTTATATCTATTAATCCTGATCATGCCAATACTCATACGAATCTTGGGCTTGTTTATGCTAAAAAAGAAATGTATGAAGAGGCCATCAGGGAGCATCATAAAGCCCTTGTGATAAAACCTGATTTTGCCGAAGCATATGGTAATCTTGGAAATGCTTACAGTGCTAAAGGTATGTATAATGAGGCTATTCGTGAGCACAAGAAGGCATTACGGTTAGAGCCCGACTCTGCCAAAACTCATATGAATCTTGGGATCGCTTATGCTGATAAGGGGATGTATGATGAAGCTATTAAAGAGTATCAACGGGCCATAGTGTTAGAGCCTGATTTTGCCAAAGCATATGGTAACCTTGGGAATACCTATAGTTTTAAAGGGATGTATGATGAAGCTATCCGACAGTACCAGAAGGCATTGGAAATACAGCCTGATTTTGCTGGGGCATCTTATAATCTTGGAAGTGCATATGCTAAGAAAGATATGTTCGATGAGGCCATCAGGCAGTATCAGCGGGCCTTGGAAATAAATCCTTACTTTGCCGAAGCCTATTATAAACTGGGAGTTATTTATTATCATCGAAAACAATATAATTTAAGCGTGAAACATATTAAGAACGCAGAGAAACTGGGTTACCCAATCCCTTTAGAGTTCAGGGATATGCTGCAGAAGGCTTCGCAAGGACTCAAGCAATAATCAATCTTCTCACTATTGCATTACCTCAGTACTTAACAATTTTCAATTTGCATTTCTCATCAGGCAAGATTGCATATTCCGGATCTGCAATCTAATCCGCCTGAGGTGGACTAAAATCTGTAAAGGACTTGGGTTATTTCAAGTATGGGTGCTCTGTTTGCTTTTTTAAGAAAGTGTGGTAATATTTTATTTAATGAAAGAGTCAGTTGATAAGTTTATCCAGTATCTACTTGCGGAGAAGAATGCCTCGGAGCATACCGTGAGGAACTATCTGAGCGATCTTAATCAGTTTTCTGATTTTATCAGGCACTTCCAGCCCGATTCTACCCCGAGCTCAGAAGAGCTGAAGCCGGAGAAGATTGACCCTGCCGCTATCAAATCCTTTCTGGAGGAGCTTTATCGAAAAAACAAGAAATCCTCTATTGCCAGGAAGTTAGCATCACTAAGAAGCTTCTTTCGATTCTTAGTGCGCGAAAATATCATCAAGCAAAACCCGGCGGAGATAGTAGCTACTCCCCGGCAGGAAAAGCCCCTTCCTCGCTTTCTTTCAGTTGATGAGATCTTCGCCCTTCTGGAGATCCCGGATCAGTCGACCGCTCTTGGCCGGCGAGATAAGGCGATCCTGGAGTTTCTTTATGCCAGCGGGGTGCGGGTCTCGGAGTTAGTAGGATTAAACCTGAGCTCTCTGGATCTCGATCTGGGAATCGCCCGGGTACTGGGGAAGGGCCGAAAGGAGAGAATCGTGCTTCTGGGCTCGAAGGCAATTGCCGCCCTAAGGAGCTGGCTGGAGATAAGGGAGAGTCTGCAGGGACCGGAGGTTGCCGAGGATGATCAGAAGGCGGTTTTTTTAAACAATCGGGGCAGAAGGCTATCGACCCGAAGCGTGGCCCGGACCGTTGATAAATACATTGTCCGCTGCGCCCTGCTTCGAAAAATAAGCCCCCACAGCCTGCGCCACACCTTTGCCACCCACCTCCTGGATGCCGGGGCTGATCTTCGGGGAATCCAGGAGCTTCTGGGGCATGTTAGCCTCTCAACCACCCAGAAATATACCCATCTCAGCCTCGATCACCTGATGGAGGTATATGACAAAGCCCATCCCCGGGCCACGGTTCAGCGCGGAGAAGTAAAACACTGAGATTTTTGTAAGGGGGAATATGATCAAGGGAACGACAATTTTAGCAGTGAGGCATAAGGGCAAAGTAGTAATTGCCGGGGACGGCCAGGTGAGCCTGGAGCAGGTGGTAATGAAACATACTGCCAAAAAGGTGCGGAAGATTTATAACGACAATGTCCTGGCCGGATTTGCCGGGGCCACTGCCGATGCCTTCACCCTGTTTGAGAAATTTGAAGGAAAGCTGGAGCAGTACCGGGGTAATCTTCTCCGCTCGGCAGTGGAGTTAGCCAAGGACTGGCGGACCGATAAGATTCTGCGCCGCCTGGAGGCTCTGCTCATTGTGGCCGATAAGGATCAATCCCTGATTATCTCCGGTAACGGAGATGTAATTGAGCCCGACGATGGGGTTGTGGCCATTGGCTCCGGGGGGGCCTATGCCCTGGCGGCGGCCAGGGCCTTGGTCAAGCACTCGGATCTGGATGCCCGGGCAATTGCCGAAGAGGCAATGAGGATCGCGGCCAGTATCTGCGTTTATACTAACAATGAGATCGTAATCGAGGAGCTTTAAAACCAAATAATGCATTAATGTAGGGGCCGACGTCTCTGTCGGCCCGACCTGTCCTGAGTTTGTCGAAGGAATAAGGGTGGACACAGAGGTCCACCTCTACAATGCCATGATGATGGAGTAAATATGGATGTCCTGATCCCCAGACAGATTGTGGAAGAGCTGGATCGCTATATTGTCGGACAGAAGAATGCTAAGCGGTCGGTGGCAATTGCCCTGCGAAACCGCTGGAGGCGCCAACAGGTGCCCGAGGAGCTGCGGGATGAGATTGCCCCTAAGAATATCATTATGATCGGACCAACCGGGGTAGGCAAGACCGAGATCTCCCGACGCCTGGCCAAGCTTTCCCAGGCCCCCTTTCTGAAGATCGAAGCCTCCAAGTTTACCGAGGTGGGCTATGTGGGAAGGGATGTGGACTCAATGATCCGGGACCTCACTGAATTAGCAGTTAATATGTTAAAGGAGGAGGAAAAGAAGAATGTTCTGCCCCGGGCTGAAGAGATTGCCGAGGAGAGGCTCCTGGATATCATGCTGCCTCCCCAGCGGAAGGAAAAGCCGGGCAAAAATCCAGAGCAGATAGAAAGGCCCCTGGAGCTGGTGAAATCCGAAGGGCCCGAAGAAGAGGGTTTCGAGGAAAAGAACAGGACCCGAGAAAAGCTAAGGAAGATGCTCCGGGAAGGAAAGCTTAATGAACGCTTTGTTGACCTGGAGACCAGTAGCATTAACCTTCCCATCATTGAGATATTCTCCGGCGCCGGGCTGGAAGAGATGGAATTTAACATCCGGGACATGTTCGGTAATTTTCTGCCCCGAAAGACCAAGCAGCGGAAGGTGAAGGTTCCGGAGGCCCTGGAGATCCTCACCCAGGAAGAGGGGCAGAAGTTAATCGATATGGACAAGATTATCAAACAATCGATCGAGAAGGTGGAGAATTCGGGGATCATTTTTCTCGACGAGATAGATAAGATCGTCGGAAGGGACTCAGGCCACGGCCCTGATGTCTCCCGCGAAGGGGTCCAGAGGGATCTACTACCGATAATTGAAGGTAGCACCGTTGTCACCAAATACGGGATGGTAAAGACCGACCACATCCTTTTTATCGCTGCCGGAGCCTTCCATACCTCCAAACCCTCCGATCTAATTCCGGAGATGCAGGGAAGGTTTCCTATCCGGGTAGAGCTGGACTCCCTCACCAAGGAAGATTTCATCCGGATCTTAACCGAGCCCCGTAATGCTCTGCTCCGGCAATATATCGCCCTGATGGAGACCGAGGGTGTGAAATTGGAATTTAAACCGGAAGCAGTTGAGGAGATCGCTGAGATCGCCACTATCGTTAACGAGCGGACTGAGAACATCGGCGCCCGAAGGCTTTATACCATCATGGAGAGTCTCCTGGATGAGATCTCCTTCGATGCCCCGGAGATGAAAAAGAAGAAGTGTGTTATTGATGCCCAGTATGTACACGACAAGCTCAGCCCCGTGATCAAGGACGAGGATCTCAGCAGGTATATACTGTAGGCAGGTAGTTATATAGAACGACAAAAATAATTGTCATAGATAGGGTAGTGTTGTAAATACAGACAGATGAATAAATTCTAAGCACTAACTAAGCCCTAAATCCTAAATAATTTCAAATGATCAAAAATCAAAATACAAAACACTCCTTTCGACCCCGATGGACATCGAAGCTCAAGGCAAGGTTTTGAACATTTGATATTAGGATTTTGAATTTATTTAGGATTTAGGGTTTGGGATTTAGGATTTATCAGCATAATGGTGAAAGTATACGCAAATATTTAAGACGCTTTATATAGCTCCCTTCAGTGGATAGAAATATGGAAAAGCTGATCGAAAAGGCCAATATCTTGATGGAGGCTCTTCCCTATATCCGCCGCTTCTATAATAAAACCTTTGTCATTAAATACGGCGGTCATGCCATGGTGGATCCGGATCTGAAGCAGGGATTCGCCAAGGATGTTATTCTAATGAAATATATCGGCGTGAATACGATCATCGTTCATGGCGGGGGACCCCAGATTTGCCAGGCTCTGGACCAGATTGGTAAAGAGTCTAAATTCATCCAGGGAATGCGGGTAACCGATGAGGAAACCATGGATGTGGTAGAGATGGTCCTGGTAGGAAAGGTTAATAAAGAGATTGTGGGACTCATTAATCAGTGCGGAGGGAAGGCAATTGGACTGAGCGGTAAGGATGGGGGGCTGATCACTGCCAAGAAATATTCATTAGCTAAACCAGACGACCTCGCCTCTTCTCCGGAAATTATTGACCTGGGAAGAGTAGGAGAGGTGGAGAAAATCGATCCCCGGGCGATTAAGACTATTCGTAAAGATTTCATCCCGGTAATTGCTCCGGTGGGGGCAGGGGATGGAGGGAGCTATAATATAAACGCTGATCTGGTAGCCGGGAGGTTAGCCGCAGCGCTTAAGGCAGAAAAGCTGATCCTGATGACCGATGTCGAGGGAGTCAAAGATAAAGATAGCAAATTAATCTCCACCCTGAATTTCGATGAGGCAAATAAGGCCATTGAAGAGAAGGTCATCTCCGGGGGGATGCTTCCTAAGGTAAATTGCTGTCTGGAGGCCCTAAAATCAGGGGTCGGAAAGACCCATATCATCGACGGCCGGGTCAGTCATGCCCTTCTTCTGGAGATCTTTACCGATGTGGGGATTGGCACTGAAATTACCCGGAACCAGCAATGAAAAAACGGTTGATTGAACAATCGCAAAAGCACCTGGTCAACACTTACACTCGCTTCCCGGTTGTTCTCGTTAAAGGAAAAGGGTGCCGGGTCTGGGACATCGACGATCGGCAGTACCTTGATTTTGCTTCCGGGATAGCGGTTAATAACCTGGGCCACTGCCATCCCCGGGTGGTAAAGGCGATTCAGGCCCAGGCGAGAAAGCTCCTGCATGTATCCAACCTTTATTATATCGAGCCTCAGATTGAATTAGCCCGGCTGCTCACCGCCAACAGCTTTGCCGACCGGGTATTCTTCGGTAACAGCGGCTCCGAGGCTAATGAGGCGGCAATTAAACTTGCCCGAAAATACGGGAATGAAATTCTCGGCGGAAAGTACGAGCTCATTACTACCTACGAATCCTTTCACGGCCGCACCATTGCCACGGTTTCGGCCACCGGGCAGAAAAAATTTCACGCTGGCTTCCAGCCCCTGCTTCCCGGATTCAAATTTATTCCCTTTAATGATCTGAAATCCGCCCGGGCGGCGATCTCGCCGAAGACCTGCGCCCTGATGGTGGAGCCGATCCAGGGAGAAGGCGGGGTTAATCTTCCTTCAGACAACTACCTTAAGGGTCTGCGGAAACTCTGTCGGGAGAAAGGTATTTTACTGATCTATGATGAAGTCCAGGTGGGAATGGGGCGGACCGGTAGGCTTTTCGCCTATGAAAATTATGGGGCTCCCCCGGACATTATGACCTTAGCCAAGTCCCTGGGGGGAGGGGTAGCTATCGGAGCAATGCTAACTACGGAAGAGATTGCCCGGTGCTTCACCCCCGGAAGCCATGCCTCCACCTTTGGGGGTAACCCTCTGGCCACTGCGGCGGGGGTGGCTGCTGTCTCTGCCATTCTGGAGGAAGGTGTTTTGGAAAACTGCCGGAGGATGGGAGAATATCTGTGTACGAAACTGACAGGATTAAAGGATCAATTTGATTTTATTAAGGAAATTCGGGGAAAGGGGCTAATGATCGGTATGGAGCTTGAGTTTGCGGGAGCAGAAATTGTCAACCGGTGCCTGGAGAAGGGGCTGTTGATCAACTGCACCGCGGGGAAGGTTCTCCGCTTTATCCCTCCGCTGATTGTTACCAAGAGGGAAATTGATAAGGCAATTAAGATCTTTACCCAAGTCTTGACTGAAATTTAAAAAAACTCTTTGCTAATAGATAGAATTCAATCCGCCTCAGGCGGACTACCATTCCCCCTGTCCTACGAAGCCTTGGCGAAGTAGGATGCTACTCCCTGCTATTCCCTGAAAAAACAGCCTGGCCGATCAGCTCCACCGATACCTCCTGACCGGGCTCAACCACAGTCACTTCTTCCGGAAGGATAATAAAACAGTTAGCCGAGAGTATTGCCTGGAGGTTGCCCGAGCCTTGATCCCCGGCCGAGGAAACATAGAACTTTCCCTGCTGAACCTTAATCAGGCCCCGGAGATACTCCCTTCGTCCTACCTTCTTTCTGATCTGGTGAGTTAATACGGCCTTCACCAGGGGCCGGAGCAGATCCTGTCTCCCCATTAGCTTCAGGAGCGCTGGCCGGACGAAGTTCTCAAAGGAGACCATCGAGGAAACGGGGTTACCCGGCAGTCCAAAGACCGGGATATTATTAATTGTGCCGTACATCAGGGGTCTGCCCGGCTTGACCGCTACCTGCCAGAAGTGAAGTCTCATCCCCAGATCCTGCAAGACATCCTTGACCAGGTCATACTTACCAACGGAAACACCCCCGCTGGTAAGGAGCATATCTGCTTTCTTAAGACCACGAGTAATCTTCCTTTTTAGATCCTGTTCGTTATCGCCGGCGATCCCTAAGAGGATGGGCTCTGCATTCAGGCTCAGAACCTGGGCGAAAAGGGAATAGGAGTTGCTTTCCCTGATCTTCCCCGGTCTGAGGGGTTGTTTAATATCTATTAGTTCACTGCCGGTGGCGAGAATCGCTATCTTTGGCCTCCGGTGAACCGTAACTCCCTTTATCCCCTGGGTTGCCAGGGCACTTATATGTGGCGGTCCCAGCAGCGTTCCTTTCCGCAAAACTACCTTGCCCTTTTTAAAGTCCTCGCCGGCAAAACGGACATTCTCTCTGGGTCTGGTTTCTTTAAGGATATCAACCCTATCACCACTTTGCCGGGTATACTCAACCATCAGCACCGCATCTGCGCCTTTGGGCATTTGTGCCCCGGTCATGATCTGGCTGGTAGTGCCCGGGGTTATCCTGAACTTGGGGATAGTCCCGGCAGGAAGGTCCTCCAGGAGCCTTAAGACCCTGGGGCTCTCAGAGGACGCTCCCTTGGTGTCTTTACTGATAACTGCATAGCCATCCATTGCTGAGTTATCGAAGGGGGGCAGATTCAGAGAGGATTTAATATTTTTTACCAGAACCCTGCCCACGGCTGACAAAATATCAACCTTCTCCGCTCCGGTGGGCTTTATCCGGGCCAGTATCCGCTTTCGCGCCTGCTCGACAGAAACCAAAATGATACCTCCTCTTTTTAGAGTTTCTTCAAAAATGCTTCAATCCGCCACAGGCTGACAATACTGGATAACCGTAGCCTGTAGGAGTGGACCTCCGTGTCCACCCTTATTCGGGCCGACAGGGACGTCGGCCCCTACATTATGTGAATTTCCTTAGCGGGGCTGGAAAGCCCCGCCTATCCACGGATAAAATTTACCTTAAGCCGTCTTCTCCTTAATCCCCCTGTACAGCCACTCCTTCCACTGATCAAAGCCCTCTCCGCTCTTTGCTGAAATCCTTATTATCGGTAGCTCAGGGTTGATCTTGCTCACATTCTCTTCAATCAATTGCACATCTACCTCCAGATATTCCTCCAGATCAATTTTGTTGATGAGCAGCAGATCGGCCACGCGAAAGATCAGGGGATACTTCAAGGGCTTGTCCTCCCCCTCGGTGATGCTCAGGATCGCTATCCTCCGGTCCGCCCCCAGCTTGAACTCTGCCGGACAGACCAGGTTTCCCAGGTTCTCAATCAGGAGAAGCTCGATGGAACTTAGATCCAGGCAGTCAAGGGCCTTCTGGAGCATATGGGCTTCGAGGTGGCAGTCGCCCCCGAAGGGCTCGGTATTGATCTGCACAATCGGTATTTCGTATTTCTTCAGTCGATCGGCATCGGCAGTGGTACAGATATCTCCCTCGATAACTCCTACCTTGAATTCATCCTTGATCAGCCCTATGGTGCGCTCAAGAATAGAGGTCTTACCCGATCCCGGCGAGCTCATCATATTGACGGCAAAGACCCCGTTTTCCTTAAATCTTCTTTGGTTCTCCTCAGCTATACCATCATTCTGCGCCAAAATATTCTTTACGACCTTTACCTCCATAATCACCTACCTTTGGAAAGTTTTATAGAAAAATCAGACCAACTCAAACGATTCAATAAAAAGCTCCCTTCCAGAGATTATCTCCAGCGCCTTATCCCCGCATTCGGGACAGACGAACTCAGGCTGGTCGATCTCCCGGATACTGTTACACTGGGAGCACTTAACCTTCACGGGCACCTCGGAAATCTCCAACTGGGCATTCTCTAAAACCGTATCCTTTGCCAGCATATCGAAGCAAAATTGAAAAGTTCTCGGGATTATTGCCGTAAGCTTTCCGATTCGGAGATTAATCCTGGAGACCCTCCCCGTTCCTCCCTGCCGATTCCACTCCTCCAGGATTATTTTAATAAAGCTATCAACTATCGACATCTCATGCAAATTTGAATCCCTCTAACCTTATTCTCTATATCTGATTCTTGCACCATCTCCTCAGCTTCGTCAAGATAATTATAAAGAAAGAAGGGGACAACCTATATTGATTTGTCCCCTTCTTTCTTGAATAATGCAAGTTAAAACTCCTGCCATGGAATTGCAGTAATTCTCTTAGACATCTGTAATCTTTTTGAAACTTTCCCGGTTATTTTACTTCCTATCCATCTGTCACATATTTTGTTCATTTCAAAATCCTGTATATTTTACATCCTACTGTAAATTATACAATATATTTTGCAAATGTTAACCCCTAATGAGGAATTTGCGTTGTAGCATTTTTTCTATCTCCCTCCCTTAAGCCTACTTCGCCGTAACGACTACGAAGACCAATTCCCCTCCCATCCCGCGTTCACGCGGGAGAGGGGAATCTTGTCCTGAGCCCTCGGCCTTACTCGGGAAAGGGCCTGTCATGAGCCTATTCTTTAGATTCTTCGCGGAGTTTATCCTGAGCCGTATGTTGAGACCCTTCGCTACGCTCAGGGTGACAGAAAGCGAAGGGCTACCTCAGAATGACGAAGAGTGAAGGACTCAGAATGACAGAAAACGGTGAAGGATTCCCTCAGAATGACGGAAAGCGAAGGGTTCAGAGTGACAAGGGGAAGTTTTTTCAATAGCCCCACATCCCCTTTTTTCTTGACCGTCGGCTACTCGCTCAACGGCCTCCAGGCGGGGTCGCCGTCGATCATCGCCTTCAGCCACTCGCCGAAGCTGATGCCGTCTATGATGGTATCCGTGTAGCCATGGAGTTGGATAGAATCGCCGAACATTTCCCCGCCTGGAAAGACATCAGAAATTGGGCCGGATTCCTCCATGAACAGGATCGAATGCCCGTTCCCCTCTACCAGGAAGGCCTTGTAGCGGTCAGGGAAGGCCGCATTCAGCCGTCCCGTTTCCTCGAGGAGTGCCGGTTTGAATCCCGCCTCCCCGATCTGCAGGAACATGGTGGCAATCACCATGTCTCCGTAGGAGCTGAAGACACTGATCCATAGGTTGTCGTCCTGAGCCAGGCCCCACTCCACCAGTCCGATCAGATGCCCGTTGGCGATACAGTCGGGGCAGGATGCCGGCAATAGGCGCTCCGCCCCCCACTCTTCGACAAGACCCGCTACGAAGTCCGGTTGGTCCGCCTTGACGATGCCAACGCCGGAGTCATTGACGACAAACAGCGGCACATTAGGCCATTTGAGCCGCGCCAGCACCGTCATCACGATGGTGCCGAAGCCGCCAGCGCTGCTGCCGGCAAGAAGAATCCGCCGGGGGGAGGGAAATCGCTCCCGGGCGACATCCAGCGCAGCCGAAGCGTTGCGCAGACCGCGATGATAGCGGTCGATCTGACCGTCCTCGTCGTCGTCCCAGTCGGCATCGCCGGCGAAGAGCGAGCCATCACAGTAGGGAAGGAACATGACATTCCAGTCGCGGACCGGGTTGCTTTCAAGCTCCGGGTTGAGGATACCGGTATCGGGTATACCCGCTTCCGCCTCCCCCAGGACTAAGCACATATCGGACCAACAGGCACCTCCCCCACTTAGAAAAATGAGTAGATCCTCAGAGCCGGTTTCACGCGCGGCAGTGCGGTACGGGGTACCCCGCAGACACATCGGACCGCTCGCCGAGTCAAAGGTGTAGGTGGTCTCGCCGTCTTCCTCGGTCTTCTCCGAGACCACCGCCTCCCCGAAGTACCGGGTGATCCCTTGTTCCACCAATTCCTGGAAGGGCCGGGATTCCGGCGGACTCTCGCTCTTCCCGCAGGCTGAAATCAGGAGAAAGACCAAGAGAACCGTTACCAGAGACAAAATCGATCGCAAAGGCAACCTCCTTTTCCTTCCGTAAAATAGGGTAGTTATCTATTTCTACTCGTCTGTTAACTTATAAAATTTGATCTATATGGGGTTAAAGCCTCACATAGCCCTGCATTTCTTATTTCTCTAAATTACTATTATTAGTACTAAAACGAAATATAATATACCCTGTCTGGAAATCAAGTATTAATTATTTTAAAAAAGAATGCCCGGGATAAAACCGGGCATTGCTAAGAATTAATTATCGAAATCAGGTTAAAAGGCATATATTTGGGGTGTGTCTGAGAAATGTTTGGAACAATCGTGTCTTTCTTTAAAAACTAAAAATGCTTTTGGGAAAAGGCTCGGCCGGAATGGGATTTTAGGTACTTTTCAAAAAATAGAGCTTTTTCTTTGTCGGTAAAAGCTATTGCTGTTTCAATTTTCCAAGGTTTGAACTTTTTTGTATGAGGACATCCGCCTTCATTGTGTTTTATTAGTCTTTCTTTAAGATTTTGTGAGTAGCCGACATAATGCTTTGATTCATCCACTTTACTTTTTAATATATAAACATAAAAATATAAGTTCTTAGCTGGCATGCCAAGGCGTAGTTCGAAACAAATTATATTATTGAAAAGCCCGGCTTTACTTGGAAGCTTCGCCGTGGCAGTCTTCGCTCTTCATGTTTCGAACGAAGACTGGTGGAGGCGGCGGGAATCGAACCCGCGTCCGAAA
>SDBT01013465.1_pt1 | contig 13103 bp, 10 predicted proteins | sample 2277101 | NCBI WGS metagenome assembly SDBT01 (sample SAMN10404973, study PRJNA504765) | marine sediment metagenome | isolation source: marine sediment core GS10_PC15, 103 cmbsf | place: Arctic Ocean: Southern Knipovich Ridge | collected 2010 | reverse complement strand
ATCAGCATCTTTCCCTGTTAATAAAAAGCCGACAGATACAGGTCGGCTTACCTGGATTCCTCATTTGAGTACATTTTACCACAACTAGCTGACAGCTTGGCTCAACTATCGTCTGGAAGTCACTCTTGCGTTGCGGTACCGCAGCTTGTTTAACAAGAAATGCACGTATGGGGCCTGGCCCCAAGGTGCGTTTTCGCCCCGAGGCTGTTGCATAACAGACACCGTTTGGGTGGCGGGTTCCAACGGCCCGAGGTGGGTTTTGTCTGGCATTATCGCGTATAGACGTGGTGCCAGGCGCCGACTGGTCAGGGTCGTCTGTTCATCCCGGCGATGTACGGCAGGTTGCGGTAGCGCTCCGCGCAATCCATCCCGTAACCGACAACGAACACATCGGGGATAGAGAATCCCTCATACTTGATGAGAACCTCTACCTTGTCGGCGACGCGCTTGTTGAGAAGCGCGCATATCTCGACCGACTCCGGGCCCCTCGCCTCGAGATTTCTCAGCAGGTAGCTGAGCGTCAGCCCGGTGTCTATCAGGTCCTCCACGATCAGCACGTTCCTCCCGGTAATATCGGTGTCCAGGTCCTTCAGTATCCGTACCACCCCGGAGGTCTTGGTCATCGAGCCATAGGAGGACAGCGCCATGAAATCAAACTCCACCTCGATATCCAGTTCCCGGGCCAGGTCCGCCAGGAAAACAAACGCGCCTTTGAGTATTCCCACCAGCAGGGGCCGGCTTTCCCCGTAATCATGACTGATCCTCCGCGCCAGCTCGGCGACCCTCGCCTTGATCTGCTCCCCGGTGAATAAAGTGCCTTCTATCTCCGGCTCAGCCAATGTCCTCTCCTTTTCATTAGCAGGTCGTTATCCGCTCCCATCATATTCACGGTCACGGCGCAGAATCAACCGCAGGGCCTTACTGTCCGTGGGGCGGAGACGAAAACGCTCGTCCAGCCGGTAGCCGGCGACCCACACCACCTCTCCTCCGGACAGCACCAGCCGGCATTCCCGCCTCCTGCGGCGGGGAACCTTTATATCGATGAGAAACTCTGAGACCTTCCTGCTCCCCGGTGAACCCAGTGGATGAAACCTTTCACCGGGCCGCGGGGCCCTCACCTCCAGCGGGAGCGCCAGGTCGGAACGGATAAACTCAATAAGAGGTCCCTGGTCCAACTCCACCTCGCCTGCGTCCACAAAGCTCGCCTCGAGAGTCATACCCGCTCCGGGCAGTCGCGCCCCCCCCGGTACCGGGACGTGAACGATGATGTCGTCCCCCCCGGGCTCTACCCCCCCATCCCTACCTTCCCCCGCGGGCACCGCCCTCAGGATGAGGTGCCCGTACTCCCGCTCGACCTCCACGCGGCGGGGCAGGTCGAGCCGGGCACCGGTTGCTCCACCGGCCACTTTCTCGAGGATATCCGCGATATGCCGCCAGGACAGGTTGCTCTCGAAAGGCATGAGACGCGCCCACCCCTCCCTCACGATTCCCCGGCGTAGCGATTCCGGCAACGACATCAATGCCTCTATCTCTATCCTTACTTCCCCGCCTCCAACCTCGGCGGCGCGGTCGAACGCATCCGCCACCTGGCGCCCGATGAACTCCCGGTCAACGGCAAGCGATTCGACCTCTCGCCAGATAACCTCTTTCACCCCGGACCCGTACTTGTCCACAAGGTAAGGGATCAGGTCCAGCCGGATCCTGTTCCGGAGATACTTCCTGTCCAGGTTGCTGGAGTCTCGCCGCGGTACAACGTTCATCTGTGAGCAGTACTCCTCCACCTCCCACCGCCAGACGTTGATCAACGGCCGCACGATCAACCCCGATACGGGAGAGATGCCACCGAGCCCGGTTAGCCCGGCGCCCTGTATTACGCGCATCAGGAAGGTCTCGACCTGGTCGTCCGCGGTGTGGCCGGACGCCACGGCGTCGGCTTCCACCTCCCGGGCGTAGTCTAGCAGGCGCCCGATACGGACCATACGGGCGGCGTCCTCGGGAGAGCGGCCCCAATCACCGGTAACCTCGCACACGTCCACCGCCTCGAGCCGGACGGGGAGTCCCAGTTCCTCCGCGAGGCGCCCGGTGAACTCCGCGTCACCCACGGACTCGGGCCCCCTCAACATGTGGTCCAAGTGAAAGACATGAAGGTCAAGAGGGATTGTGCCGGACAGGCCACTCAGGAAAAGGAGCAGGGCAACCGAGTCCGCGCCGCCGGACACGCCAACCACTACCCTGTCGCCGGGTGACAGCATCCGGTAGCGCTTGATACTTTGAAGGGCTTTGCCCCTCAGGCCCCCCTCATCCCTCATCGACTTCCTTCATGGTTGCCTCAAGCCCACGCTCCCGAGAGAACCTTGTTTTACACCGCTCCAGGTGCCTCGTTCCATAAATACGCTGGCATTCGAACGCCGCTGCATCCACACCGGCTGCGTTCCGCTCCCTCGACGTACTACAGGAGTACGTCTCCGTCGCGCGCCTTGCCGGAGCGGCGCTTCGACGCTCTCGGTGCTTAACCGTATTCATGGAACGAAGCACTATGGAATAGAGAAGCGGAAAACGGTACCGCCCCCCTCGCGGGGCCTGCAGTGAATCTCCCCGCCGTGCCCCCTGACGATCTCCCTGGCGATGTAGAGCCCCAGGCCGATGCCCGGCGTCGAGTGGTGTATCGTTTCCTCCACCTGAAAAAAACGGTCAAAGACGCTATCCTGGTCCTCCTCCGTTATCCCGACACCCTGGTCCTTGACGTCTACAACGAACCCCCTGTTCCGCTTCACGACCTCGATGTCCACCCCGGATCCCTGCGGGGAGAACTGAACCGCGTTCTCGAGGAGTATAACCACTAGTTGCACGAACTTCCCCGGGTCCACGTTCACGAGCCCGCAACCCGGGTCGACCTTGACCGCGAACTCATTCTGGATGCCCATCATGCGCATGTCCTCAATACTCGTCCTCATCAGTTGCGCCGGGTCGACCTCCTTTCTCTCGATGGGGAAACGTCCCTCCTCGACGCGGGAAACGTCCATCAGTTCCGAAACGTAGCGGGTGAGCCGGTCAGCGGCGTTGTTGATGTCGCCCAGCAGTTCCAGAACCTGCTCGCGGGGCATCTCCTCCATAAACTTGGTGAGAGTGGTGGCATACCCCTTGACCACCGTCACCGGGTGACGCAACTCGTGGGAGGCAACCGTCAGGAAGTGCCTGAGGCGTTCGGCGGTTTCCTGGAGGTCACGCTCGTACCCTTTCTCCTTGGATAGGTCCACCAACGACAGTACGCTCGAGTTCCTTCCCGACATAAACCCCATGCTGGCGAACATGCTCAGGGCGTTGCCGCGGTTGTCCATCAGTTCGCACTCGAAGTGCACCGGCACGTTCCTCTGCGCCTCCCGCGCGTCCCGGTGATGTTTCAGAAACTCCTCCCTGTCATCCGGCGCCAGGAAACCGGCGAAGTCCATTTTGCCTTCGACCTCTCCGGCGCTGTACCCGGTCATCCGCTCGAACTCCTGGTTGAGGAACGTCACCGTGGCGTTTTCGTCGATGATGCACATCGCGGTGCCGGTGGACTCGAAGATGGTCCTGTACTGTTCCTCGGATTCCTTCAGGGCCTCCTCCGCCTTCCTGCGCTCGGTGACGTCCCTCGCGTTCAGTATGACCTCTACGTTGCCCAATTCATCTATATAGCTCTTCCCCACCACTTCGAGCGCACGCCAGGAGCCGTCTTTGTGCCTGAACAGGATCTCGACATTGTCGATACTGCCCGGGTCCTCGACTATCCTTGAGAGTACGCCGGTCATCACCGGGGCCACATCCTTGGGGAGAAAATCGACTATTCTCTTCTCCCGCAACTCGGAGCGCTTGTAGCCGAGCAGGCGCTCAACGGACGGGCTCGTGTAGCTGATATCCCCTTTGCTGTCCAGGATGCATATGATATCCAGGGCGTTTTCGATGAGCGACCTGAAGTACTCCTCGCTGCGGCGGAGCGCCTCCTGCGCCCCCTTGCGCCGCTCCTCCCTGTTCATGCCCTCGATGGCGAAGGAAATATCCTCGGCAAGTGACTCCAGGAGGTCCACCTCCTCAGAGTCGAAGAACCGCGGGCGGTCTGCGTACAGGGTAAGGGCGCCTATCGCCTGTGACCCGATCCTGAGTGGGAACGCCGCGTTGGACCGGTACCGCCGCTTCAACGCCTCGTCCCGCCACAAGCTGAAGCGCGGGTCATTCTCGATGTCCTGGCAGATATCATAACGGTCCTCCCGCACCGATGTACCGGTAGGCCCGAGACCGTCGGGGATCTCCAGTATCGAGGTGCGGGTCTTCTCCAGGTAACCCTTCTCGTTGCCCCAGCGGGCCACCGGCACGACGAGCTGGTTGGTGGGATCGACAAGGCCCACCCAGGCCATCAGGAAGCTCCCGTTCTCCACCGCGATGCGGCATACCTGCTCGTACAACTCCTCCGGTTCGCGGCAACGCACGGTTGCCTTACCGACCTTGCGGAACATCGAATAAAGCCGGTTGATGCGGGCCAGTTTCTCCTCCGCGCGTTTTCGGCCGGTCATATCGACGCCCATGCAGAAGACCTCGGTCACCGACCCCTCTCTACTCTCCGGTAGAAGGGTCGTGTAAACCCACAGCCCTTCCCCTTTCTTGTTCGTTACCGGCCATGCGGAGGGAGGCACCGCCTGTCCACTTTCCCAGGCCTCGCCAAGCGCGCGGTCCAGTTGGGCTGAAGCCGTCCCGGACATTATCAACTCCGAGAGGCGTTGTCCCACGGCCTCTGCGGCCGGGAATCCGTAGAGCTTCTCCGACCCCGCGTTCCAGTGAAGTATGACGCCGTTCCGGTCTATCCCCTGTATCGCCGCCAGGGCAACGTTCTCCGTGAACGACCCAAAGTCAAACGTATCTGCCCTTTCATCTTCAGGCATCTGTTCTCCTTGATATCACTTCTTATGATGAATGATAGGACGTTGCCCCGGCCAAAGCAAAAAGAAACGCGAGTCCCCGAGCTCAACTGTAGTCGCGTTTCAAAGGATTTCGAGGGTAGCCGGCAGGATGCCGGCGCTACAGGGGAAATGGTGGCCGCAGTGACACCACGCCACGGCCGATGGAGCCGGCGCGGGGATTCGAACCCCGGACCTGCTCATTACGAGTTCAATAGGGTAACTATCTACGAGTTAGTGTCACCTGCTGTTAACATGTTGGTATTGCCGTGTTTCCCTTGATATTGCCAACTGCACTACTCTTCAACTATTATCACTTATTCTCAACAGGGCTTGAATGGGTAGAAGATAGGTAGAAGCCACTTACATATTGCCTGTTAATAAGGAGTGATAGAATGAAGTAGAGCGGTTAGGCGAAGTCGGTTACCAACAATCTGAAGATGAGGGGATGATTAATGCCTAGTGGTAGTGCCGAGAAGGGGGCTGAACTCCTTCCTTCAAAAGACATACTCGGCAGGTTAATGAGTGGATTCATGACCCTTATGGCGTTGTCATTTCTTTGGGTCAAGCCTCTAGAGAATCCAGGGTTTACTGAAGTCTTTGAGAAATGGGCTGACACATGGGTTCCTTCTGCTTCACTGGGTTGGTCCGTCAGTCTACTGATTGCAGTCATGCTGCTAGTTATTTCATACCTGATTGGAACTTTCGAACAGAAGACCACTTTTTATCTCTACAATAGGTACGGAAGAGATGTCTACTGGAAGACAGACTTAGGGGAAATCGTTGAGAGTTATGACATATTCTTCGGTTTTAATACCAATGAGATTATCAAGAGCTTCATCTCACCTGAAGTAATAGGGCTTCGACACGGTGAGCCACACGATGACAGAATGAAGTTAAGAGGTAGAGACGCAAGGGATTATACATTACGTGCGATGAGAATGTATGTTGCCACGCGGAATCAAGAAGTCTACAAGTATCTCATTTCTATAGAAAATAACAAGAACCTATACAGTGCGGTGATATGGTTATCATCAGTAATAGGACTGGTAAGTATCTATTTACTGTGTGCATGGAAGGCAAACATGCTGGTGGTTGTAATAGTCCTAGCAGTTGTATCAGCACTTCTTTTCCTGCATCTTTTCAAAGTGGCCAACAGACAAGAAGCTCGAGAGATCATCTTGGCATATCTAGCAGTAATGGCTACGGGTAAGACCTCCGCCCCTCCTGACTACACTTCCTCGAACAATACAGCCCCCCACCATTCTCCACCAGGCACCGCGGCACCCTGAACCCCTTCCCGCACGACTGGCAGACTCTCTGCACCTTACCGCCCCGCCAGCGTGGATGCTTCTCCGGGGTAGTTTAGTTAACAGCCGCCGTGCACTTCTGGGAGCAATACTTGCTGTCTGCCGACCGCTTTGACGTGTACTCCTTGCCGCAGTTATCGCAAGCGCGTGTTACCGACCCACCTTTCCAACTGGGATTACCGGCTCCCCGGCGCGCAAGGCCGAAGCAAGTGGTGGAGCAGTACTTCCGTTTCTTGGCCAAGGAGGGGTGCTGTACCTTGAATACTTTCCCACATTGCTGGCAAGTTACTTTGATGTACGACTTCCTATGAAGGCAACGATGGCGGCGATTGTGTAAGGTCTCTGCCCCTCCAATTACTTATCACCGTTTTCGTTATCTCTACCCAGGAGGGTCACATACACTACAGGGCGTATAACCCTCCGCCTTCGCTTGCTCCACCGTCAACGTCCTGGTGTCAGTCTTTCCCACTACGTATTTGCAGGTAGGCCGATGGTACTTCTCTCCGGTTCGGGTAACAACTACGTATTCAATCTCCGGTTCCGGCTCGGGTTGCGGCTCAGGTTGAGGTTCGGGAGCTGGTTGAGGTTCAGGAGACGGTTCTGGGGTTATGTCTTTGCTCCAGTACATGCTTCTCTCGGCGATTACATTCTTGTTGCTCGTGACTTCGGTGGAAACCTCCCATTCCCCTGGAACAGTGTCGGCTACGTTGAAACTGGCCCGGCTGGAAGCGGGTATTTTAACTGCTGGTCCAGCTCTTTCCCCCGAAGAAGTCATGTAGGTCAGAGTAACGTCCGCTTCGCTTTTATTAGGATTCTGCACCAACACCCAGGTTTCAAAGCCGCCCTTAGTGCACCCTTCAGCGAGGTACCACGACTTTCCGGGCGCATTCACCCCCACAGAGTTATGCCCGCCCTCCTTGTCGGACCAGAATACGGATCTCTCAGCCACCACCGGGTCTGCGCTTTCGACGTGAGTCGAAACCTCCCACTCGCCAGGAACGGTGTCAGCCGCGCTGAAGCTCGCCCTGGATGAAGCTGCTATAGTTTCTATGGGTCCGGAAACAGCGCCACTGGATGTCATATAAGTCAGAGAAACGTCTACTGAACGATCGTTGGGGTTCTGCACAAGAACCCAAGTTTCATAACCCCCTTTTGTGGAGCCCTCCGCCAAGTACCAAACCTCCGAAGGGGCGGTAACTCCTACAGAGTCGTGTCCGCCGACGCGGTGGTACCCGTCTCTGTTCCAGTACATGGACCGTTCTGCAACCACTCCTAAGCTGCTCTCCACCTTGGATGACACTTCCCACTCTCCTGGGACCGTGTCAGCCACGTTGAAGCTCTGGCGGCTGTTCGGCGCCAACGAGACCGCTGGCCCGGCGACTTCACCGTCAGGGGTCATGTAAGTGACGGTGACGTTTGCCTGTGCTACGTTCGGGTTTTGCACCAGTATCCAGGTTTCAAAGCCACCCTCGGTGCAACCTTCGGCAAGGTACCAAGCATTTGCTGTTTCTGTGACTCCTATCGAGTCGTGTCCCCCTTCACGGTTATCCCAGTACATGCTTCTTTCTGCTATCACCCCGATGTTGCTCTCAACCTTGGAAGAAACTTCCCACACGTTACCCGTGGAATCAGCTACTTTGAAACTTTTGCGGCTGTTACCCGGAATGGCAACGGACGGCCCGGTGACTTCACCGGCGGGGGTCATGTAAGTGATGCTGACGTTTGCCTGTGCTTCGTTAGGATTCTGCACCAACACCCAGGTATCAAAGCCGCCCTCAGTGCACCCTTCAGCAAGGTACCATCGATTGGCAGGCTCTTTTACTCCTATCGAGTTGTGTCCGTCGATCCTTTCTATTACCTGCCCGCCTCGACAGTCTTCCCGGCAACAGCACGCCACTTCGGCGCTGTTCACGTCGGACGTGGTGAATCCCATTGCAGCGACCGCGACGGTAATTGCGAGAATTAGTGCTGTCAAGGCGAATTTGTACTTGGTAAAGAACTGTTTGAGTGTCATTAAACCCCCCCGTTTTCGCTGGTTCCGTCTTTGAGCCGCCGTCCGTTCCCGGTTGCTTGCCGGTCGTTTACGCAGAATTGCTCTCGGGAAGCTCTTGCCGCTCATATGAAGATTACAGCCCAATCACTCATCCTTTATCACCTCTCGCTTATAACGCTGTATCCCGAATTATCTATAGTTACCACCACGTTACCATTTGTGTCTGTCCTGTAGACCTGCCCGTACGCCCCCAGTGCTCTTAACATTGTCTCTCGTTTCTCTCTTCGTACACATATGTGTAGGGAACAGTTTTTCGAGAGCTTTCCCCACTCGTTCCATCCTTACGAGCTTAGCAATGCCAACCCCGCCGGTGTAGTTGAAGGCGTAGGAGAGCGGTGAATCTTTCAAGCTGGTCATCCCCCAGTCGTAGCACCATGCACCGTGCACTTCTCTTGACCATTGACACGTTCCTACTACCGCCGTTGTTACCGTAATAATTATAGGCAGGGACAAGAAGCCGCTACAATGGAAATTACGGGTGATTCTCTTCATACCCTAATGGGGGATGTTGATCGATACCGGCGCTACAGGGGAAATGGTGGCCACAGTGACACCACGCCACAGCCGATGGAGCCGGCGCGGGGATTCGAACCCCGGACCTGCTCATTACGAGTGAGCCGCTCTACCAAACTGAGCTACACCGGCTTCGCGTCAATAACGGGTGGCATCCCACAGAAGGGCTTCCGCCCGCCTGCCAATTCTACCACCGAATGTTACTCAGCGCTCCGGCTCGTCTGCTTCGGGCCACCCGGACGTAGGTGCGAGCGTATAATATATTCAAGGATTTCCCCCTTGTTGTTCAATATTATTAATATTATTATTGTATTTCTTTAATATATATGATACTCTGTCCTCAAGGAGTGATAGATATGGAGATACCGGTCCCGGTCCAATGCCAGGTATGCGAGGGGGAGCTCACCATCGAAAGGATCGCGTGCCACAGGTGCGACTGCGCGCTGGAGGGCAACTTCACGTCCCCCCTCCTTGCGAGGTTGACCCGCGATGAGCAGAAGTTCATTGAGATCTTCGTCTCCCTTTCGGGGAACCTCAAGAACGTCGCCTCCACGCTGGGGATTTCATACCCCACCGTGAGAAACAGGCTGGACGGCATAATCGCCTCGTTGGAGGCGCTGGCCGAGGCCGGTCAGCGGAAGAGGGAGGAACTTATCGACAGCGTCGAGCGAGGGGATATACAGCCCGAGGTAGCGGCGCGCCTCCTGGAGGAATCCTAATCGGAGGAAAGGTTGGGTTCGCTATGAGAGAAGAACAGATCAGGCGGATGGTGTCTGAGGGTAAGATAAGCCCCCGGGAGGGGGAACGCCTCTTGAAGGCCCTCGAGAGGTCGCGCTCCGGAGAGGCGGACCGTGAGATCGCCAGGAGGGCCGGTAAAAAGAGAGGGGGCAGGAGACGCGGATACATCACCCTCGCGGTGATCGTCTTACTGCTGGTGGTAATCGGCCTCACACTGTTGTTCTTCACGCTCAGGGGAAACGAGACGGCCGGTGACCTGTTCAAGAAAGGCGAGCAGGCGTTCGCGGAAGGCGAGTACGAGAAGGCAATCGACTGCTACCGGGCGGGCCTGGAGAAAGAGCCCTCATCGTCCGCCGGCTGGAACCTCCTCGGGATGGCCTACCGTTTCCTCTACAATCAGACCGATAGCACGAATTACAGGCAAGAAGAGGTGGAGGCGTTCACTAAAGCGATAGAACTAGACCCCAACAACCCGGTGCCGCTTGTGAACCTGGGGGCCACCCTTTTCTACCAGGGGGATAAGAAGGAAGCGGCGGTGTACCTGGAGAGGGCCCTCGAGGCGTACCCCGACCACCCGGACCGCGTGGGCATCGAGGAGATGATCCGGAAGGCCCTTCAGTGAAACCAGTCGTGGAGACTTCCGGCAGCGTCAAATGTACTCCGGGACCCAGCCATGCAGCCTGCGGATGGACTCGGAAACATCCTCCTCGAGCATCCTCTCCGCCTCCTTGCCCTCGGGGCTGGCAAGCACCTGCTTGAACCTGCCCTGCACCTCCAGGTAGTCCATTACCGGCCTCTTTTTTACCTTCCCCTCGATCATCCGCTTGGTGGCGCCGGTGAACCGGGTCTCCCCGTCCTCGTGCTCATACAGCAGCCACATCCCGCACTGTACCGCCATGCGGCTGACCTCTATCATCTTGCTGGAGGGAAACTTCCAACCCGGCGGGCAAGGCGCCAGAATCTCGATGTACTTCGTCCCCCTTGTCTCCTTCGCCTTTAGCATCTTCTGGTAGAAGTCGAGCGGGTAGGCCAGGGACGCGGTGGCCACGTACGGTATCCTGTGGGCTATCATTATCTGGGCGATATCCTTGCGATGCTGAACCTTTCCCGCGGGAGTTGTCGTAGTCCAGGCTCCTATGGGGGTCGCGCCGCTCCTCTGGGTACCGGTGTTGGAGTACATCTCGTTGTTGTAGCAAACGTAGATAAAATCCGTCTCCCGCTCGGCGGCGCCCGAGAGGGCCTGTATGCCGATGTCGTAGGTCCCTCCGTCGCCCGCCCACATCAGCACGGTCGGTTCCTCCTGCAGTTCACCCCTCTTGGCCAGCGCCTTCATCCCGGCGACGACTCCGGATGCGGTGGCCCCCCCGGTCGCGAACGCGGCGTTCATGAGAGGAAGGTTGATCGCGGAAAGTGGGTAGGAGCCCTGGAGGACGGAAGTGCACGACGCGACCACCAGTAGTATGGTGTTGGAGCCAAGCGCCTTGAACGCGATGCGCAAGGCGAGGCTGGCCGGACACCCCTGGCACGCGGTGCTACCGGCCAGGAACAGTTCCTCCTCCGGCAGGCTCTTGAAGCTGACCATGCTCTATCGATCTCCTTTTCTCTTGGTACCCCGCTGGATACATACGCTGGCATTCGAACGCCGCTCCCGTCCACTCCGGCCGCGTTCCGCTCCCTCGACGTGCTACAGGAGTACGTCTTTAGTCACGCGCCTTGCCGGATGCGGATTCGAGGGGAGGTCCTCAACCTCCCCGGAGAGCGACTGAGAGTCGCCCCTCAGTCCAGCATTTCCTCGAACCTGCCCAGCATCTCCTTTGTTATCTCATGAGACTTGGTGGAGTGGGAATCGGCCCAGGTGATATCGTCCAACTCGCCTTTCCACGCCTTCACCGCCATCCGCTCGATAAGTTGGTGTGTCACGTCACGGCCACCGATCCCCATTATCAGGTTCCTCACCGGGATGTCCGTCCGTCCGTACAGGACGCCTTTCACCTCGCTGTAGAGCACTCCGGAAAGGCCGTAGGAGTAGTTACGGTCCATCACCAGGAGGTCCTCCCTATCCTGGCACAGCCGCCTTATCTCCTCAACGGGGAACGGGCGGAAGAATCGCACCCGCAGCAACCCCACGCTGTGGCCTTCCTCCCTCAGGGAATCGACCGCTACCCTGCACTCGGCGGCGGCGCTCCCCATCGCGAGTATCAGGTGACGGGCATCCTCCACCCGGTACTCCTCGACCAGGTCTCCGTGCCACCGCCCGAACATCTCCTCGTACTCCTTTGCAGCCTCTCTTATGATCGCTCGCGCGTTTTCCTGGCCCTCCTTCATCGACTCCCGGGTCTCACTGAAATCCACCGGGTAAATGACCGAGCCGTGTGTAACCGGCAGGCGGGTGTCGAGTCTCCACCTTGGCCTGTATGGCGGCAGGTACCGTTTAACCTCCTCCGGGGAAGGAACCTCCGCGTCCATGTACGTGTGTGACAGCACGAACGCGTCAAGGTTCACCATGATCGGAAGAAGCACGTCCCGGTTCTCGGCCACAATGAAAGCCTGTATGACCGCGTCGACTATCTCCTGGTGGCTGGATACGAACACCTGCAGCCATCCCGTGTCCCGCTGGCTTATGGCGTCCTGGTGGTCGCACCAGATGTTCCAGCCCGGGCCCAGGGCGCGGTTGACGTTGGCTATGACCACCGGGACGCGAATGCCGGCCGCGTAGTGGAGCATCTCGTGCATGTACACCAGTCCGTGAGAGGCGGTGGCCGAGAAAGCCCTCACCCCGGTTAGAGACGCGGATATCAGCGCCGCGCAGGCGCTGTGCTCCGACTCCACCGGTATGTACTCGGCTTCCATCTCGCCTTCGGCTATGAGGTCCGCGATCTTCTCGATGACCTGTGTCTGTGGAGTTATCGGGTAAGCCGGAACAACCTCCACTCCCGCCGCTCTCACCGCCAGCGCCACGAAATGGTTCCCGGTCTCGAGGACCCTCACTGCTTATCCTCCTTGACCATCGCAATCGCGCCCGTGGGGCATTCCACCGCGCAGATGCCACACCCCTTACAGTACTGATAATCGATCTCGATCTCCTTGGTTATCGTCGCCTCAGGGCAGAAGATCCAGCAAAGCAGGCAGTGGTTGCACTTCTCTTGGTCCTTGATGGGCTTGAAGACGCGCCACTCGCCGGTGTCACCTGCGCACCCTTTTACCGGCTTCGACATCGATGTCATATACCCGACTTTTTTCTCGTTTCTATCCAATCAAGTCACTTCCCTCGCGCCTGTTTCCTGCGGGGCGGCACGCCTTCACTGATAATCAACCTCTCAAGGACCGGAGGGCGACAAGAGTGTCGCACCTCAAGTCGGGGTGGCCCGCGTGACCTCCTCAAACCCGCGCGTCACCGCGCTCCTGTACGCCTCAGGTCTCCCGGTCTTGTCCGCGATGGGCGATATGACCTCCATCACCACCTCCAACGAAGCGGCCCCGGACTGGCTGGCCACTGCTCCGAACAGCGGCAGGTTGACCATCGGCATACCGTCTATCTCCAGGCCAAGGTCGATGGCGATG
>SDBT01013464.1_pt1 | contig 13104 bp, 8 predicted proteins | sample 2277101 | NCBI WGS metagenome assembly SDBT01 (sample SAMN10404973, study PRJNA504765) | marine sediment metagenome | isolation source: marine sediment core GS10_PC15, 103 cmbsf | place: Arctic Ocean: Southern Knipovich Ridge | collected 2010 | reverse complement strand
TTTATATCGACAAGGCACCATCCGAAAATTCCTGCACCGAATCGCTTTCCATGCCCAACTTCCACAAGAGAAGGGTGGTATGAACACTACATCCATCCTCCTCGACAGCGAGAACATGACCAGCATCGAGACCCTGACCCACTGGGCCTTCGAGTTCGGGCTTGAACCAGAAACCGTCATGGACAACATCTTCGTAACAAGGGCCTTCAACTCCAGTCAGACCTATGACGTGGTGATGAACCAGTTGGATTCCTTCTTTGAGCGCGTTCCTGCTAGGCTCTTGCTCCTTCCAGGTCTCGCTGACATCTACTACGGAGAAGGAGTGAAGGCAGAGGGAAAGCAACACCTGACCCACATGGCGCATCGGCTGATGACCTTCACCCTGAAGCACAACATTGTGACCATCATCACAGGGAGTTCTTCACAGAGATACAGGTACAATCCAGCAGCTGGACACGGTCTTAAACACTCAGCGCAGATCCATGTCTATGTTGAGGAAACCAAGGACAGGCTCATCTACAACCTGATCAAGCATCCTCAGTATCCTCTCAGAAGAGAGCAGGAATATAGACCCAACAGGAAGATGATGACTGCTACCCTTCCACTGTCATTCTTTCTTGAGGAATGAAGAGAGTAAGATGATTTATTATCTAGTAGATTGTTCATGCACTGATTTTAACCAGCTCGATAATCTTTTGGCAGTCAGTCTCTTCTTTTCTGCCTTCTTGAGGTTTTTCATGCCTTCTGCTTTCTTTGAAAGTGCTGCGGGTTTCACCTTTCTCAATGCAGCCCTATTTCTGATGCCAAGAGTCAGAAGAAGACGAGCATCCCTTTCACCTATACCAGTGATTTGCATGAGGTCAGATAGATTCACCCAATGGAGGAGCTTTGCTTTACTGATACCGGTTCTTCTCGCCAGTCTTCCTATTTCTCTTTCATTTGAGCATCGGTTTGATAGGTCAGAAGTTGTGCGAATCCTTTCATCGAACAATGCTTGTCTATCCTTTGATTCAATTTCCTCTAGTTCAGCTAGTAGATAGTTAGTAGCTTTCTCTTTCTTCTTTCTTTGTGTATAATATTCCCCTGGTGATATCATTCCTTCGTCCAAGATTTCAAGAAGACGGTCTTCCTTGTTTAGTTGCTGGATTCTCTCGATACGCTTCATCTTTAGAAGTGAGCGATGATTGATGTCTTCCATCGTCTTAATTGCGTCTTCCATTACTGAGCTTAGCTGAATAGTGATATCTTCAATGTCACAGCTTTTTAATTGTGATTCAATATATTCCAGAACATTCTCCGAAACACCAGGCCTTTTCTTCATTTCCTCTCGCGTTTTCTGGTCTATGCCCTCTTCAAGTAACCTATTGAAAATTTGAGTAGGGTCTTCTTTTGTGATTATTTTCTTTTCATATCTCTTGAATTCGCGCAATGAAGAGCGCATCTCAATGAGTGCATCACGCATATGTTTGATGGCTCGCTCAGCTTGTATTTTCTGCTTCCCACTAGATGCTCGATCATTGCGACTGATAGCACTGAGATATCGTGCTGATGAAACCTCATGAATCTGTTGATGAATAAGAAAAGAATCGAAGGAGTCTGTGAATGGTTTCATTTCCTCTGGAATGAAATCTAGTTCCTTAAAATTGGATTCTATCTGGTCAGGGCTTACTGCTTCTTTGAAATGGTGGTCAAAGTCCACTGGACATGCCATTGCGATTATAGCCAGATTATATGCCTCCGCCGCCTTGATAGCAAATGCTAGTGCGAAAAACGCAGCAAGTATTGAGCCAGCAAGAGCTGCAATAGTCATCAATACAAACAAAGCTGAAGCATTGATGTATTGTGCATAGGCTTCATCTCCAGCCTCCTCCTTTTCATCAGATACTTTTATTTTTGTCTTTCCAATTAGAGGTGTGTAGTGTTTTCCGATGAGAGTTCCTCCGATGGTGTCCAACGTGAAAAGGATAGTGTATTCAAACTCCTTCTCATAGGTGAGACCCTCAATGTTCCCCTGTGGAGCATTCGGATGATTAGGAGTTGCAAAGACAAAAGGATGGAGATGATACCACCAACCCCATGCATATTGGATGCTCTCACTCAACAGACTTTGTTTGTAACCTGATGCTAGGGTGAAACCTCCTCCAGCGATCTCTGGGTAGCTATCCCGATCAAGAGGTACTATTCTGACATCACCCTGTTCGTTCTTCTCAGTCAAACTGACAGTATAGGTGATTGACTCAGTATCTAGGTTTTCAACTTGCATCTGAATGTGGTAGAAACTCTTCCAGTCGACAGTAGTGGGGAATGTAGCATTCACCCTCACTGTTTCGACATCATCTGCAGTGACAGTCACAGTGATGTATTTAGTTTCTGACATTGTTTCTAAAGTGGCACCTTTGAATTTTCGGTCGACCCATTCCCATTGTTCAAGCTCTGCTTCAAGCTTCAAATTCAGGGTATTCGGCACTCCAGATGTAAACTCATTTAGAGGAATTGTTATAGAAAGTGTGCTGTCCATTGTATCAAAATGCAAGAAATGGTCACCAACTTGGTCAGGCTTGTACTCCTGAATTGCCTCCTTCAATACTCTCCCGTTGTCATCTAGGAGAGTCAGTTTAAAGCTTGGATGATCAAGATTCTCTGAGGCTTCTTGATACGATATAGGGACCTTGATTTCAAGATCGGTATTCAAAACCTCAATGTTGTAAGATAGTGTATCCGTTGTTTTGGAGTGTGACTTGCTATTTGGATCAAGTACAATGTCAGGTATCGGACTCTCATATCTTCCATCACTGGATCTCATACCAGTCCAGACCATCCTAGCTACTACTATTTCATTCATTCTCAATTATCGCCTCCTTTGAATCCTACACCCCTATAAGATGACTAATCATATACTCATTTGTTAAAAAATCTTCCTGATAGAACTCCCATTAGAGTTCAAAATTGCTAGAGGTTGGGTAGAATCACCTCTTCGATTCCAGATATCGGACGTGGAAAATATATTCCCTAATATTCTACGTTCAATCTTACAATCATGCACGTAATAGGAAACGTAGAATCATCGGACCATAGGTCCAAAGGACATTCCCCAATGTTTCCACTGTCAATGCGCCTGGAATACTCCTCAAAAAACCTCTAATCCCTTTCTTCTCTTTTTCCGGAATCTTGAGTTCGTTGATTGTATCAGTGAGTTCTCTCTTTGAGAGATTGAGAAATTCATCACTTCTCATTAGAGTTTCCTGATATCGTTGTAACAAATACCGCATAGGTTCCAACAATTCTGATTCTATCATCTTCCAGCTATCTTCAATCTGTCTAATTACAGATTCACTTTCATCATGTTTCTTCATCAAATCTACAAGTACACGAAGTTCATCGATATGATCAATGATCTCTTCATGTTCTCTACTCAATCTTGCTTGACCTGCAAGAATAGTGTCTTGTCCAGCCAACACGTGTCTGCTCATTCTTTCATGTCTATAACCCAAATCATCAATACTTGTTCGTGGACTTGGTAGGAATTCTTTGATTCGATTGAAACATGACTTGCTTTCTTTGCTGATAGCATCTTCAAGATATTCATGAGCGTTATCATGACAGATGTATCTGTTATCATCGTCATAAATTAGGTACTTGAAACATTGAGGACATATCATTCGAGGTTCTAATCCATAAATCTCACCCTTTTTTGCTCTCACACACAATTGGCGACTAATATTCTCAAAATGGATTGAACACTTAGTCGGGTCAATGCGGGATGTTCTAATCTGTAAGTAGTATTTATGGTTCCTGGTTCGATGGGAACCAAAAGTGATATTCCCAAAGCGTATTAGTGATTTAGGATTCTTCCCAATCTCAAATAGACCACCGTTCTCCCACACTGCCTTTGGATTAAGGGGAATATCAAGACTTTCGAGTAGATTCTTGAGTGTCCTGCAAAAAGATGCGTTCTCTTCCCATTCTAGTTGTACTGCAAGACCTGTATCATATGACCCCCAGAGGTCTAGGATTTCACTGGACTCTATGGGGACTGAGAATGGAAAAAGCCATCGTCGATTATACTTGATGGCAATTTCACCTTCCTTCAAGAAGTCCAGAAATGCAACAACTTGATCTGATTGAATTTCCGCTGTTTCTTCTATCCCACTCCATGACTCCTTAATGTTTAGTAGGAGTGGTTCTTGTTCAAGTCTAGTGAGGAATTTTCCTCTCAGGATTCCACTATTCTCGGATGCAAATATATGGAGTTCTGATGCTAGTCTTCCTGCAAGTTCTGCATTTAGAAGAACCAGCTTTTTAATCCGGATTCGTACATCAGAATGGATACTGAGAGGAACAAGTGGAAGAAATATCAGATAACCCCAGTAATGTAGATAGTCAAGAATAACCCCAGAACTAAATGAACCATCCAATGCTTCACGAAATTCTTCCTGAGTCAAGATACCTAAATCATTCTTTGCCTTTGGTTTAAGTTTTCCAAATAGTTCCCATGCTTTACTCCATTCATCGAAATTTAAGAAAGGGACTGCACCAGCTTTCTTCATGAGTTCTGGAAGTTCAGCAACAAGTCCTGCAACTCCAGAACCATCCAGAGAATCTACTTCAAAAATCGTAGGATGAATCGAATCCTTCATTTCAGTCTGCGGATGCAGTTCCTTACTCTTTGTCTTGAAACTGTCTTTAAGTAGCCTCTTTAATAGTGTCCAATGTCCGTTCTCTTTAATGTTCAAACATGAACGAACAGCTACAAAATAGCCCCCAGATTGGCGTCGTTTAGAGAACATATCGAACCATCGAGAGAATCCTATTCTTTCCCAAGTATCCGGTCTGAACACAAAAAGATACAATCCATGGTCTGTAAAGAAGAGTTGATGAATGTGTGTTTGTTCAATTTGACCACCAAAGTCCCATATGTTTGCTAGAGAGCCATTCTCTAAGGATAAAGTGTGGATTTCAACACCTTCAGTGGAATAGTGAGGTTTCTGAGCAACAGGTGGAGCGGTAAGGTTCTTCATCCGCCAGATGAGTGAACTTTTTCCACTTCCAGTTTCACCAACTAGAAGAATTTTCCCAAGAAATGTGGTCTTCTCAGTTTCTTTTCCGAATATGACCAGTCCTTCATCCATAAGTTCCTTCAGAGCAGAAGGTGCTTCATCGACCTGAATTGTACTCGAATCGACAAATAGTTGAATAGGTCTGTCAAATTGGAATGTTTCTAGGAATTTGCATTCATAGAGTGGTGTTAGATCAATCATTGGTAGTGGATTGTCAGAGAGATAGAAACTCTCCAAGTCCGTGCATTTTGACAAAGGTTCCAAGTCTATTTCCTTCAGCTGATTGTAAGAAAGATAGAGTACAGTCAAATTAATACAGTTAGACAGTGGGGTTAAGTCAATCTCCCTCAATTGGTTGTTACCGAGAGCAAGGTCAATCATATTTACGAGATTTGACAATGGAACCAAATCTATCTCTTTCAATTGGTTGAAAGCGAGTGAGATCTCTTCCAAATTCGTACACTCTGCTAATGGTGTCAAGTCTAACTCTACCAACTCGTTGTCATAGAGGTCGATTTGTTTCAGATTTTTGCAGTTCGATAATGGTGCCAAGTCTATCTCCTGCAATCTGTTGCCACTGAGGATAAGATTAGTCAAGTTTGTACATGCAGAGAGGGGGGTCAGATTGATACTTGTGAACTGGTTAATAGAGAGGTCAAGTTCTACCAAATTTGTACACGCTGATAATGGTGCCAAGTCAATACTTGTCAGGCGATTGACACGGAGGGTAAGTCTTCTAAGACTTGTACATGCAGAAAGGGGTGTCAGATCGATACATGTAAGATGGTTCAGAAAGAGTATGAGTGTGTTCAAGGATGTACACTGGGACAGGGATGTTAGGTCAATACCTGTTATTTTGGAATCTGATAAATCGAGAAAACTAGATTGTGTATCTGTGGTGATTGTACTTGGACCATCATCTGTCGTTATGTTCAGAGTTACAGTGTAATCTTTAGAGTCTTTAGACATCAGATGTCCCCTTTGAATCCTACTTCAACTGATGGAGTGACATGAATCACTCCCCTCATATAAAATCTGACTTTCTTAAAGTATTTCCAAGTTGAGTTTATTGTAGTTTATAGGTCCTCGACAACCATACCACTTCCGAGTGAGATGTCATTCCAGACAGCAGACAAGTTGACCAAGCGTGAAACCCTCCAGACAGGAATCAAACCACTGGACTCCCTGCGTGGTGGCGGTCTGGAGATAGGACTTACTTTCCTGCTCTAGGATTACAAAACACCGGTGAGTATTTGCACCTCTCATTTACTAGTTCGTTGCATTTTCCATTTTTGTAATTCAAATGCGAATATCAAGAGGAAAAACAATCCCTGACCTGCATCTGAGAAAGAATATTCCATGAATATCAATACATCTCCCAAAAGTGTTTCTCCAAGGACTACAACAAAACCAACTGCCACAACGATAACGAACAACCATAATGATCTGTTTACCCAAGAGTCATCTATCCCGTCTATCTTATCTAACCCTTTCATTATAGTCATTCTAGCTCTCATACCTATGAAGTATGAGCATAATCCCAATAACCACATTGACACATATATCGTAAATAATTCAATTTCACCAAAGTATATTTTCAGTTCCCGTAAACCCGAAATTAGAAATGTCAGCATTACAAAGAAGAAGCCATATATTACTACGAGATTATCTAGTGCAGTCTTTGAGTCATTCATCTCCTACCACCACTGAAAGAGAAACCTATTCATTAGATGACTCTTCTTAATATATGAATTGTCATTCTCTCGAATCTGTGTGAAAAGTCGATGAAAGCGTAGTGATTTTATAAATTTGCATGATGTCGTGTTCGAATCTTAAACACATTATCGAATTTATTGACTGTATCAAATCATGACTGCTGACTTTTCACACAGAGCCCCAGTAGCAATAACATATAAAATGACGACAGCTGCAACCCCTGCACCCCATTGAGTCACTCTTGCAGATACTTCTCGATCCATCTTCTGAAGAATATCACTATTGTGATTATCGATTAAATACTGTTTTATCTCCTCTGTTGCTGTTTCATATTTTGATCTATCTATAATAAGTTCATAGCAAAACAATGCTAGGAGTAATAAGAACAGAGGGACTGACATACTAAGGAAATTGATATCTGAAAGGATAAAATCAACTATCAACAAACCTATAGCTGGAAGACCCAAACCCACAAAAAAGAATATCCTTTATCCTTGTACCGTTCTTTTTCAATACTGATCGAATACGTTTAACGATTGATTCACTCAATCTTCCACCACATGATTAGAAAGTATGCAATACCATTAGTGGATTTCGGTTTCTACATTGTCTAGGGTAAGTGGTGCTCTCTTCTAGACGTAAACCGGAGTCCAGTAACAGTAGATATCTCTGAAACAGTCGGTGTTTCTATTAAGAGGAATTATTCAGGGATATAGTTTGGAATAGAAATTGCATTGTTGAGATAGATGACCCAAGTAGAACACATCAATAGTCCAATAATCAGAAGATATGTAACTATTATTCGTTTATTGAATCGTTTTTCGCTAGCCACATAGAACCCAAGAAATGTAGTTGGGATTCCTATCATTGTAATGAGATTCGAATATGAGATGGTCATATACTCACCAAGATCCATCAGATTGTTGACATCGACTATCGCTATCCCATTTGGTCTACTAGCTACAATGAGCTTTCGAACTCTTCCGAAGTATCTTGCTAGAATCATATCAGTGATACCTTGGTAGTTGCTTGAAAACAGATTTGCGTAATTCTTTCTTATCGTGCCCTGTTGAATATCATAAACACTAATTCCGTACCAAGTCCCAATATACAGCCTTTCAGTTGTGGTGTCCAATTCCAAGCAGTTTATATCACTTGAGAGGATACCATCAGCTTCGGTAATTCTATCTGTGAATTGAAATGTGTTATTACTTTGTAATTCGTATATGTACACTCCATGACTAGTTCCAAGGTATAACATATTCATTGCTTTATCAAATTCAAGGTCGTTTACAGATATCGTTTCATCACTGGAATACATCGGATATTCAAGAGTGATATTAGAGTCAAGATTGTAGATAACTAATCCATGATTGGTTCCAACAAAGATATCCGATCCTACTCGTAGAATCTTATTTGCTCCATTCAACATTTCACATTCTACTGATCTCATGGATACGCCTGATGAGTAGTTATAGATGAATATGGTACCACCGTTCCCAGCCAAGATGAGAAGAGAATCTATACTTCCAGAACTTATGCATGTGAACCCACGCTCAGGTTCAGGACTCGCACCGGTGATATTCACATGCTCAGGCGTGATTTCACCTGCGAGTGAACCTCCACCGAAATAGACGCCACCCCATGAATCTGATGTGAGTGAGAAGAAGAAGAAATGAGAGAAAGAGGAGATATCACGAGTATATCCATAATTTGTGTTTGTACTGTTTAGGATCCAGTTGAGTTCATCATATGCAATTCTGTATTCAAATACCCCACTTGTGGTACCAATGAAAACAGTTTGGTCATAGGGAGCATAATCCAAACATATACAGTCATTTACAGGAAGGATGTTTGAGCTATTCTTGAAAGTAGTCTTTTCTTGAATGATAATAACCCCCCATGAGAATTCGAAGGCTAATATGAGAAATAGTAGGAATAGAATGATATCTCTATAATCCAGACGCTTTGTCACTGATTGAATTCTATCAGTAATTGAGTCACGTAATTCTTTCAGATGTTTAATTTGATTCAAATTCACTCAACTCCCACTCGAAGAATGTACAACAAATTTGAAATAAACTTATTCACTATTCCCTAGCAACTGTTTACTCAGGCTTCATTTGACATAAAAAAATGTGGCGAACACACAGGTAATCGCAGTAGATCATTTCTCGATTTCTTCATCTTGTAATAGACCTCTTTTTCGAAGCAATTCGATAATCGTCATTGGAGTCCCTCCTAATCTAACAAGTTTCTTTAGAATTTCCTCATTGCTCAGATTCTGAGAAGAAACACTATCTATATCTTTCAACGAAATATCATTTATGATTCTGTCTTCCAGAGATTCAATTATCTGCTGATGATTTTTCCTAGACCTAGCTTCTTGCAGATACACTTTCATAGATTTCCTGAGTAAATCACCAAGACGTTTTGTAAAAGATTGATATGTGTATTTTCTCTTTGAGAACATGTGGTCTATTGTTTCTTCAGAATCACCATGAATAATGCTGCTCCTAAGTTTGTAAGCAAATCCAAGGTCATCTCTTACTTCCATACGGTTCTCAAATGATTCACCGATTAGAGTCGCACCTCTCAACCCCATTCGGTATTTTAGTTCAGATTCATTTCGTAACAGCAATAATGATTCAAAAGCAATCATGTGGTCAAGAATTTGATCCTGTCGATGAAAATCAACTCTCTGAGAAGCGTAATTCAGTCTACGTAAGCTTGTTTGAAATGAAGGATTTTCTGTTGCCCTTTTCAATGACTGGATAATATCAATCAATTCACCATAGTCAATGTTTCGTAATTCATACATCGAACCAGTTTCTATCGGGATACGTGAATCCCACCTAATATTACTAGAATCTGGAGATCCGACATGCCAAGTCATAGACCTGAGGATTTCAGTACGACAAATTACTCCACCAGCCTTCATTATTCTTAGAGCTGAGATAATAGAGCCTTTCTCCCTTCTCAATCCTGTCAATTGTGAATCAGAGTCTTCTTCGAATTCCTCCTGTCCAACAAGTCGATTTGCTTCAAATTCTTTGGTCAATGCAAAATCAGCATATACAAGTGAATATGGCAAAGCTGAGTAAGGTTTCTCTTTTGCTAAAGCAATGCTCTTTTTGATTTCTTCTGGAACTTTTTGAATACACCAACCATCCTCAAGTGTTAGTCTATCTTCTTGATAAGCAAAATTCTCTAGAAGGAAGATGATTTGTGTTGGTAGTGTTTCAGAACGGAAGAATACCATCATATCTTTGAATAGACCGCAGAAGATTGCCTCGTCGAATTGAAAACCATTCTGTCTATCAATGAGGGTCAACATAAATTTCCGAAGTACTCCCCCAGAGGATATCATTGTCACACTCTCAGAAATCCCAATCATTTCATCTAGCTGAGGTCCAACAATGGGATGTTCATGAAGTAGTTCTCTAGATCGAATTCCTTCTGTAATTCCCATCCGTGGAAAACATTCGTAAACGGGTTCATCACTCCTTGGAAAGGCATCTCCAATTAGACTCGTTATCTGTCCAGAATTATCAATGGAAATCTTGCTTCTTTCTAGGATTCCTAAGATTTCATTTGCACAATCGCGCAAGGATTCTTTCAATATCTTGTCATTATTTGGGGTCAAAATACCACCCGTTCCACTAGCAAACTCTAACTCGATAAGGATGGAGCTCACTTATTTATGGTATATAATAATGAAGAAAATTCTATCGTTTTAGCTTGGATTTTGTTACAGATCGAATTGCACTTCGGCGAAGTTCATAGTTACGTGATGTAGAGGGTGGTGAACACACAGTTAATCGTGGTAGGAAGTTTCGCTAAGTAATTGAGGGAATGTAACGAAAAACTAGACCTGTGTAATCACCGTTGATCCATGCCAACTCCTACTTACAAACCTACACCTGTTCAACTAGTTTGCAAAATTTCCTTTCTGATCTGTAATTTCATCATAAACCAATAAGAGATATATTGACATTCTGAATCATGCTGCAAGTGCGTATTCAAACTATTCTGTATTGAGGGATGTAGAATAGTAGTTTATCTAAACAAGGTGGTAGCTGTGGGGAAAGTGGATGTTATTTCTAAATGGGTAGTAACCAATGTCTGGAAAATACGAGCTAATCAGAAAAACACAGTGCTGAGTATCGTATTCATTATGTTTGTATGTCACGCGATTTTCATTGTTACACTTCAGACAGGTTGGGTTGCAACATCCTTGAATGATGAAATTGGAATTGAAGATTTACCTAGTTATGAGGATAGTAATACTACTATGCGAATACTACCAGTTAAGAAAAGTTATGGGTCCCATTATTCCAATAATCCAGCAGATTCGGAAATTGTTACTTCAGAATATGGTGCACGGATTGAGGTTCGATATATTCCATGGCCAATAATGTTGAATATCTGTTATATGGAGGTACTAGTTTACAACGGAACACCAAGTGCTGATTTGGATGGATGGTCACTAAATATTTCTGTTGGGAATCAGAGTGGAGCATATTGGTTCATCCCAGTTAGTGTAGTTATTCCAATCCACGAACCTAAGACGGAAATTACATTTGAGATTCATCTTCTCTCGACAAATTTTAACGAAACCTTTCCAACTCCAACATTGTTGAATGGCATGAATTTCACTTACACTGTGTATTATGAATCCTCGGATCTGGTTGCAGACCACGAAGAGAGAATATTAGCAGACACCACGTCAAAGTTGATCTGGTTTCTAACTCTTTTTCCACTTCTATTTACCTATACCCTTCCAGAGAGAGAAAAATTTGGGTTTGAGGGAAATGAAACAATTGCACTTACTCCTATGAGCGACGCCGCTAGCATGATTGGATTTCTCAGTAGGAGGATTGATAATATTGATCGAGAACGTCACTACTTAGCAATAGAAACTCAGATACTGATTGTGATTCTTGGAGCTATTGCGTCATATTCCATGAATACGGGAGTTGAACAGTATTTGGTCATAGTCGTTGTGATTCTGGCTTTACCTCTAGTACTTTCAGTAATTGCTCTTATTGCAGGCGTTCGAACTGATTCTCCAGATTACACAAGTTCACTCGATTCAACTCATATCGTAAATTATCTGAAAATCGAGTTAGTAAGGAAGGACCGTTTCATAGGTCGCATAAAGACTTTCATTTTCGCAGGTAGCCTTTATGCAATTGCGATTGTATTAGTAACTACATTTCCACAATCAGCTGAATATCAATATCTTGCAGTTTCAGTTTCAGCAGTAATCGTAGTAATATTGGTTTTAGCAATACTAATTCTTCTGAGTTTGAATATCTATCGACGGTTAGTAAGCATAGAGGAGTATATGGATGATGATATCGATAACTAACTGAAAATTGATGAAACTGAACTGTTAATCAACATGAGGTCGTCTTGGATTTCCCACAAGGGAGAGTCTTCCAAGAAGGGAGCTGTGACCACACGCCTGATTGAGCGACCATCTAGTTCCTCGTACCTGTCAAGAGGATCGAAAATGTTTCAACAAATTCTTTTTACAGAGCACTTCTTGAAGTAGATGGAATTCGATTCTTTGAGGGACAGCAGACAGGCAAACTAGATTATATTCTCATGAAGAAAATTCTTTAATATAATATTGATTGACAACACTTTTTTTCAACCAAGAATTCTTCATAGATTCAGCTATGTTTAAGGAATATGACAGAAACAAGCTTGTGCAGATTGCAAGAAAAACTGTATCCTAAATACGTCTTTGGAGAGTAATGGAAGAGAATATGTGTACTCCTTTTCAGCTTGCTCAAGTGGTTGAAAAGAAGTGATCCCAGTCAGCTGTATGAACCAGTCTATCAGAAAGTTGATTACTCCAATTAATCAACTGCTCTATATTAGATTTCCTAAAGAATAGTCTTAGTGGACTGAAGTTCGTCCTAATATTAACATGGGATATTAATTGAAATATATGCAGAAGCTGATTGGGTTTTGGTACTAGTGTGAGGTATTTTTCACTTAGAATAAGAAAGCTATAATCAAAAACGAAATCAATAGACATCTTGCCATGATATCCATTCTTCCAAGTTATATCAATACTTGCACTTTTTTCATATTGCTTGTATTCTAAATCAAAGCAACCAGGAACTTTGAAATAATAACCTGCCAACTGCAATCCTGTTAGAGGATGTTCTAAACGGAGTTTATCTTTGAGTGGGAAAAAAACAGATTCACCATCAATAGGGACCGATCTTTGGGTTATCTCGAAAAGCGTGAGGAGTTCGAGGATAGGTATTAGTTCTTTAATATCTCGTGATTTACTTGCATTCTTTACGAGTTG
>SDBT01013463.1_pt1 | contig 13104 bp, 15 predicted proteins | sample 2277101 | NCBI WGS metagenome assembly SDBT01 (sample SAMN10404973, study PRJNA504765) | marine sediment metagenome | isolation source: marine sediment core GS10_PC15, 103 cmbsf | place: Arctic Ocean: Southern Knipovich Ridge | collected 2010 | reverse complement strand
CAGAATGTTAAATTAACGGGCCATAATCTTGGCCAAAAAAAATCACGGCCAACGAGTTGGCGAACTATCAAATCGTTTATTCTGGGTTAAATATGTTGGCCTATTCAGATATGCTGATTGGAAGCAGACATTGGGCTTGTTCGTTTCTTTTTGAATATGTAAACGCTATTATCCTTTATATGTTGCCTATTTGAAATGGTTGTATATTTGAGAGTAAGATGTCTTCTTGATCCAAGTTAACGAATGCACCTATTTATGGTATCTTAAACTCGTGGTAAAAGCTTTTCCTTGATCATGCGCGCTTTTTATTACAAAAAAGGTAAGCGTATGTTCAGTGAGAAAGAGAAAATTGTGTATCCGGGTCATGGTGTCGCTGTTATTAGTCGGGTACTTGAACGGAAAGTTGGTGGTAAAGCGGCGCGTTTTTTTGAGTTGAGATTTATTAATAAAGATATGACAATCTTAGTACCGGTGGATAACATCGAATCGATTGGTATTCGAAAACTAAGTACGCAGCAAGATATTGGTCTATTATTCAAAATATTTTCAGAGCCAATTGAGCCTCATCATAATGAAGTTGCCTTAAATTGGAACAAACGAAATAAGGAATATCAGGGCAAAATTCGTTCCGGAAATATCAAAGAAATTGGCCAAATTTATCGCGATCTTCGCCATATTGAAAAACAAAAAGAGTTATCTTTTGGTGAAAAGAATTTGTTGCAACAAACAGAAGCATTACTTTCAGAAGAGATCGCATTAGCCTGCGATATTAGGCCAGAAACAGCTACTGATCAATTACGTTCACTTGTACAGAAACAGTTGCAATAATTGATTTAGGGTGGAAATCAGGGATGGATATGCAGAGCTATTGTATTATTGTTTCAGGGCCAACCGGCGTTGGTAAAACAGCATTTGTAGATGCGCTTGCAGCAACTTTTCCCGTTGAGATTATTAATGGTGACATGGGCCAAATGTATACTCCGTTGACTATTGGGACAGCAAAACCTCATTTGCAAAGCGCAACAATACCGCATCACCTTTTTAATATTGTTGATAAACCTGAACTTTTTACCGTCTCTCTTTTTCGTATCAAAGTAAAAAAAGCATGCGAAGCTATTTGGGAACGTAAAAAAATCCCGATCATTGTTGGTGGTTCTTCTTTTTATATTACCGCACTTTTTTTTCCTCCCGTTGATCATGCAGTTAAAATCACAAAACATACGTATGATAAAACAACTGATTTATGGCAAGAACTTAATGAAATTGATCCGGAGCGGGCTCATCAAATAGAACCAACCGATACCTATCGTTTGCAAAGGGCGCTTAATATTTGGCACAGTACCGGTCAAAAACCTTCCTTATTTAAATCCGATTATAATCCAATAAGCAGGTATCTTTTTATTTGGCTTGTACGGGAGCGGGAAGAACTTTATGCCCGCATAAATAAGCGCGTGATAGAAATGATAGATGGTGGTTGGATTGCAGAGGTGCAGCAGTTGCTTAACACTGATTGGGAACAGTTTTTACTGCAAAAAAAGATTCTAGGATATTCTGAAATTATAGCCTATTGCCGCGAGCAATTGAGCAAAGAAATGTTAATTACAACGATTCAAACAAAAACAAGAAACTATGCAAAGCGGCAAATCACTTACTTTCGCATGCTACTCAAAAAACTTGAAAAGGCCATAAAATTAAGCAATACGGCTCATAAAAAGGAAAGTAAGGTTGAAGTGCTTAACTTGACGCATGACTCGATTGATAGCTATATTAAACAATTAAAATCGGTGATACCTCCCAAACAAGTGAGTAGCAATGGATAATGAAAAAAAACCAAGAAAGCCACAAGAGCAAAGTGGTTTATTTATTCCGAATCGCCAACTGAGTGTTTTTGTAGCTGGGGCACTTTCACTTATGTTTTTCGTGTTTATTGGCGGTTATTTTTTAGGAAAAAACTATTTGATTGAACCGTTTGTAGCTAAGGTTGAGCAAGATTCATTTGCAGATCAGATTTATGCTTCGTTGTGTACGCTTTATGATCAGGATATGAGCCAACTAACGGCGCAAGCAGAAGAGCCTGACGATGCACCAGCCATAGAAACAGCTGTGGTGCAGTTTGATCACGCAACAGAAGCTGAACCAATTGCGATTGCGGAGGATGAAAAGATAACGGAACCAGAACAAAAAAACAGTGAGCTTGTATCCGTGCAAGAGGTAAAAGAGTCATGGTATGCGCAATTAATAGGCTATGGCAAGGAACAATCAGCAGTTGCCTTTGCCGATAAATTACAGAAAAAAGGCATTCCAGTAAGAGTCAAAACTCGGATAAGTACAACGCCAAAGGGACAGAAACGACGTTGGTATCAGGTGATTACGCAATCAAATAGCGATAGAGATGCGCTACAAACGATAGTTAACAAAATTACGCATGAAGAGAAACTTAAGGACGTTCAAATTCGGGCGTGCTAACGCAGTGAAAGGCAATGGATGATTACCATCATAAGACGTTATTTTAAAAGTGGTTCGCAGATTTTACTCTGGGTGATTGTTGCAGCGTTCATTATCGGTTTAATGCCGCTTGCATTTCGCCAACTCACCAGTACATCTATTTGGGCAATTAAGGTGGATGGCCAAGAAGTTGGGTATCAAGAATTTTTACTTGAACGAGAGCGCCAACGTGAACGGATTATTGCCTTCCGCCAACAATATGGTGAATATGCAGATTGGCTTCTTTCTATGATGGGTGCCTCTGATCCTCAAATGTTAGCAGTACAATCACTTACAAGGCAGGAGCTTATTAATCAATTTGCTGATAAACTTGGCATGCATATCAGTGATGATTATGTGGTAAAAAAGATGAGTGATCCAACGTTTATTCAACAAGAACTTGCCGATATTATTCCGCCACAAATTGTTGATCCAATTAAAGGTATCGATCAACAAATGCTTGGCCGCTACTTAAAGCATTTTGGGCTATCTATTGAACTTTTTGAACGGCAAATTGAACGAATCCTTGTTGATAAATTAGTGACTGATATGGTGGTGAGTTCATTATATGTGCCGGAGTTTGATGTTAAGCAGAAATTTGTTGCCGAACATGCAAAAAAAACTTTTTCCCTTTTCAAATTTTCGCTTGATACATTTATTGCCCAACAAAAAAAAGCAGCAGTTTTGCCTGAAACATTGACCACTTTTTATAATGAGCAAAATAAAGAATCTCGGCGCTATCAGGTACCTGAAAAGCGGACTGGTATGATGTGGACATTCGATCCAAAAACGTATCATATTGTGGTAACTGATGCTCAAATTGATGAGTATTATGAAAATAATAAACTTAAAAAATATGTTGATAAACCGGCAACGGTGGAAGTTCGCCGTATTCTCTTTTTAATTCCTAATGCTTCACAACGAGTGGCAGTTCAAGAAAAAGCTGCGCGCATAAAAGACGAACTCGTTCGTGATTCATCGCAATTTATAGAGCTTGCCAAACGTCTTTCAGATGATAAAGAAACAGTTCAAAATGGTGGGCTATTAAAACCATTTACGCGTGGAAGCCATGAACAAGCGTTTGATCGTGCTTCATTTTTACTTCAAAACGATGGCGATATCTCGGACGTGATCGAAACAAGCCGCGGTCTCGAAATTATCCAGCGTATGAGCAAAACACCGCAGAAATTCAAATCACTTGCAAGTGTAAAGCAGGAGATAAAAGATACGTTGCAAAAACAGTTGTTTGAGCGGCAGTTTATTGCTGATATGCGCAAGGTAATCGATAATGAAGAAACGTTAACCGCATTTATTAAGCAAAAGGGAGGTGCTCAAAAAGAGCTTAAAAAAATTGCTCTTGATGAAACACCGATTTCACAACATTTATTCAAAATCAAGCCAGGAGAGCGTTCTTTCTTTGTTGAGGGCGAAGGTGGGATTGCCGTGCGTCTTGATGCAATAAAGGAAAAATATACGCCTGCACTCGATATTATCAAACAAACAGTGATTGATGATTATTACGATCAGCAGGCAAATCAAGAATTGAAAAAAACGCTTCAGGAGGCAAAAGAGGCAGTGGGTAAGCAATCACTATCAGCGCTTGCAAAAACGATGAAGGCGGACCTTTCAGAAACTGGCTGGTTAACCCCTGGAGATAAGGATGCGATCGAATCGCTCAAAAAGAAAGAGCTCCCCGCCGATAAAATGTTACAAATGGAAAAAGTAGGCAATGTCATGACTCACACAGGCCCTGAGGGTGGATTTCTTATAAGACTCGATGAGATCGAGCAATTTGATGCTCAGAAATTCAAGGAAAAGAAGGAGGAGGTAGCCCAGGCGCTTGAGGCAGAACGGACGTCCCAGTACCTGGAAGGATTTGTTGCGTCTTTATACAGAAATGCTACAATAGAAACAAATGAATCAGTGATAACCCTTCAGGCATAATTGACAATATGAAAAACAAAAAAACGGCTGCAGCAGCTGAAAATCAACAAACAGCGGATGTATTTAAACGTAAAGCACTTGAAGTAGCGTTTTCTCAAATTGATAAACAATATGGTAGTGGTGCAATTATGATGCTCGGGCAAACTGGAGCGAGTACGGTTGTCGATGTAATTTCAACTGGTTCTATTTTAATTGATGATGCTATCGGCGTTGGCGGATTGCCATGTGGCCGAATTATTGAAATTTATGGACCCGAATCATCAGGAAAAACAACACTTGCATTGCATGCAATTGCCCAAGCACAAAAAAAGGGTGGTATCTGCGCGTTTATTGATGCAGAACATGCGCTTGATGCTGGGCATGCACGAAAGCTTGGTGTTAATACGGATGATTTGATTGTTTCGCAGCCTGATTATGGTGAACAAGCACTTGATATTGCTGAAATGCTTATTCGATCGGGTGCAGTTGATGTTATTGTGATTGATTCCGTTGCTGCATTGGTACCAAAGGCGGAAATTGAAGGGGACATGGGAGATGTGCATGTTGGCTTGCAAGCACGACTTATGTCGCAGGCCTTGCGTAAATTAACACCTGTTGTGCATAAATCAAAGGCCGTATTGATCTTTATCAACCAGATTCGGCATAAAATTGGTGGGATGCCTTTTGCAAATAAAGAAACAACTACTGGTGGCAATGCATTGAAGTTTTATTCTTCATTACGATTAGAAGTACGCAAAATAGCGAGTCTTAAGAAAAATGATCATCATTTTGGCAATCGCATTATCGTGAAAGTAGTGAAAAATAAAGTAGCACCCCCATTTAAAAAAGTTGAAGTTGATCTTCTTTTTAATGAAGGAATTAGCAAAGAGCTTGATTTGCTTGATGCATCACTTCATTATCAGGTCATTGAAAAAGCAGGCGCATGGTTCTCTTTTGAGGGAACAAAAATTGCGCAGGGAAGAGATCAAGCATTGCAATATCTAAAAGATAATCAAGATGTTGTCGATAGAGTGCTTAATAAAGTTAATGAAATACGCAAACAAAAAGTACAAAAACAATAGTAAGCATTTTTAATACAGGAAACGATAAACTTTGAAATATAAGAAAGAAGCATTACCGCTTGTGAATGAAAAAATAACAGCACCGCGCGTTCAGCTTATCACCCATGAGGGAGAAAATATTGGTGTAATTTCTCGGCACGATGCGCTCCATAAAGCCGATGAGGCCGAGTTGGATCTCGTGATGATTGCGGAACAAGGTGGTGAGGGAGTGCCGGTTGTTAAAATTATGGATCAGGGCAAATCCCTTTACGAACGCAAAAAAAAGCAAACTGAAGCAAAAAGGCATCAAAAGGTAATTCAAGTAAAAGAAATTAAAATTCGTCCGAAAATTGGAGAGCATGATTTTCAAACTAAAATGAAACATGCAGTACAATTTTTAAAGGATGGCAAACGAGTAAAGATTACCTTATGGTTTCGTGGACGTGAAAACGTACTTAAAGAACAACGAGGTGCTGAACTTTTTGCCCAGGTTGAAAAGGCATTGAGCCAGCAGGAATTTGGTAATATTATACATGAAAAAGAAACGAAAATAGGCCAAACATGGTCTCGCATTTATTTTATTAAAAACAATAAGTAATTGGGATCGGTATGAGTAAAATGAAAAGATCCTCAGCAGCAAAAAAAAGGTTTAAAAAAGTAGGTAAAAATAAGATTAAACGCGCAAAAGCATATCGTCGTAAAAAGCTTACGCACAAATCTGCAAAACGTAAAAGAAAATTGCGCAAACGAGCCTATGTCTCGGCTGCAGATAAACGACGAATAGCAACACTGTTACGATAATAATACCCTTATTAGGGGTATTAACTTATAGGGATAAATCATGACACGAGTAAAACGAGGTACGGTTACAAAAAAGCGTCACAAGCGCCTTTTAAAGCAAACGAAAGGTTATTGGGGACAGCGAAAGAATATTTTTAAGCGTGCAAAAGAAACATTAATGCGTGCATGGGCATATGCGTTTAAAGGACGACGTCTTAAAAAACGTGATATGCGGGCGCTCTTTATTAGCCGTATTACTGCTGCAGCACGTGAGCGGGGGACATCGTATAATAAGTTTATACATGGACTATTAAAAGCAAATGTGCTGTTGAATCGAAAAATGCTCAGTCAATTGGCTATTTATGAGCCAGAAGCATTTACGCAGCTCACACAGATTGCTCAAAAGTAATATCCTTGACATTGATTAAATGAGGATACTAGAGTAAGCCCTGATTACGGTTTATTTAGGGATATAAAAAAGGAGCAGTATATGGATACATTACAACTTTTAGAGCAAAAAATTTCTTCTCTTATTGCCTTGATTAAAGAATTGAAAGAAAAAAATGGGCAGTTAGATAAAGAAATTGCAACTATGCGTAAGGAAAGTAAAGAATTAAAGGCTCAATACGCAAAGTTTGCAGAGGAAAATGCTCAACTTATAAAAAAAGTAGATAGTAGTGAAAAGAAGGCACGCGACGGGAATGATCAGATTGATGAGCTAAATCAGGAAAAAACGCTCACTAAAATGGCGGTTGATGATTTACTAGAACGATTGAAATCAATTGATTCATTAGTTGAAAAACAATAATGAATACAAATACTAAAAGCTACAAAGTTGTCATTAACGGTGAGGAATACAACTTAGTTAGCGATGAAGGAGAATCGCGTATTTTGCACGCAGCTGCTTTAGTTGATGAAGTTATTGCAACTTTATCTTCTCAATCAGAATATGTGGATAAACGCAAAATAGCGACATTAGCCGCTTTACAACTTGCATGTAAATATTTACTGAGCGAAGAACTCCTTACGCAGCAAAAAAAACAAGAAGATGATTTAATTGCTCATATTGAGCAAAAACTATCTTCCTTGTAACTTCAAATCATTTCTCCTGCTCATTTATTTGATCGCAAAGAAGGTGCTTGCAGACAATCTCTTTGTTTTAAGTCTGTTATGCGTTTTTGGGTATGCTAGACTAGTAAAGTCTCTCTTGTGATGAAAAGATGAATAACTAATGACAAAATGTGTTTAATACATAGGAATAATAATGGGTGATCTTGGACTTATACTAACCATCGTTGGGGCGGTGATAATTGCAGCGGGAGCCCTGTTATTTTGGTATGCACAACGTAAGATACGTTCAGCATATGCAAAATTGCAGGAAGCCCAAGACAAATGGAAAGATTCAAAACGGAATATTGAAGCAGAGCGCCGTGAGGCATTTGTAAAGCTGAAAGATGAAATCTATCGCAAGCGTAAAGAATTTGAGTTTGAATTAAAGCGCGAACGCCTTGATCTTGATCGCTTGCAAGGCAAGCTCAATATAAAATATGAAAACATTGAAAAACGTGAAATGCAGAATGATGATCAACGGCGAGAATTGCAACAAAAAGAACGCAATCTTTCTCGCACTGAAGATGCGATACGAGCGAGCGAATCAAAGATTAAAAACCTATATACTGATCTTATTTCAAAGCTTGAACAAGTAGGCAACATGAGCAAGGAAGAAGCAAAGCAAGCCCTTGCTGATACTTTAGAAGCAGAAGTTCGTCTTGCAAGCCAGAAATGGATTCAAAAGATTGAAGAAGAAGCAAAGCAGGTGGCAAAGGAAAAATCGATTGAAATGGTTGTTTCTGCAATGCAGAGGTATACTGCAGATCAGGTAGCGCCACATTCAACCGGTATTGTTCATTTGCCGAATGAAGATATGAAGGGGCGAATTATCGGTAAAGAAGGTCGTAATATTAAAGCGCTTGAATTGGCAACTGGGATGGAGTTTGTGATTGGCGATTCGCCAGATATTACCATTTCTGGATTTAATCCAATTCGGCGTGAAATTGCGCGACGATCGCTTGAAAAATTGATTGCAGATGGCCGTATTAATCCAACTCGGATTGAAGAAACGATTGCACAATGTGAAAAAGAAATTGAAGAAATCATCGAAGAATACGGCAAAGAAGCAATCCTTGAATTTAATCTGCAAGGTGTACATCCCGAAATTGTGAGCTTGCTTGGTAAACTTCATTTTCGTACCAGTTTTTCACAAAATGTATTGCAGCATTGCAAAGAAGTAGGAATGTTTGCTCGTATGATAGCGCAGGAATTAGGTCTTGATGGTAATATTGCGATGCGAGCAGGATTATTACATGATATTGGTAAAGCGGTAACAGCGGAGGTTGAAGGCCCGCATGCGCAGATTGGTAGTGATATTGCCAAACGCTGTGGTGAAGATCCCCAAATCATCAATGCAATTGCCGCGCATCATGAAGAAGTGCCATTTACCTCGTTTTATGCTCCAATTGTAGTGATTGCTGATACTATTTCAGCATCTCGTCCAGGTGCTCGTCGTGAAACCTTAACTGCCCATATTAAGCGCCTTGAAAAACTCGAGGAAATTGCACATGAATTTGAAGGGGTAAAAAAGGCATTTGCGTTGCAAGCTGGCCGTGAAATTCGTGTTTTGGTTGAAGAAGATCAGCTTGATGATGAAAGCGCATTGACGCTTGCTCGTAATATTGCTCGTAAGATTGAAAAGGAAATGAACTTCCCGGGACAAATTAAAGTAAATGTTATTCGAGAAAAACGAGCTATTGAATATGCAAGGTAAATAATGGAAACAATACGAGTATTAATGTTGGGAGATATAGTTGGCGATGCTGGCCGCACTATGTTTGCAAAACATATTGCAGCTATAGAAAAGGATCATGCGATCGATGCAACGATTATTAATGGAGAAAATAGCAGTAATCAAGGGCGTGGTATTACGCCTAAAATTGCTGATTTTTTTCGTGATTATGGCGTTGATTGTATTACTACCGGCAATCATATTTGGTACCGGCGTGAGATTTATTCCTATCTTGATGCACATAAATATATTTTACGCCCGGCAAATTTTCCTTCCGGTACTCCGGGGATTGGCGTTACCACCTTTGATATAAAAGGCATAACAGTCGCAGTTATTAATCTCCAAGGTCGCATTTTTATGAAAGAACAGGTTGAAGATCCATTGCGGACTGTTGATTCTATTCTTTCCTATCTTAAAGACAAAACACCTATTATATTTATAGATTTTCATGCTGAGGCAACCTCTGAAAAACACGCCCTTGCCTATTACTGTGCCGGGAGAGTAAGTGGTGTTGTTGGTACCCATACGCATGTACAAACAGCAGATGAACGAATTTTGCCGGGGGGAACCGCATTTATCTCTGATCTTGGCATGGCTGGTTCGCTTAATTCTATGCTTGGGATGGAAAAAGAACCTATCATTCAGCACTTTTTAACCCAACTTCCCGTAAAATTTACGGTGGATATAAAACCCCCATTTGTGCTTTCAGGGGTGGTGATAGAAGTTGAAACTTCGACTGGTTGCGCAAAAAAGATTGAACGGCTACGGGTGATTGATGATACACTCCAGATAGAGGGGTAAAAATCACGTCAAAAGAGGGAGTTGGTAATGATTATCGTGGTGTTTCTTTATTTATTATTTGCCGGTAATCTTATTCTACGTAAATTAATTCTTGATCATGCCCAACCAATTTTTTTTCAAGGGGTCCGCTTAACTGTTGCCGGATTGTTTCTTTTAGGCTATTTATTCTTTTTTCATCGCAAATGGTTACATTTTGCACGAGCTGATATAAAATTATTTTTTCAGGCGGCACTCTTTTTTGCTTATTTAAGCTATGTGCTGGCAGTGGTTACGCTTGGTGAGCTTTCCTCGGCTCGATTTGCATTTATGTTTAATCTCACCCCATTTATTACCGCAATAATTTCCTTCTTTTATCTTCATGAAAAGCTGAACAAAAAAGAGATTGCAAGTCTTTTTATTGGCTTTATTGGCTTTATGCCACTTGTGTTTGTAGGACAAAAAGCTGGCATCGATAGCGCGAGCTTTTTCTCTATTACCGGTCTCCTACTGTTTATTTCAACCATTGCATATGCGTATGGGTGGATAATAATCAGTGAGCTCGTTAATAAACGTGGCTATTCGCCTTTTTTAGTTACCGGAATTGCTTTTTTGAGTGGGGGTCTTGCAACGCTTTGTACCTCCTTTATTTTTGAAAATTGGTTTAAAATAGCGCCAGTTTCAGATGTTCTGACGTTTACTACGTATCTAATTGGCATCGTATTTATCAGTGAAATTGTCGCTTCAAATATATATGCAATGCTTCTCAAGCGATATTCAGTTACGTTTCTTGCTTTTGCTGGATGCCTCTATCCACTTTTTAGTGCACTTTTAGCCTGGATTTTTTTGGGAGAATCGATTACGGTTAATTTTTTTGTATCAGCAGTTATTGTTACCTTAGCGCTTTATATTTACCATCTTTCAGAAATGGAAAAACAGTGTTAATAGGCCTGAATGTTTTTATATGGAAGAATTGTGTCAAGGATACAATTTGTGTGAGTAGGAGCTAAAAATGTGGCAATTATTGCTACTTCATGCGATTTTTGCAAGTACCTATACACTTGGCAAAGCCGGACTTTCTTATGTACAACCGGTTCTTTTCGTGGCTATCCGGATGATTGCCTGTGGTTTTCTTTTGTATCTTTTACGCCTTATTGCAGGCCGTTCTTTTTCAATCAAACGCCAAGATTGCATGCTTTTTTTTTCCTTGGCACTCTTTCAAATATATCTTACCTATGTTCCTGAATTCATGGTGCTCAAATATGTATCAAGTACCAAATGGGCACTTATTTATACGCTCACCCCGTTTTGTACCGCAATTATTACCTATTTTATGGGCAAAGAAAAAATGACGTTTATGAAATGGATTGGCCTTACTATTGGTTTTATAGGTATTCTTCCCACGCTGCTCTTTAACGGTGAAGGCTGTGAATGGGGGTATTTATTGCAGATTTCATTTCCTGAAGCAATAATTTTTGCCACTATGGTTAGTTATTCGTATGGCTGGATTGTTGCTAAAAAATTGGTTAAAGAGCGTCACTATGATGCAATGCTTATAAATAGTTTTGGGATGCTTGTTGGAGGTTTTGGCGCATTAGCTACCTCTCCCTTGTCTGATACCTGGTCTCCATCCCCCATTAGTGAGATTGGGCCTTTTCTTGGCATAATGAGCGCATTGATAATTGCAACTATGTTGGCTTTTAACCTTAATACATATCTTTTACACTATTATTCAGCAACTTTTTTGATGTTTCTCATGTTTATTGATCCGATCTACGTTGCCCTCTATGGCCGTATTTTTCTTAAAGAACCCATTGCCTGGCATTTTTTTATATCGGTATTGATGGTATGCTTTGGCTTATACCTATTCTATCGAGAAGAACTAAAAGAAGGATATACAGCCTAATTACGGGGTTATATGATTTTAATTTTATTTCTCTATCTGCTTTTTGCAAGTACGTTTACGCTCGGCAAAGCGGCATTATTTTACATTCCACCTATCTTATTCGTTGGTATTCGTATGATTATTGCGGGGATTATTCTTCTAGCTGGACAATATTTTTTTCATCGGCCCCAATGGCGATTTGACTGGCGTGATGTGAGCTCCTTCTTTCATATCGCCTTATTTTTAATTTTTATCGCATTTGTAGGCGAATTTTGGGCGCTTCAATATGTTACCGCTTCAAAGACGGCCCTATTATACAGTATGTCACCCTTTATCACGGCATTATTTGCCTATCTTTTACTCAGAGAGCAACTAACCCCCAAGCAATGGCTGGGTCTTGGTATTGGGTTTATAGGTTTTTTGCCCATTTTAACGAATCAGGGAAGTGCTGAAATTGTAACCAAACATATTTGGTTTTTATCAATGCCTGAGCTGCTTCTTTTAATCTCTGTTGTTTCTTCATGCTATGGCTGGATTGTGATGAAATATTTGGTTGTTCAAAGGGATTATTCGCCGATAATGGTTAATGGTATTGGGATGCTTGGTGGGGGGGTAATGGCCTTTTGTAGTAGCCTTTTGATTGAAGGGAAGCCGCATATATTCGTGAATAATCAACCTCTAATTTTTACTCCGTTTATATACTCTCTCGGGATCGTGATTTTCTATACCGGAGCACTTATTTTAATAGCCAACGTCATTTGCTTTAATTTGTACAGTCATTTGCTGCGACGATATTCTGCTACGTTTATCTCTTTTGCCGGCTTTACAACCCCAATTTTTGCCGCCTTCCTTGATCTTATCTTTCTCAACGAGCGGATACCATTGGCTTTCTATCTAACGATGGGAATGGTATTTATCGGACTTTGGATCTTTTATCAAGATGAGCTTTTAGTAGAAAACAAATAGGCTCTTTCAGGAAGTTTCCTTTATTAAGAGCCTATTTATTAATTTTGTCTGCTGCTTAGCGAGCGCGACGAGCCATGCGTCGTTTTCTTGAAGAAGTCTTCTTTGCCGTTTTCTTGCGAGTAGTTTTGCGCTTAGCTGTTTTTTTACGAGTAGTCTTACGCTTAACTGTTTTCTTGCGAGTAGTCTTGCGTTTAGCTGTTTTCTTGCGAGTAGTCTTGCGTTTAGCTGTTTTCTTGCGAGTAGTTTTGCGCTTAGCTGTTTTTTTACGAGTAGTCTTGCGTTTAGCTGTTTTCTTACGAGTAGTCTTGCGTTTTACTGTTTTCTTGCGGGTAGTCGTGCGCTTTACAGCCTTGCGTTTGACTGTCTTTTTGCGAGTAGTCTTGCGT
>SDBT01013462.1_pt1 | contig 13104 bp, 26 predicted proteins | sample 2277101 | NCBI WGS metagenome assembly SDBT01 (sample SAMN10404973, study PRJNA504765) | marine sediment metagenome | isolation source: marine sediment core GS10_PC15, 103 cmbsf | place: Arctic Ocean: Southern Knipovich Ridge | collected 2010 | reverse complement strand
CATCTTCGATCTCACCACGCGTGATCGGTTGTTGATAAATAATCAGCGCTAATGTTTCTAATAGCGCGCGCGAATAGCGCGGTGGTTTTTTCTCCCACAATCGTTGCAACCAGGCTGCGTAATCTGCTTTCGCTTGGAAGCGATAACCATTGCCCACTTCGATGAGTTCGACGCCTCTGCCTTCCATCGATTCCATGATTTGTGCAATCGATGATTTGATTTGCTGGGTTGAAGGACGCTCAAACTCCTCAAATAACTGCCCTAATTTATCGACACTCAAAGGCTCACCCGCAGCAAACAACGCCGCTTCGATGATATTATTCTGGTCTTTGTTTAGCTCTTTTATTTCGTTTTGCTCTTGTTCTGTTGTGGCTGCATCCTCAGAATCATCATGCTCAGTAGCATGCGCATTCTCAATAGCCACTTGCAGCTGCTCGTCAATCTGCTCCAGCTCGTCAATTTCTGTCACATTCTCATCAATTTCTTCATTAATGATTTCATTGTTCATATATTCTGCCTCTTAACTTCTTGCCTTCACATAGATCGGCGCATACGGCTCCGATTGCACCAACTCTATCACCGACTGACGAATCAATTCTAAAATCGCCATCAAGGTCACCGCGACCACCACGCTCAGTAAAACATACCCTACTTTCATCGTTCGTTCCCTCCTTAATCTTTCTGTACTACGCTCCAAACCGACCACCTGCACAACACACTGTTGTACATGATGCGCGTCCGCAAACAACACTGATGCTTCCGGACTTCCTCGTTTCCCGCAGCTCCAACGCTATGCACACCGATCCCAGCGTCGCCTGGGGCGCTCGCGGGGCTCCTGGCTGCACAGCGACCTCGCAGCGCCGTTCAACGGCCAGGAGCCGCGCCTCTGGCCTTCCCGCGCGATCCTTCTTAATGGGCAAGTGGCCGTCCTCGACTCGCAGGACAATGGGGCGCCTGTCGTTCCACCCAGCTCGCTCGCAAGCGAACTCCCTTGCGACGCCGCGCTCCGGCGAGACGAACGTCCCTTTGCGGAGCCCGTGCTGGCGGATCGACGGCAGCTGCTCGGCGGTGGTGCCGTGGAAGTAGATGATCGCCATCAGCTCACCCCCCGTATCGTTTCTTGGGCCGGTAGGGAACCACGTGCACGCCTTTGGGCAGTGGGCGGTTGAGCGGCTCTTTCTTCAAATTCAGACACCTCCGGCACGTGACATCCTTCCAGGCGTCGGTACAAAGCCACTGCCTTTTGGATCCGCAGTTGAGCCGCGCTTTGTGGACTGCGCGCACGGCTCCGCGGTAGAAAACGCCGACGACGCAGTTGCTGTCTCGTTTCTTGTGTCCCATCCGCATTTCTTTTCAACGGTCGTCACCGAGCGCCATCAAGGCCAACTCTAGATCGCCGTTTGCTTGTTTGTATTTTCCCCACGACGGAGCATGGAGGTCTCGTCGGAACGATGTCCTCTCCGGGGAAGTGGTCCAGTCGACAACCTCCTGTTGGTAACGGTTTCGCCGCTTCGCCAGTGCCACGATGTCGGTTGGATCAACAGGCTCGGGCTCCAGTGAAACGTGGCACTGGCCCTTGTCGCCGTTGGCGCAAAACTCTTGGCCTTCCTCGCCGATCATAAAGCAGCATCGGCAAGTGGGACATCTGAGCGGGTTAGGCACCGTCGCCCCCAGGCTCCGCCCAACCAGGACAAGCGCAGCTCGCCGCAGCCTCTGGATAGCCCATACATGCGTGATTGCTCTCAGGGGGGCGGCGTACTCCTTGCCTAAAGGCCCGTGCAAGATTGCGTAGAGATCGACCTGGCACTTGTACTGCGCCTTCTCGAAGTGACTCTCGAAGTCTTCGACCGTGCGCACGTGAAAACGAGGATCATCTTCGTCCGCTGGCTCATAGGCGATACCCTCTACCCACTCGCGGGTGGTCGGGTCCTTGACCTGGCACTCCTTCGTCGTGACATAGAACTTTCCGGTGTCGGTGTGCTTGTAGAGTTCTGGTGGAATCATCATCTCCTCTTTCGTGGTTGTTGCACTCGCGCCGCGGGCACGGGCCACAGTCGTTGCTGATACCAGGTCACTTTGGTTTCTGCATCACGGAGCACATCGAGCACTTTGTTGATCTTGGTGACCAGTGCGTTGCGCGCATTGAGCACCGAACGACCAGGATCCGTCCTATAGCCTGGGTTCCATCGTCCTATCTGGATATGCTGGTGGCGCAGTTCGTTGTTGAGATTGTGCAGGCGCGTGGTTTCCGCTTCCCAGAAACGGAGCCGGCGCTCCCACCACCATCTAGCGAGTCGCGATGCCTGTTTTTGAGAGAACCAACGATCGTAGATGCCCTGCCGCGCCTTGGTGTAGTTGAAGATCGTCATGTACACCATCAGGGGGCAAACCCAATACCGGTATGTCGGCAGTGCTTCCCAGGCGAACAAAGTGAGAAACATCAAGGCCACAGAGGCGAAGCACATATAGGCGATGACGGGGAGCGAGGTGTGGTCTTCGCGCATTACAACGAGCGCTCCAATTCAGCACGGAAGGCGTTCTCGCACACGTCGTCACAGAAACCACTCTGTGGCGCGTAGAGAAACGCGCCGCAGTCGCCGCACTTCCCGACCGGCAACGGGCCATGCACCGCTTCGTCATATTCCTCGTATCGGATGACGCTTTGAGAGAACTGCGCGGCCGTGGGGTCGAGAACTGTGCCGTCCTCGGTTTCACACCACCAGTGGGCTGTTGACCAGCCATCAGGGTGGTGTGCGTATCCCCGCACGCGCCTCAGCTCCGGGAACGCCCCGGCCATCTCCGCGGAGGCACCCTGGCACCTATGGCGGACGTTGCCGTTGCGGAGAGCAACGTAGTCGTCGATCCACGTTTCGTACTTAAAGGACATCGTCGTCCTCACGGCCCAGCCCGATCTCACCGAGCCACTCGTACTGATCCTCGAGATCACCCTCTTTGTTGAGCCGCGTGATGCCGTCCCTCGCGAGCCCCATAGGCACGCCAGGCAATCTGTATCGTTCTGAGCGGTCGTTGGCGACGACGACGCGCGACTGTTCCCAGGTCAAGCCCACCAGGCGCATCACGGTCGACGTCGATGCGCAGTCGAAGCAAACAGAGCGCTTGTCGAGCCCCATCGGCGCGAACGCGCCCTTTGGGAGCCTTTGGACGTTCTCAGCGCGCGGCAAGAGACCACTATCGAGATCGTCCATACATTGCGGGCACGGCTCGCGGGTCATGGGTATTTCTTGGCTAGGCATCGATAAGGCCCCTCTCCACAGCGCGCTTGTGTGCTTCCCCGAGAACTGGATCCATGTCTTTGAGCGCTATGCCCGAGGTGTAGTGGGAGCCTGCGCTGCCGTACCGGGCGACGACAGTGCGCTCCGGCCCATTCTTCGGACACGCATAAAGATCGTGCTCTTCGTGATGCCCAAGGAACACGCAGTCGTTGCAGCTGTGAGCGAAGCGAGGGGCGGTCTTAGCCATGAGTTTGTCGGCCCGGTTGTCTGCTTTGCGCACTGTTTTCTTGCGTGCGTAGTCAAGGCCGCCGAAGCCCGACACGCTGTAGCCGATGAGCTGCGCGAATTGCTCGCGGTCGGCCTTCGAGATGTTGGGGAGAATTGCCAGGTGGTTCAAGTCAAACGGTCCTGCATCGAGGAGATAGCGCACGAGGTCATTCTGCTGAAACCGCGGAACGCCTTTGCTGTCCAGCACGATTTTCTGCATCGGGTGTTTCTTACCCATCAGCCGCACCACCGGCTGAAAGCTATTCTCTTGGTCACGAGAGCCTCTTGCGCGCACTTCTGTGGGTCCGCGCACGTGCCCGCAGCAATCGCGATGAGAAGAGCTGTATAGAGACCGTCCTCTGCAGCGTGAGCCGCTTCGTCCTCCCCGTGTCGGGAGAGTGCCTTTTTAACGCACTCGACCCCGTTCTTGGTTTCTTCGATGGTCATAACTTTTTCTCCTCGGCCTCGCCTTGAGTGCGTACACAAATAGGGCACGACGGGTCTCCTAAGCACGGGCATTTTGCTTCTCTTAACTTTTTACTCATCTCAACAATACCCACGACGAAGTCCATAAGGAAATCTTCGGGGGACTCCCAGCCGCTAGCAATTTTCTCTCTTAACTCGGGGGGTAGAGCTGCGGTGATGGGGCTCGATCGTGGCTTGAGTCCCATTAGTTTTGCTCCTTTCCGTTTTTCCAATAAGTCGTCATGCCGATCAGAGCCTCGAAATCGGCCCACCATCCATCGGGAAGGCCAACGACATTAATTTCCCACTTCCAAGACTGCCCTGGCGCCAGCGGGATGTAGGTAGGAAGTTCGTAGCGCCGGCTTGGCGGCTTCTTGTTCGGTTCATAAGGAATTGGCAGCTGCAACCATTCCTTATCGTCGATAGAGAGCGTGGCGAAACCGGTGACTCTCTTTGCCGTCCTGATTTCGACTTGCTCAATCGTGCCGGCGCGGAGGATGTCGGTTGGATGCCGCGCGCTCCACATTAAATCGTCGAACTTGCGCTCACAAACCTCGACTGGTTCCGCTGTGCCGGTGGTCCCGTAGCTTCCCCACAGTGAATAATCGAACGAGGGAGGATCGCCGCGGAAAGCAGTGTGGCGGCGCTTGCAGCACGATTCGTCGTAACACTTGTCGAACCCACGAGAGGTGCAGAAGAAACAAGTCACAGTGTCTTTTTCTCCTCGGCATCGCCGCGAGCACGGGCGGCGCCGCTCACCATGTCGAACTTGCGAAACTCCTCGGGTGTGAGCGGCGCAGGGCGCACCAAGCGGCGTTGGATGAGCCAGAGCGCTATGAGCTGGAGCAACGGGGCGTTGTCTCCAGCACTTATTTCACCAGCTTCGAGAACCTCTTCTAGCAAGCTCTGCATGCAGGTGTCGAGCAAGCGCTCCATTTCGCTCTCCAGCTTGTTCCCCAGTTGTTGGTGATTATTTTCGTCTTCACACAAAGTGTCCCAGCTGCGGACCTTGGCCCCGATGTCAAAGAGTTGCTTTACGTGACCCGGGTGTTGCTCGGCGAGCTGGGCAAGGAGTTCTGTGTCACTTAGTTTTGTCGTCATCGTGGATATCCTTCTCTTCAATTGCGTAACCCAGACCTTCGATCTGGCTAATGCGAATCGCTTCTTTCCAGGTACGCCGGATGGTGTAGCCTTTGCGCTTCCCTGCGCCTAGAACGCGGCTGTTGTGGGTGCAGTCGAGCTTCACCATGTCGGATTCTGCGTCCACCAACGTCACCTTGGCCCGCGCTGATCCGTTCACCTTCGTGCCGCTTATCGTTGAGAAGACGATCGCGGCGCCTTCCTCTTTGAACGCGCGCAGCATCTCTACCCACCTATCCATCATCGCTGTCCTTCGCATCGTTCTAGCGCGTCGAGCCCCGGAACGTTTGCCTTGATCAGGATTTCTACGCACTCAAGACGATCGATCTGCCTTTGCGTGCGTTTGGTGTGGACGATGCCACTCCAGATACACAGAACGAGTATGGCAATTCCGATCACGGTAATTACTGTCAAGGTTCTGTCAGACATTTACTTCACCTCCATAGGAAAATTCGCTCGAGTACCGGGAAGACAGGCACTCAACAAGGAGGTGATCCTCGCAGATGACTCCTCGGCTCGAGCAGGACGACACCGGGCCACCCTCAAAAATGAATGTCGGCGAGAACTAGCCCTTGCAGCTGGCGCGGTGCTCGGCGAGAGCCTTCTGGGTCTCGGCGGCGTGGTCGTCGCTGCACAACCCGAAGCGCTCGCCACACGAGCAGCGGTGGACGCGGATGGGTTTCGCGCCGCAATGGCACGCGAGAGCTGCGGATTTCGCTGCGCTCTTCTTAGCAGCGGGTTTCTTCGCGGGCTTGGCGTCCTTCTTAGGCACTTTCGGCGCCCTCGGTTTTCGGGGGGTCTTGGTGCCCTTGTCGCGACTCTTGCTAGGTCCGCCCATGGCTCTATCATCGCACACCTCCGGCGCCAGGCCAAAATCTCCCCTGATCCCGCCATCATGCGCCTCCCATGCAGGCAGCCTTGATGGCGGCGCGGACGGTTCGTTGATCGGCGTTGCGGAGGGCTAGTATGTAAACGTCCTCCGCCCCGTACATCGCTTCAAAGCGTTTCCCCCACGAGCTAATCGGCGTGTCAGTTCTCTCTTTGGGTACCCTCCGGGTACTCGCCAAAAGTGCTGGTCAACCGCCCCCGATGCCGTCCGAGTAAAGAAGATGATCCTTGCCGCATACAATCCGTGTTTTCTGTTCGTAATGATACTCGAGCCGAGTGCGGTCGGCCTTGGGGAGTGCCTTGAAACACTCAATGAGGATTTGTTTGGCTTTGGTCTTGGTCATTGTTGATTTTCTCTCAGTCGATGCAGGCAGCTTTTATAGCGGCGCGGACGGTTCGTTGGTCGGCTGTTTGAAGCGCAGCCACGTAAGAAGCGACGTCTTCCATTGCGTCAACTCGATAGACCCACGATTTTTTGACAGTGTTACCATCTACTTCCTTATTCTGAGGCACCCGCCGGGTGCCTGCGAGAACCGCGGGTCAACCACCACCTCTACCATCTGTGTATAGTTCCCAGTCCTTTCCACACACAATCCCGGTTTCCTTCTCGTAGTGGTACGCGAGTCGGTTGCGATCGGCTTCAGGGAGTGCGGCGAAACACTCGATGAGTATTTCTTTGGCTTTGGTTTTAGTCATTGTCCGGCTTTCTTCGCCCGGTCGGCGGCGCGGATTAGAGCTTCGGCGACTTCGAGGTTGGTGCGCTCGGGAGCGTCGTTCCATTCCGCGATGTCTTCTGGGATCTCAACGCCCAGCTCCGTCATGATGAATTCAAGAGCCTCGATGATACCGGAGTCTCCCCCACACTCAGCAACCGCCTGGATCATGCAGTAACTTCCCCCGGCAACTGCGGCGCCTTGCGTCCAGTGACCGGCTGCGATGAGCTTAGCTGCGCCATGGAGAGCGAGCGAAGGGGTGTCGTGGATGATGGTGCTAATCATGATTGGTTTTCGTGGTCGTAGCCTGGTGGGTAGTAGGTGAGGCTGCCGCCGTTCTCGAGGGTTAGCGTGGTCACGAAGTCATTGCTGAACTTCTCCGATATTTTTTGAAGCAGGGCGCTCTCGTCGGCTTTCATCGCCAGGAGTTTCCAGGCATCTCGATCCTTCTCGAGCGCTTCGTATTGTGTGAGAAGCGTGGCGTACATATCCTTGCCGGCGTGGGCCACGATCTTGAGACGGCGCTCAAGCTCAGCAATTCTCTTTTTTTCGGTCATTGTCGATCTCCTGCCTCTTTCCACTGAGGACCAAAATATATTTTGGCTTGGTCAATAACTCCTGCGCCATCAGCCTCGCGAGCAACGTCCAGGAGTTCGCGGCGACGATTAGTTAGAGAATCATCCAGAGTTTCTCCCTCTGCCTTGAATGAGGAATAATCGGCATAAGCCTCAACAGCACGGAGAAGTCGAATAAGCACCTTCCATTGTGAATCCGTCATCTACCCCACCATCGCTAGGCGCCTCAGCGCCGTATCAGAAGAAAACGCCTCGACGCACTTCTCGAGATCGCTTAAATCGAGCCGACGACCGACGTGGGTCAAGCTCTTCTTGGCTTTCTTGGCATCGCGCAGATGACTGCGCGCCACCTTGGCGTTCTCGAGCGCGGCGACGATCAAAGCGCGCCAGCGTCCCTTAGCCACCAGCTCCAAATTGCGCGCACGGGTGAGGGTCTTGGCCAGGCCGTTGGCATCCCCCGCATGCAAGGTGTCGATCATCTCGCTAAAGATGTTGCGCACGGTGCGGGCAATCTCGCGGGCTGCGGCAGAGTTGCTGGTACTGAGATCGGTGGCCACCATGCCGACGTGGACCCGCCGATTGCTGCCAGCTCTGTGGGCGCGGCTATTGAAGCCGTCGGCCTGGTTCGCCATCACCTCCATCGCTGCCTCGATGCCCTTGAGCACCTTGTCATCGCAGATAAAGCCCACCGCGGTGCTCGCAGCTCTGGCGCGGATTACGTGGCGCGCGTCCTGGTAGAGCTTGTCGCCCCTGGCCACGAGCTTTTTGTTGTCGACGATCATGACCGTCTGGATCCGGCGCTTGACTCTGGGGCCTCTCTCGCTCTCTTTGACGAGCGTGCGATCGTAGGAGACGCCTCCCCACACCTCCGAGGTGTTGATCACGATCAAGGCCCCAGGGGGAATCTGATACTGCGGTTTTTTCTTGGGCATCTCCATGTCCTTCCCTAGGGCTTTTTCTCGGTCTGCTCGGGGCGCCAGCGGTTAATGGTGAGGTTGAACTTCAATCGGATGTCGTCGGGCTCGCACAACACATCAGCGAGCATTGCGAAGAGAAAGCCTAGCGCGCCGCGTTTGTCGGTGTACTTCTTTAGATCTCTGGGTTTTCTCATTGTGAATTCCTTTCGTGTCTGGCTGTTACAGCTTCTCCACCAGAGGCAAGATGACTTCGCTGGCGAGTTCTCGCATCTTCTCCGTCGTGAGGTGGCAATTGGCGAACTCGCGCACCTCGGGGACTTCATCGGTCGGCACTACGGTGTGGTGTGCGGGGTAGGTGCCGTTGCACTCCTTGAAGGCATGCACGGGCGTTGTGCCCTCGGGGACCAAGAGCCGCGCCAGGAAATCCTCCTGGTTGAGCTTGTGGACCAAGGTCACGACAAATTCATCCACCGGCATCGATTGGTGGAACGCCAGCTTCGGAAAGTAGTAGCGCTGTCCCTCGGGGATCTCGATGTCTTTGTAGAAGATGGGTCGAGCCGTGTCGGATACCTTTGCCGGGTTTTCTGTTTTGCCGCTCGTCGCACACTCGACGGTGTAGATGTCGTAGTTAGGCCCTACGCAGGTGTAGAGTCCCTCAAACGCGCAATCATGCTCCGGCCTCTTGAATCGAAACTCCCTGTTGACGAGCGAACCGAGGAGCACCGTGCTCGAGAGATCGAACCGGTGATCGTGAATCGCGCCCGAGTGCTCCATCCCGGGGAGCTGCAGCGACGGGTGCCAGATATGGATACGCAAGCGCGGCGTGAGATACGCCTGGATCATGCCCGCGCCGTGGTGCCGCCACTTCAGCTCCCCGCGGCCGATGGTTTCGATGACCAAGCACCGAGCGGCGAGCAGGTCGGTGGGGTTTACATCGGAGATGATCGTGTCCATCACTCGCCCTCCGCGTCGAGTGCTTCGAGGACGTCCACGAATTTGTCGGCGAGGTTGACCATCGCTTTGATGACCCTGGGATCGTCCATCGTGAAAGTGGAGCAAGTCACCGGATCCATCCAGGTCGACTCGCCTTTGGCAATCGCCTGCGCGTAGAAGAGCGCGGCAACGGCGGTGCGTAGCTTGTCGCGGCTCATCGCTTGCCCTCGGAACGTCGCTTCCTATCATCAATGCGTTCTTCTGTATCTTCTAGAAGCTCGCGGCTTTCGTATAAAATCATTGATTCAATAATACCGTCGTCAATATCGCCGTATGTCCACGCACTAACGGTACTGTCAACTGCGCGGATAAACACTCCGAAGAGAGCATCGTGTGACTCTGGATCCAGGTCGTCCCATAACACCCCCTCGGTGTCACGATTACGCCATTTTGTGCGGAGTCGTTCGATCAAATCGTCTTCGCTGATTGGGCCTTCTTGTTCCCAGAGGCGATCAATAGCTAGCATGAGTAGTCCATCTAGTGCTGAACAGACCAGTGTTGCCTTCAGTGTCATCTGGAATTCAGCAGGCATTCCGTCAATAACTTCTGCAACGGAGAAATCGTTTGTCAGTCCTTTGCAAGCGTCTTCCCACGAAAACGAAACTTGAACTTGGAGATTATCGAGGCGTTTGTCGCGACTCATCACTTCCTCACTTTGGGATCGACCCCGGTGCCGTGGCAGCGCCTGCAAGAGCGCCCGAGCTTCTCTTCTGCCGCCTGGCGCACGAACTCGGCCATGGAGATCCCAGCACCCTCAGCAGCCTCGGAGAGGTTCTCGAGAAGCTCCGCGGACATGCGAATGGGGATTTGTTTGTCTACTTTCGCCATCAGCTCATCTCCGTATAGATGTACTGCTCCTCGCCACCTTGGCTCGGCGGCGTGAGGTAGGGCGTCAGATCGACGTCTGCGGCTCTGTACTGCTCGTGGAGCTTCTCGTCGAAGGCAGCGGTGGCGCAGGCGAGCCCGTCCTCGCGGCCGATCTCATACTGCTCGGCGGCGCTGTGGCGCCCACCGCACCCATCGAATCCGCCGATGAATCCCATCACGTAGTCGTGAGTGAGCCCTAGACCATCAGCAGACCGCGCCCAGCGCCTGGCGTCCCCGGTCTCACCGGCCTGGACCGCCAGCGCGCCGATGGCGCACGCCTCGATGGTGTCGGTGCCCTTGCGAATCCACAGGCAGCGCCGGGGCACCACGCCGGTTTTCTTGACGGCGTCGATGAAGCTCTCGACGGTGACCCGGCGTTTCATCGAATGCCTTTAGGCCAAGCAAACACCCTGTTTGCGACGGTTATGCGGTGCAGTCCCTTGTGGTTGTGGTTACGCTGGCACCGCCAGCCGAAAGATGCCGCCTTGCAGCGAGGTCTCGCTTTCATACCCATCAGTTCAGCTCCAGGAGGCCGAAGCGAGCGTCGGTGTCTGCCATGCGAGTCTCATCGGCCTTCGGCGCCGGAGCTGCCTTCGGAGCCTCGGGCTCCTCCAGCTCGGGCTCCGTGGTTGTGGTCGCGGTGCGTTGCCGAGCTACGACAAGCTCCGCAGCTCCGATCCAATCGCTCGGGGTAGGCTCCGGGCACTTCTCGAGAGCACGGTCGCAGGCAGCGCGGAACTCCTTGGTGTCCATCCCGCTCAGCTCCTGGAGGCGCCTGTAGTTGGTGCGAAAGCCCTCGACGCCCGGCTCGGTCTGGCGAACCTTCTCGGCTGCCTTGTCGGCGGCGCGCTCGGCTGGGGACGCCTGCGGAGCCTCGACGACTTGAGCGCTCGGAGCGACGTCCAGCTCGAGCATGGCGAAACGCTGGGAGCTGTCATCGGCGATCGGCGCCAGGACTTCACGGAGCGTGACCATCTCGGCGATGGCATCCTGGAGTGCTTCCTCACCGACGATGACGCGGTAAGCAGCTGCCCGGGTGTCCACGTCGAGCAAGTCGCGAAGGAGGCGCGCGGCGATGGCCGGGCTGATGTCGGCTTTCTTGTCCTTGCGAGCTGCTTCGCGAGCCGCTTGGAGGCTGCGAGCGACGCCGCGGACCTCATCGTAGAAGCCGCGAGCGATACCGATTTTCAGCTCGGTGGAAGTCGCGACCGGAAGGAGCGGCGAGGCCCAGTTGGTGCCCCAGCGCGAGGAGAGCGCGTTGATGAGGCGCGAGGCGACCTCGCGGCCGGCGGCCGGCACGTAGTAGCCCATGGCGTAGCGAGCGGCGCGGCACCTGGAGACCAGGGTGCTGCTCAGCCACGAGGTGATGTCGCCAGCTTTGAAAAGCTCGCTGTCCCGGGCGATGGTGTAGTCGGTGGAGACGCGCTCGGCGAGTTGGGTGTCGCCGTCCACGAACAGCTCATCCGAGCCGTCGCGAAGCTCGATCGTGAGGACGACCTTGCCGGCGGCGTCGCCGACGTTGGCGCCCTTGGCGAGATTGACGGCGACGATCCAGCGAGCGCGGTATTCGCGCTTGGCGTCGGTTAGGCTCGAGAACTTCTCCCACTTGGCACCTCTGGCGCGGCGAGTGAAAAAGCCGAGGTTCTTGAGCGCGCCGACTGCGTTGCCAGCGTGGCCGATTGCGGATTTCGCGTTCGGTGCCCACTCGGTCGGAAGGTCGGCTTCCTCGAGAACTTCGATGATGGCTGCGCGCGAGAGTGAACCCAGGCCGTTCCAACCTGTGAGAGCGCCGGAACCTTCAGCAGCGGCACCAGCGAGAGCGATTTGATTGAAAGTGGGAGTGGTCATTTTGTTTGTCCTTGAGAGGGGTTGAGAACTGCCTGACAATTCCCAATGTACTCGGTTGTATATCGGTCGTCAACAGATATTTTGACCTATTCCGATATACAAGCGAATACGGTCGTTTACGCCGCGCGCTCCTCGATCTCGTCTTCGTCGAGCGTCAGGAAGCTCTCGAAGTCGTCGCCGAGCATTGTGGCAAGCTTGGCGCTCTGCGCCTTCAGGGCGTTGTAAACACGCTCAGCTCGCCGACTATCGTTGTCGTAGTCGAGTTCCGCGGCCCAGTTCTCGAAGCCCTCATCAAGGCATTGCACGTCGACGAGCACGCAAGAGAGAACGTCTGCGGTGGTAATCTCAGCAACAGCGCTACCGGTGAAGTAGTCGAGGGTCATGGTGCGGCCCTGGTAGGCAAGCTCCACGGTCCACCCGGTGGCTTCCTTCTGCCAATCGTCCAGATCGCTCTGGGGCTTCTGGCAGCCGCTCGTGATCGTGCTCGTTACTTTGGTCATCGGAGTGCTCACAGGCCGGGCTCGGTGTCGGCGAATCCTGGGAGTCCTCCGTCGACGTGGGTGCCGACAGGCCAGCCGAGGAGTGTGTCCTGGTGGCGCCTGGACGGCATCGTCGACGGTGTGGGCTCGCTCCAGTCGTCGAGCTGGAAGAAGAGAGGATGTCTCGGGAGGATTTGGTGGATGGTCATGTGTTTTCTTTCCAGCGGCCACGCTTCTCTTCCTAGACGATCCCATACAGGATCCATTCATGAATTCGCAAGCTGTTTCATCCTTTTCTGCACCGAGGTGTAATTATTGGTGATTTTGGGGGTGATCTAACGGTCCCGGAGGGGACCTCCAAAAACACCAGGCGCCGGTGGCTGGTGTTTCTGCGGGCAGTTGTGGAAAACACGCATCCGGAAATCGGAATTTCGGACCCTAAAGCTCTGATTTTCCGTGTCACAGGGGGTGTGACGTTGCTAGAGACCGACATTTTCGCGATTGCGTTCCCGAAAACGTCGGTTGCTATTCAGCCAAAAAGCCCTGTTAAACTGGACTCTGTGGCCAACTCCATCTGCATCCGGCGCCGCCAGGTGAGGCTCCACGTCGTCGGTGAGGCCCTCGCGCTCGTCGCGGTGGTGCCGGCGATGGCGTACCTGGCGACCCGCAAGGAGCTGCCCACCTGGCCACGAGTGGTGGCCGGCGCCACCGGGCTGTTC
>SDBT01013461.1_pt1 | contig 13104 bp, 31 predicted proteins | sample 2277101 | NCBI WGS metagenome assembly SDBT01 (sample SAMN10404973, study PRJNA504765) | marine sediment metagenome | isolation source: marine sediment core GS10_PC15, 103 cmbsf | place: Arctic Ocean: Southern Knipovich Ridge | collected 2010 | reverse complement strand
GGACAACCAATAGTAGAGGCAATGGTGATAGGAATTGGAACTATCATAACGCTGGTAATACTGGCGATAGTGCTGCAGTTCTTCTTAGTTTTGTGAACGGAAGAACAACTTTTCCTTTTTTTAAGGGGAGGGGGGTAATAAAATGGTAAAAACGAAAATAGGAAAAGTTACGAGGCCAAAAGGTTCAAGGCTTATCTTCGTAAGAAAGAATGGAGATGTAATTGCCATAATGGCTTCAGGAGTCAAAAAGAAAATAGGCAAGGTAACACGGCCTGCTAAACGGATGGTATTCGTTGATGCTGCAGGAAATGTTATGTCCATGCCGTTCAAAAGGAGGTAAGGTTATGACCAGAAAGGAAGCATTTTCAGACCAGCCAATAGATATGGAAGTCTTTGAGGGGGATTTCGGAAACACACCATTAGATTATTTAAAGGAATTCACATCACCGCAGGAAGTTAAAGTTAAAAAAGAAAAGAAATCACCCAAAATCAAGGCTGCCAGTTCTAAAAAGGAAAGAAAATTGGATTATTTTACCGAAGATGGTAAAATAAGTGTTCAATTCCTGGCTAAAGAAGGTGCTGCCTTTCTGGAAACCGCCTCTTCTTTAGTAGGCAAAATGATAAAAAACTTCAAAAAGGAGGTAAACAATAATGATGATAGAGTTGGGGGAAAGAGGTCAGGTTAGCGTTCTATCCAAGATAATGATGATTCCAATTACATTGATAATCATTTTGATAGCTCTTCAGCTTATAGATGTGTTCAATCAGGAATTGTTCTATGTATTGGATAATATAGCCGCTTCTGGGAGTAATACAATCCAGTTTATTTCCCTTATAAAGTTGCTGCTGGGCATAATTGGATTGCTGATTATTGCTCTGTTCGTGGTAAAAATAATAGAGGACTTTTCGGATAAAGGCGAAAGACAATTTCCGAGATGACAGGAGGAATCAAGTATGAGAATGATTCCTCTTGTTTTTTCTCTAATTATAGTTCTGTTTAGCTTAGGCTATGCCTCTGCTTATTCCTATAATGATACACTCCTGAATGATTCAATCCTGATTGTGACATCCTCAAAAAGCATTTATCCTATTGAATCTGATGGTAATTATTTTATCCTTGTTGAACTGGAGAATACCTCTGGAACAACTAATTATGCAGACATAGATTTTGAGATTTATGTTGAAAAGGAGCATTCCAGCAACTTCAAGGTTATTGACATTTTACAGGAGCAGTATGTCTATGGCCCTGTTCCTTACCGTTATCAGGTTATGTGCAAGAAAATTGTCCTTCAGGGTGAGAAGTATATCTGCGAGGAGAATTCCTATACCTGCCAAAGTGATAAGATTTGCGACTGGATAGAAACTGAATACTATGATGACTGGCATTATGAATGGGGGGCGTATTCCCCATCAAACCAGTTATTTTCAGGGGGGGATATTGAGATTTCAAGCAAGTTTGAATCCGTTAGGGAATACAGGAATTTCTCAATCAATGCCAATTCCTCAAAGAAGTTCAAGCTGGTTGTTTCCCCAAAAAAGAAGATAACCCAGAACATTGAATTTATTGTTGTTGCCAAAAGCGTAAGCAGGCCGGAAATTAAAAGTGTTCTTGACCCTGAATTTGGGACTTTTCACCAGATAGATGACTTTGAGGATAACTGGGGTGATTGGGTTGGAGGCGTTGTTGCATTAACTGGAATACAAGAAACCACAATAATTACTGAAGGGACAAGTTCAGTTAATTTACGGGTTGATGTTAACAGCGAACACGCTAATGAGGGGTCTTGGTCAAATGTAAGTTTAGGCCCTTTTGATATATCTGACACTTTTGGAACTTCTTCAGGCAATCCTGTAGATGGAACTATAACCTTTGATCTTTTTGTTTCAAATGACCTTTCAGATATACATATTTTAACAATAGAAATGGGTAATGAACCTGGACGCGCAACAAAATATAACATCCTTGCTTCAGCTGTTGAGGGGGACTGGAATAATATTGTAATTGATGCGACAAAATTCCAAAGCACTGCAGGAACGCCTGATTGGACTGATGTCACTTATGTCAGGTTAAATCCCCAATGGCTGGAAACAACACCAGATTTTAATATTTACTTTGATGATTTCTATGTTGGGCTTAAAACCCCGACAACAGTTGTTGACATAAATGTTTCACATCCACAGAACAATGAAATCTTTGATACCAAATTTGTAAGCAGCATAGACATTAACATTGATGTGTCCTCACAGTTCAACACGCTGCTTATTGACCTTAATTATTCACCAAGCAGGACACAGGGAACAGGAACTGTAATCATTGATGACATGAACACCACAGGAGAATCAATAACCTGTGATGATTCGGATTTCTCAGATTCGACAAACTGCATTTTTGTTTGGAATATATCAGGGGTTAGTGACGGGAATTACTTTATCCTTACAGAAGCCTTTACCCAGACAGGGGTTTCACATTTTGGTGCTGGGAACAGGGATTTTAATATCTGGACATCTGATGCCTTTACAATAGATATTAACTGGGCATTTCCTTCCCCTCTCACCATATTTGACCCTGATGAGTCTGTAAGCAGCATTGATGTGGATGTAAATGACTTCTCAATATGTAACAGCTGCACAATTGATGACTGGAACTGGTATATTGACAGTGTTTTGGAATCAACTGACCAGAACATAACCTTAACATTCACTTCCTATGCGGATTACAATATTTCCCTTAGTGTTTCCTCAACTGATGGTGGGGAAATAAGGGACCAGTTGGACATGAACTTCCATTTCCTCCAGTTTCCGCAAGGGCTGGACATAAATTACGCACCTTCTTTTCCTGTTGTAACTGCTGTGGTTGACCTTAACTCAATGTATGACCAGCCACCCACTATCACAAATGTGTCCTGGATTATTCCTGACCCAGACACCAACACAACTGATTTCAATACCACGCATACTTTCAATAGTGCCGGAACAAAGAATGTCTGCTTTATAGCCACCAATGACTTTGACCTGAACAAGCTTTATTGCGAAGAAATAAACATCTTTGGAAGTTATATCCTGACTTTTCGTCAGGAAGACAGGGCAAATAACTTCCCAACGCTTTCAGTTGCGGGGGATGGACTGGCTGTAACAATTGACGGAAATAACTTTTCAGGGGACATTTCTGCCCAAGGGGTTCTTGCCCTTTCCAAGCAGACACTGCCAACAGGCCGTTATACTCTCTTGGCTTCAGCCACAGACATGACTGAAAGGACATTCATATTGGACCTTAACAGCGAGCTTGACATAGACCTGAACCTGCTTTTGGTTGATGATTCCAATGCCTCATCTGCCTCATTCACTTTCTTCAAGCCAAATGACAGTGATAAGTTTGCTGATGCAAATGTAACCCTGCAGTATTTCCGGCTTCCAACTTACTGGTCAGGAAGAATTACCCTGGATTCGGATGGTATTGGTTCTTTCTTTATGAATGGGGCCGACACCAATTACGCCTTTGATATACAGGATGGAGATACTAACTTCCTTTACATTGGAACAGATGTCAATGTTCTCCCACCTAAGCGAGCAGACACCGGACAGGACATCAATTCCTTGTTTTCAGTTTCAGTAACCGGAATTGCGGCATCCAACCACAATGAGTTGTCCAAAGCTACAGTAATACACATTTATTCCGATACCACTTCGCCCTATTCCTTCACCATAGATTCAAATGCCGACTTTATTGAAACCACGCTGCTGGTTCAGCCCACAGGCGGGGACACAAACCTTACAATTCAGCCCTTTCTTAATCCTGTTGCTGATGTATTGGGAACCACTTTCAGGGCAGTAAGAAAATCTGACCAGACAGCAATTCAGGGGGTAACCATTGAGATTTTCCAGTCCATAGGTGGCGGTGATGAGATAGTTGCTTCAGGAACCACTGACATTAAAGGGGAGTTCCTTGCTTTTTTGATTGTCAATCAGGCATATCTGCTGACTATTACCGATGTCAATGGCAGCATTTCATTGGATAAGGAACCATATTTGCAGACCTCAACAACGCTTATCTTTATCCAGCTTGGTTCTTTAGGACTGGATGTGATTGATGTTCCCCGTTCCATTTCTGTCCTTTTCACACCTGGATTTGAAAGCTTTAACAATTCAGGGCTTACTTTCTCACAAAGGTTTTCATCTGACAGGGATTTCAATACCTTAGATGTGAACTATTTTAATGTGATAGTTACAACCAGCATTGCTGGAGCTGATGTCAATGTTTTTGATGTAAATTTGCTAAAGGATGTAAATTGGCTTGGAACGGCAACATCATTTTCACATTCAATGACCTTGGGGACAGATTTTGAGATTGCTGACAATAATCGTTTCACCATTAAAACCTTTATCTTTTTCAATGACGGAACTGTTTCAATAAATGCAAAGTCGTATTACTCAAGGTCAACAGCAAGCTGGATGGATATTGCGAGGGGTGAATTCAGATTAGAAATGGGCTGCCCTGCAGATGATTCTGCCTGCCCAACAACAATAATGCTTTCTATTTTAATTTCAATAATCTTCACAGCTTTGGCAGTAATGAGAATAGGGACTTTGCAGAATCCAAGAGCAGGCTCAATATTATTTATGGGATTCATAGCCCTGTTCACTTATTTGAACTGGATTCCATTAATACTTACCGCAATAATGACAATAGCGGTATTGTTTATATTCTCAGCATCGAGGAATTGATAACATGACTGACAGATGGGCCAATATAGCGTTTTTCTACTTAACCGTGATTTTGGTAATGAATTCACTTATTATTATAGCCACTCCTGAACTTCCTGTAGAAAATAGGATGTTTGATGAGGGTGAGAACATTGCTGAAGGAATACCCAATACGGATATAAACATATTAAATTGGTATGAAGACAACATAATCACAAACTTTGTAATTGGCGGTGCAGCTCTTGTTGGTGCTGATGATGTGGTAAGGCTGGGTTTTGAATTTGCAACAACTGTTCTTAGTGTTGGAGGGCAGACTGTATCTTTCTTGATGTCAGCATTATTTATTTATGGAGAAGTTTTCGAGAGGATAGGGGCAACTTTTGGACTGGACCCAGCATTTGCCGTAATGCTTTCAAGCATGATTTTCATTGCCCAGATACTAGCTATAATAATAATCGCATCAAGGGTTAGGGAGGTGCTGAGGCTATGACTTGCACAGGAGATTTCAACCTTTATATTGATGTCCTTAATTGCTTCTCGCAGCAGGCTTTTGACAATGATTTGATACTTGGCTCAGCAATCCTTATGCTTCTCATAATGTTCTTTATGTTCAAGACAAGGTTCACTATGGAAGCGGCCATTGCAGCAGGGCTGGGAATTACTTTTGCCTTTACAACCGCCTATGGTGGCATTTGGGAAGGTTTCTTCTATGTTTTGCTGGTTTTAACAGCAGTTGTAATTGTAGCGGGGTGGGTATTTCGTGCCGAACGATGAAATTAACATGAGATTCAGGATGATTCTTAGGGATTTAGTTAGGGATGGCGATAAAACAAGGGCCAAGCTAAGGATGGGCGGTTTAATTAACTTCATAGACCGCAATAATGAAAGAGAGGTCAGGATATACAAAAGCATGGTCAAGACAATAACATTGAAGAATCTTAGGAAGAGGGGAACTAGAGTGTTAATGTTTTAGGAGATGATATGATGGTTAGGCAAAGAAGAAGGCGAAGAAAAGGGATTCCAATGGCAAGCAGGACTGACTTTATCGGTCAGGTATTTCTTGGCGGGGAAAGCAGTGCCACCTTTAAAAGAAGGGTTAGAAAAGCAAGGAAAAGGACAATAATTGCGATTGGCAAAGGGGCTATAGCAAGCGGCAAGACAGCCAAGAAAATTGCACAGAAAGCCAGTAAATCCGCAAGCAGGGCAAAAGCCAGATTCAAGGAATTCCAAAGGAAACGGAGAAATATACTGGAAACCAAAAGGCAGGAAAGGCAAAGGCAGGAGAGTATGCAAAGAGATTTCTTTGAATAGGGGGTGATAAAGATGACAGACACATTTAAACTGGATATTAGCAATAAAGATGTTGAAAAACTGGCAAGTAATGTTAGAAAAACATTTATTGCCGCAGGAGTCAGAAAAGAATTATTCAACCTATGAGGAGGTAACTAAAATGGTAGAAAAAATATTAGGCAAGAAGATTGCAGAAACCACAGATGAAAAGATGTTGGCGAAGCAATACATGGATGAGGTCAAATTGGCTAAAGATACATTATTGAAAAAATAAGGTGATAACTATGGTGAGAGGATATGCAAAGCTTCAACAGAGGTTAAGAACAAATAAGACAGTTGCCACTATAGGCGAGTCCAGGAAAAACTTTTCCAAAACACTAACTACCCTTGAAAATAGAAGGGCAAGGGTATCAAAGAAGATAACCGCATTCAATACAGCAGTAAATCTGGGGGATGAGTTCTTTTTCAGGAAGAAGAAAAGGGAGTTTTCAAAGAATATCAAAACAATCAGGATGGAAAGCAAGCAGGTAAAGAAATTGAAAAAGATAAGGGAACAAATAAGGGAAAAAATAAAGAAATTGAAAAAAAGGAGGTAAGTAAATGGCGAAAAGGAAGAAAAGGAAACGAAAGGCCAGAAAGCGAAGCAGGCCAAGAAACGGCAATGGCTTTGGAACGCCTATAGTTAAAACCGCAGTTGGTGGAGTTTTGGCTATTACTGTAATTAAAGGAGTGTTGGGCTAAATGGTAAAATGGAAATTAAAGCCGAAACGGAAGAACACCAGCAATGATAAAAGATTCAATGGTATGTTCCACAAATGAGGAGGTAAGAGAATGGGTAGAAAAACAATAAGAATTCCGAGATTGTTCACAGGTGATGGAGTAACCAAAACAGCAGCAATGAAAGAATGGATTGCTGGCTTTATGGAAAAAGCCCGCAAAAGGCAAAAGCTGTGGCGAAGAAACGGAGTTACTGAATTCCTTTTTATCAGTGGAAAACTAAGAATGATTAGAAAAATCTAGGAGGTAATGAAATGGCAAAAAGAGTAGTAATAAGCAAGTTCAGCAAGAGAGTTCCCAAAGGATTGCAGCCTGCATTCAGAGCTGGAGTATTGGGAACTTTCAAAATGGCTGGGGAAAAATTAGTGAGGTGAAAACTATGACAAATGGAGATAATCTGCAAAACTTTGTCAAGAACCAATCAAATGATTCACTTTTGATTGCAATTGGCACTAGCGACAGAAACGATTTGGAAAGGGCCTTTAAGCAAAGCTTTCAGGGGAGATTTAATGGCAAGTAAAAAACAAACTAAGAAAGAGGAACTTAAGAAAAAGGCAAAGAAGAAGCGAAAGCAGAAGAAAAGCTTGCTTGAGATAGCCTACGGTGGCTAACACCTATAAACAGCAACTGACAGCCTGCTTGGGTTCATAGTAGGGATTAAGTCCTTTTTGTGGAACCTTTCTAATTCTTCACACTGTGGCATATCAAGCCGAGTTACTATTATTCCTGAATTGGCATCAAACTGCCTGTTCTGGCTGCCATAATTCTCAGTAACTCCTCCTTTGTTCATTACCCAATACCCAAAATCCCAATCGTTCTTTATTTCGTTGCTATTCTCCAAAGCATAATCAATCGCATTGAGTTGGTATTCCATTGGGGGCATTCCCAGTGAAAGGAATCCCCAAACTGCCGTAAGCATTATCGCAATCAGGAAAACAGTTTCCTTAAAGAAAGGCTTCCTATTCACCATCCATAAAGATGTAGAAACCGCAAGGTAAGGCAGCAAAATTAACCCGTATTTGGCATTAAGCAGCATAATTACAGTGGCAAAAAGCATTTGCTTGGCATAAGCCTTTTTTATGTGCAAATATCCAACTATTAGCAAGCCTAACCAGACAATTCCAATCAGGAAAAGGCTTTCATAAGATATTCCTGTATTAAAAATTGGGCCAGATACATCCGGCCACTGAGACAAAACTACGAATGCCGCAATCAGAAAAAGGGGAAGTGCAGATAGTGACAATCCCAAAAGCCAGTAAAATGCACCCCCCCAAATTAGCCCTGCAACCACAAGTAAAGCAGTTGAGATTGCAAGGTATTTCCAGTTCTTTTGCATTTTCCATTTGTAGAAGAAGTATAAAGCCCAGAAAAGCAAAGGGTAGGCAATCTGGTCATTTTCAAACTTAATAAACTCCCAAAACAGAAAGGGGCCTAAGCCAACAGCAAAAACCCCAGCCAGCCAGCCCTCTTTTTTGTCGAAAAGTTCTCCCAATAATGCGATTGCAAATACAGAAAGCCCAAAAGCAAAAAGCAGGATTATTTTTGAGGTTAAATGGCTGCAGGGCATAATCCCGAAAATAAAAGTCTGTAAAAAGTTCTCACCCCAGACAGGATTATTGCCACAAACCTGATTCAGGTAATAATAGGAATCAGCCCCTTCGAGATTGGGCCTTGCGAAATAGAACAAAAAAGGCAGGAGAATAATCGCTATCAAGGTTAGGATTTGTTTTCTGTTCATTACTTTACCTTCTAAAGTCGCTTTTTTATCTTCTTTATTTCCTCAGCAAGCGTTTCAATTACTCCAGAATCAAGAATCATGTCTTTATCAAATTTGTGAATCTTCACCCATAAAGAGGTTTTATGCCCCACCCAAGTTGAAACCTCTATTAAATCATCACAAAGTAATGGATGCTTTGTTTCAATTGCTTCCTCAAAATTTAATTCCTGTGAACTTTTCCTTTTCTTTATCCTAAAATACTTTAAGGTCTTTGGTCTTTCATGTATTTCAACTGAATGTTTTTCCACGAAAATCTTATCAAGAACATCTTTTGCCATCAAATCTCCTACTTAGAATCGCTCTTTTTCCTCTTCTTTTTTCTTAAAATAATATAATGTTGACAAATATTGACTTCCTGTCCAACCAATGAAAAATAGCATTGCAAGGAGTATTGTTGCAACTATAGCTGTATTTTCTCTAAAAGCAAATACTGCTGCAATCGGGGTTAAAATCAACCCTAAAAAAGCTACTCCTGATGCAAAACCGTATTTCTTCTTTATTTCAGCAGAATCCAAAAAAACTGCTTGATCCATCCCTTTTTCTTTATCCATTACCTCTCCTCCTTTTTGTTGTCGCTGGTTGCCTTCTACTCATCTTCTTCACTAATTTTAATCATCTTTTTTGCTATTTTTATCGGGTCAATAAAAATTAATAATATCCACCAGATAATCAAAGCAAAGACGTAACTAATCATAGCAATTTGAATTACTCCATATCGTATTGGATCTTTAATTGCCAATACAGATTCAGAAAGCAAGGGCATTGTTGAAATAAGTACAAAAAATGGCAATAACATTAAAAACAAGTGAATTATTATGTAAAATAAAAAACCTGCGGCAAGTTTTGTCCCATTAAATATACTTCTGAAAACAAAATCAGTTTCCATTCACTCATCCTCAATAAAATTCTTCCTTTTCCATACCTCATACCAATATTCAATTCTTGCTGCGAAATCCTCATCTTTTTCATGTGGCTGCTGTTTTATGCTCAATTTCTTGGCCAGTTCAGCAGTATTCAAAGAATCCCCATCTGCTTTCCAACCAGCCTTAAACAATAAAGTATGATGAAAACAAGAATTATGGTAACCGGAAGCCAGACATTTTCAAGGAGGCTTTCAAAGAGGCTCACTCAGAAACACCGCTTTCCGCACATTTCTTATGCCATCGCTTTCCGGCAAAAAGCAATATATCCTTGTCCCATTCAATATCAATGGTTTGATCGCAAATGCAGCAATCGGTTTCTGGGTCAAAATCTTCATCTGGCATGAATATCACAACCTTTTACAACTTTTTTAACTTCAACACCAAATAATCCATGAATAATACAACCCCCTCCTAACACAAATGCGGCAATACCTGAGAAAAACCAGAATAATCTTCCAAATAGTTCCTCTAAAGTTCCAAGTTTTTGTATTTTATTTATTGCAACGCAATTTTCCTCACTTAAATCAGTATAATATCTTGAGAATTCAGATGAACACCCCTTTTGAGCGGCAGTAATTTCTCCAAAATAAATTAAATTCAAAGATATCAAATATGCAATATAAATCAAAAAAAGCCCTAAAACAATATAACTAAATGAAATCTCATGCACCATTACATACGGTTTTTTCTTTTTATTTGGCATTTTCAATCCTCCTTTTTAAGTTCTCAGTTAAATCTGCGTGCCTTATATTAATAAAACAGATAATTGCTAAGAAAAGAATATATGTGGCAAATTCTAAACTTAATGGCAAAACAACTAATCCAAGTATTGCTAAAAAAGTGAACACCAATGTAAATTTTGAAGAAAAATTCTTAATTTCTTGAAGTGTGCTTTTCTTATTGCCTCCTCGAAAATCATAGACTTTATCTAATATTTTATTCCAAAGCCCCATTATTACGCCTCCTTAACAAATTTCTTTATTTCGTCAGAATATTCAATACATCTTACTTCTTGAAGCTTATAGCCATCAATTTTATAGTCAAATACTTCTAAATTGTGGGAATCACAAAAGAAGGTTGTATTATGTTCTGAAATATTAGGCTGGCCTAATACCATCATAATTACAACCAAAATAGCTACTCCAAATACTCCTAAAAGTATTCCTCCTGCAAAATCACTATTACTCATTATTTCGCCTCCTTTTTATTATCTCGATTAAATTCTCTTAAAACCAAAAAGCTAATAAGAAGTAAATTAAGGCTTAAAACTATTTGAATAAAATCAAAATCACCATATGTTAAAATAACTACAATAATCGTTATGGTAACCAAATTATATAAAAATGCAAAAGTTATTTCTCTCATTCATTTCTCCTCCTTCTCAAGTTGTTCTAAACCACGTCTAACAACCAAATCAGTGAAATCCCGAACATGAATACTTCTTATTGCTGCCTTTATTTTAACTATCTTACCAATATCTCTCTTAACTTGCAAATTTATAAAATCCGAATTCTTTGTCAATTTCTCTCACCTGAAATAGGTATGGTAGCATGGTATTATAATGCCATACCGTTCCTAATTGTTGCATGGACAAAAAAACCCTTGACTCAATAACAGAGACAATCGCAATAATAATCGTTGGAACTGTCTTATTCCTGCTTATAGCCATATTCGTTGTTTATCCTTTGGTTATTATGGTATTAAACTTCAACACCCCGCCAACCTTATATTTCCCAAACCAGGATGAGAATGGCTTTTTCATGCGGTGTATTGATGGATTTATGGCCGGATGCACTCCCCAGGGATGTGTTCCTTCTGATCCGGTAATAGAGTGTCAGATAATTCAGATTAATGTGGGGGAAAAATCGTGACTTCTACCAAAGTAGCGATTGAAGATGAGGGATAAGATGGATGATGTGTTTTGGAAAGGAATGATAACTGATTGGGTTTTGCTGAAACTGCCAAAACCAGTATTGCAGTTTTTTATGATAAGCTATTTTGTATGGGCTTGGGTAGCAGGATTTGCTTTTATAGTGTCCAGAGATTATGTTTTAGTGATTGCAGGACTTGCTTCAATTGGTTTATTTGCTGTTCATGCTATTGCTTTAAATCGTATTGATTTCTTAGAGAAAAGCGAAAAGGAAACAACTAGCGATAAGAGGGATATGAAATGAGTCCAATTGAAATGTATTGTCCAAATATTCAGATACTTGCTGATTTCATTGGAGAAGATGAAGCATTAGCAATTACAAAAGAGACTTGTGATATTATTGCTTGCATAACTTGTCCATTACATGATTGCAGATTTACATTGGAAAAAGCTAAGAGAAGCGAAAAGAAACGAATTAGCGATAAGGAGATGATAAAATGAGTAGAGAATTTGGAGATTTGGAAGACGAAATTGAGGAATTCTCAAAAACAGACTTTAAAGTGGCTGCTCAAGCACAAAAAGCCTTGAATGAGCTTAAAGGCATTTTGTTGATTTTGAGAGCTAGAAGAATACATGGTAAGAAGAATGTAGGGTGGAAAGGATGATTCTTAGTGTTTTAAGAGAGAAGAAACGAATTAGCGACAAAAAGAAGGAGATATTATGGAACAAAAGAGTATTAATGCAATATCAAGAGGGGTTGCAGTAGCTGCTATTTGGATAGCTGTTGCATTTACAGCCATTTTTAAGGGAGAGGTAGTAATAGTCTCCTTTTTTGCAATTGGAGCAACATTTTTTGTAACATTATTTATGAGGGATTGATATGAGGACGGAAAAGGAATATCTAGAATATTTGCTTAGATGTTGTAATAACATTTGTGAAAGCGAAAGGATGAAGGAAGATTTTGGAATGATTCCTCCGATGCTTCAATTATTTAAAATGAGACAAGAAATAGAAGTTAGATTGGAGGGGATGTAATGGGATTATTTGGAATAGATTGTTGTAGAAAGATTTTGAAACATAAACAAGACAAGACTAAAAGTGGCAAAGTTTTACAAAGATATTTTCAGTGTTCTCATTGTAAAACTAAGTATAAGAAATTCAGTTATCGCAATAAAGGAGTAAAACAGTAGCGAGAAGGAGATGAAAAAATGATTTGTGTCGATGCTTCAGTTGTTATTATATTTGTACTTGCCATTGCAGGAATGGTTGCAGTCAGAGAATACTATAAATGGCGGGAGATTAGTAGTAGCAGTTTGAGATGAAATAGCCAGTGGTGATATGATGGAAGACGAGATGATTTTGTTTGGGATTGCCTTTGTTGGTAATTTAGTTTGGTTATGGGTGACTAGTTGGTAGCAATTAGCGATACAGGGAGAGTAGAGGGATAGGTTCTTTATAAAGGTTGTGATGAAATGGAACTAGCTAAAATAACTATGAAAGGACATAAATGCGAACGTTGTGAGCATCAATGGGTCCCTAGAAAGCCCTTTGAAACCCCAAAAGTATGTCCTAAGTGCAAGAGTCCATATTGGGATAGACCTAGGAAGAAAAGCAATAATGTTGGAGAACGAAAATTAATGTATTCTTGTTCAGAATGCGATTGGTCTGGATTGAAAGAAGAAGCATTTAGTAGGCATAACTGTAAGGATTATATATTAGAGGAGAATTTGATGGTAGCAAGTAGGTAATGGAGGAGATATGAATG
>SDBT01013460.1_pt1 | contig 13104 bp, 22 predicted proteins | sample 2277101 | NCBI WGS metagenome assembly SDBT01 (sample SAMN10404973, study PRJNA504765) | marine sediment metagenome | isolation source: marine sediment core GS10_PC15, 103 cmbsf | place: Arctic Ocean: Southern Knipovich Ridge | collected 2010 | reverse complement strand
CGGCGTAGATTCGACCGACTGCGATAAACAGGATTAGCCCTGTCTTTTTCGCCACGTCGTCGGCGTAGTCTAGCCGCGCGTCAATTGTGGCTTCGGATCCGGGATCCGAAGGCAGTTGAAGGTCCGCTACCGATAGCGCACCTGATACGGGTTTCCTTGGCATTTCTGCCTCCATTTGGATACCGCGCGGGCTTTCGACTGAATTGTCAAACCCCACCGCGCGGGCTACTTGGCTGCGTCCTTTGTATGTACCTTCGGCCATGTAAAGAGAATACCAGAAACCACCTGCGGAGTCAACACCCTAGCGTAGCATGCTACGTATGTTTCACAGCCTGCGGAGTTGTGGTTTAAATGCACCCCCCCACTAGCCTAGCAAGACCCATGCCACTCCGCAGGTGGCACAGATCTTGCTACTCCGCAGGTGGCACGCATATTGCTAGGGTAGAGTTGGCACGCGCCTTGCTAGGGGGGCAGGGGCACCCGGATGATCCCCAGAGACCTCCCTCAGGGTAGTTTTCGGACACACCAACAAAATTTTCAGGGTTAGACTTAAGGGTGGATCGAACCACGAATGGAGGTCAGTTATGGGATGGGCTGCATACCAGGTATCGGATGGGAACGGCGCTCAGGTTCACACGGCGCACTCGAACTCACGTTGCATCAGCTTGGGTACGAAGAGTGATGTGAGCGTGGGCGGAGATCGGGAGATGTACGGTGGTGGCGGGGTGTTGTTCACGGACGTGGTTACCTCGCCTACGTCGTTCACCATGATTCTAGAGGTGTCGCACAACGGGTCGGACTGGGTTCCGGCTCATGACGATCAGGGCAATCCGGTGTCTGTCTCGGACACGGATCCGGACATGAACTACTTCGTGATCCCTGGCAAGTTCCGGTTCTGCCGGTTGAACATGACGGCGAATGTGGGCGGGGGTCTCGTTCGTGGGTTCCTGAGGCAGTAATGGGGTACGGTAGGCCGAAGCCGAAGCCCCGTCCACGCCCGAAGCCGAGGAAGTGAGTCGTCAAGCAACTACTGGAGGAGTGATGCCGAAAACGATCACGATAACCGTACAAGATGCGCTCTACCTGATCGGGCTGATGCGTGCTGCCGAGGGTGACATCTCCAAAGCCAGCTTGGCTCCGCTGTTTTCCCTCAACGAGCACCAGTACGACAACTTGCTTGAGAAGTTAGTCGGAGGCGGAGGCAGCGTCAGCGGGTACCAGGACATCAACCGAACCAGCACGCCGGTCGAGAGGACCTACCGATCTCTACTGGACTGCCCAGCCGGGCGGCTGGTGGCCGCGTAATGCCAAGCTGGGCGACCGAAGGCACTTCAGTGACGATCGGCTGATGTCGGATGGGGGTCAGGATTCGTTCGCTCTCGAGAACATGCGGTTGAACGCTCAGATCCTCGAGTTGAAGTCGAAGTTGCGCTACGGGGACGTGGAGATCGAGCGTTTGAGGTCTGAGTTGAAGAGGGCGATGCTGGTGAGCAAGCGGCATCTGCCGGCGGAGCTGTGATGGCGGACGGCCACCGCCGATTCGCTCTGGCGTTGAGGAGGAGGATGAATGGCATGGACGACGGTGGAGAGCGCTACGACCAGGCGCAGGTGGTCGCCAAGCTGGAGCAGAGGCTCAAGGACGACCGGGAGAAGTACGAGCGGCACTACAAGGGCTGGGAGGCGGCCACGCTCAAGGCCGAGAAGGCGATGAAGGCGGATCATGCGCTGAAGATGTTGGTTCAGCATGACGAGATCGACGCGCTGAAGGAAGAGAACGCACAGATCACGAAGGTGAATCTCAAGATGGAGGCCGAGAGGAATGGGAACTCTGACACGAGGTAGCATTCATGGCGGTAAGCCGGTGAGTCAGGGGATGGTGGACTCTATCCGAGAGGATGCCAGGCACCACGAGGCCGACGCCAAGAAGCTCAGGGAGGCTCTGGGGCTGCTGCTCTCCCTCCCCGGCGCCGAGGAAGTCAGGATGGATCCGAACGATCCTGTCGGCACGGCCAAGAAAGTCGTCGCCGCGGTCCAGGAGGAGAACGCCAGACTGAGGGGACTCGTGGAAGCGGAGGTGAGTGATGAGCCGACCTACGGCCCGGCTGAGTTCAAGGATACCGAGGGGTAGACCGATGGAACTCCAGGACCAGAAGACTCAGAAAATGCTGGACAATCTGACGAGGTGGGCTCGTGAGCACTACCGACAACTCCTCATCCGAATCGTCAAAGAGTCAAAGTTTGGTGTGGACCCACACTCGACCCGACCTGGCGGCGGCTGAGATCGTCGGCGATCGTCGATCCGGTGATCGCTTGTACTGGAACGACATCTACCGTGCCTGCCGGATGGAAGTGAAGAAGCTCTACACCAAACTGATCTGGGGCGAGCTCGGCTACCTCTACGGGGTCGAGATCATCCGGAGCGACGATTGAACTGGGAGCGCATCGGGCATCGGATCGCCACCTCGGTCGTTGTCCTCGGGATCATCGCCCTGTTCGTCTCCGTGCTCATGATTATCTGGTCCGGCGTCCAATGAAGTCCCACATGGTCATCCACCACTCGCTCACCGCCGACTCCAGGACGGTCTCCTGGAACGCGATCCGCAACTACCACACCACCGAGATGGGGTTCAAGGACATCGGCTACCACTTCGGCGTTGAGCTCGTCGGCGAGCACTACGAGATGCTGGTCGGTCGACCGATGCTCGAGCGAGCCGCCGCGGCCTACCAGCAAGGGATGAACCGGAAAGGGCTCCACGTCTGCTTCGTCGGCAACTTCGATCGCGAGCCGCCGAACCTTGGGATGCTCCGATTCGCTCTCCCCCACCTGACCGACCTCTGTGAAGCCCTGGGAATCCCGATCGACGGAGATCACATCATCGGCCACCGCAAGGTCGCCACCTACAAGACCTGTCCCGGTAAGCTGTTCAACGTCGAGACCCTCGTAAGGTCCATGCAGATCAACTAGGAGGAGAGTCCGTGGAAACGATCATCGAACCCATCTCACGACAGGTGTCCCTCAAGAGCTGGAAAGCACGACTCATCCGTATGATCGTCGGCTTCCTCACCTCCATGCTCCTGGTCCTGGAGTCGTCCGGCTTCGAGGGCAACATCCTCGACGCCTTCACCTCGCTCAACGGGCAGCAGATCATCGTCCTGATCCTCGGCCTCCTCGGTGTGAGCTACACCGGCAAGGAAACGCCGAACCCAGCGAAGTGAAGAAGAAATGGGTCTTCATCGCGATTCTCCTCTTTGCTGGTGGTGTGTTCTGGGCGGGCCGTGCCTCGAAAAAACCTGTCCCACTTCCCGTAATGCCGCCCGAGACCATCATCGTCGAGACGGTCAAGGTGGTCGAGATCCCAACCGAGATCAGGGTGGAGGTGCCCGTCCACGGGCCGCCGCCGAAGCCGGTGGAGGTCATCAAGTGGAAGACGAAAGAAGTCCCTGTGCCTGTGGAGACTGTGCGGACTGTCGTCGAGTATGTGACCGCAGAGCAAGACTTGTCGGAGGTCTTGGGCCGTGTTTCGATCACGAGCGTGAAATTCGAGGGCCTTGTCGGAAACACCTTGAGCTATGGCTGGAAAGGCAAGGCGAACTGCGACATCGGCCTTCCCGGCGAAGAGTCATTGACGACATGGTTGCCTCTTGTGGCACACCCTTTCGATCTGACAGCCTCTACGTCGATCTCGACAATCTCGCCGAAGGACGCACGACCCTTCCCGTGGAGGTTGGACCTACGCCTGGGCGCTACGTCGAGGGCGGGGCTCATAGCGGGTGGCTCATTCCACACGAATTCCCGAATTGGCTTCTTCGTGCATGGGACGTTCGAGCCGAGATCGAACACGATCCCAGCGTTCAAAGGTGACGACGACTTCTACAGTCCCTCCTTCGAGGAAGTCACCAAATGGGAGTGGGGCGCCCAGCTCGGCGTAGAGTTCACCATAGGGAGGAAGTGATGCAAAGCGAGAACGATGCCCGTGCGATGTACGAGGGCTTCAGGCAGGCAAAGCTCAAGAACGAGAAGGTGTTCAAGGACGAGATCGAACTCCTAAAGAAGGAGCTGGAGCGTGCCAGATACCACATCCTCGCCCTGTTCCAGGCGTGCGCTCGTGATGGTAAGTACGACCACGGATGTCAGGCCGAGTACGAAGACGCGCAGGACTACCTGATCGAACACAAGCTCGTCGATAGAGAGAAGTGCGTGAGGAGCTGATGCCTGACGGCAACTGGGATATGTTCTTCGACGCCGCCGAGGACTTCATCAAGGGCACCGGGCTCCGCGTCGTCGGCATGATCCTCGCCACCATCCTGCTCTGGCGGTTCTTCTCGAACCCTCCGTGGGGACGGAAGAAGAAGAAGGACGAGGATTGAGTGCAACATCCCACGCACCGTTATGGCATGCGTAGCATGCTACGCATCACTACGACGACGCCAACGGAAGAAAGGTTGATATTCCGACCCTTGGAAGCAACTAGAACTTATTCGACGAATGGTCACTTTTCAGTGGAAGCCTGAATGGCCAACATCATCAACGTCAAGGCGTCGGTCAAACGTGAGATCAAACGCCGCTCCGAACTCCGAAAGGCCATCAGCTCGCTGTGGTACATCGCATGCAAGCTCGGCTACCAGTGGAACCCGAATGCCGGTGGAGGTGAGTTCCCCGGTAAGGGGCTTACTCGCGTATTCCACAAGCCCATCTGTGACTGGATGGATGCGAACGATAATGTTCCCTTTCTGGCCTTCTTCTTCGCTCGATACCACCACAAGACCACCATTGCCATCTGCCAGATTATCCAGTCTATCCTCAAGGATCCCTGGACATACATGCTCTACTTCCATGCCGTCGAGGATCAGTCTCGTGGCGTCGTTCAGGAAGTCGCAAAGCATCTCCTTTCCAACAAATGGCTACGAAGCCTCGAACCTATCGGAGTCGACCCAGATACCGGCAAGACGCATAACGCGCTACCTCATCCGATGAAGAAGCAGTTCTGCTCCGGGATGCACTTCACCGTGAACCGTCCCGAGTGCATCGTCTGGCGGTTCCCCACGCTTCAGGGCGCCGGCGTCGGAACCGAGATGACCGGGATGCATGGCAGGCGTGCCTGGGTTGACGATTCGATTGCCGCTTCCGACATTATGAACTCAACCCTCGGAAGAAAGGCAGCCTGGTTCGAGCACACTCTCCTCCCGGTCGTCGATGACATGTGGATCAGAGGCTCAGGAACTCCCTGGTCCGAGTTCGGCATGTACGAGGACTGGTGTCAGGACGACGACTGGGTCACTCTCGAGTGCCCAGGCTCCACCTCGGACGCCTACGTGGACGGGAAGCTGGACCTGGCCGCCGCGGTCGACTGGAGTCAGCAGCACATCCGGCTCGATCCCGACTGGACTCTCGAGCACCCCGTCTACGGCACCGCCCAGGTCAGGCCGAAGATGGTCAAAAAGCTGAAGATCCTCCAGCGTCAGATGAAGTCCAACTTCGGCCCGCAGATCATGGTCACCGCCGCCAACCCGGAGGAAAGACCCTGGAAACCAGAAACCTGCGAACACCTCATCTGGAAGAAACCCAGGGGAGACATGCCAGGCGCCAACGGCCCTGGCCTCCTCGTCGTCATGTCCGACCCCGCCCCCATCGGAGAGAACGTAGGCGACGAGAACAAGGAGAAGCTCAGAGGTGGGCACGAAAAAGACTTCTGGGCCATCGCGGTTGTTAAGTTCCGCGTTCGCAACGACATACTAGAATCCATCCTGATGGATGGATCGCGCTCCCGAACCTGGACGAAGTCTCAGGGGATGGACGAATCCTGCCGCCTGATGAGGAAGTGGAGGACCTCCATGTGCATCCACGAAGCCTATGGCGGCCTGTCCGCCGACTACCACTCCTCGATGCTCAGGGCCGCCCGGCGGAACGCGATCGAGTGGCAGGACAAGGACAAGGAAGGGAAACCGATCCGCTTCCGAAACATGTACGCCAAGGGATCGAAGAACGCTCGCTTCGCCGACCTGGCCTCCCTGGCCAAACTCCAGCAGTTCTACATCTGCGTCGAGACCGTACCGAAGGAGTTCCTGCACGGATCCCCGAACTCGAGACACGAGGGTTTGCTGCCCCAGGCGCGGGGCTGGCAGCCGCTCGCAAAGGGCCGAAACTCCCTTAGATTCGACGATGAAGCCGACGTTACCTCGCGCTGCACGGACGACATCTGGACCGACTACGCTCCGATAGTCGAGTACACTGAAAGCGTGGACTGGATGGAGGAAGAGAGACTTGCCCAGGATTACGGGTATGATCGCTGCGCCTACATCCCCATCTGAGGAGACTTCCCTATGTCCCTGAGAGTCGACAAACTGGTCTACTTCGACGCCGACGCAGATGCAGACCTCTACATCACGGCCCTGGCCGGCGTCACCGGAGTCACTGGCGTCAAGATCACTCGAGCCAGTAACGCCACCCTGGTCGTAACCACGTCCGTGTCCGAGTCCGTCACCGCGGGACGACTCCACAAGGCCAACCGAGGAACCCAAACCGCCAGACTCATCCGTAAGATCGCGTAGGAGATCCCCATGCCCCTCAGAGTCGACAGGATGGTCTACTTCGATGTCGAGGCGGACGCCGACACCTACATCACCGCACTCATCGGAGTCGCCAACGTCGATGGGACCAAGATCACATCAGCCAGCAACGCTACGCTGGTCGTCACCACCTCCCTCAACCCTGAGCTCACCCCAGGACGACTCCCACAGGCCGACAACGGGCAGAACGTCTACAAGAGCATCCGCAAACTCGTATAGGAGTCCGACATGGGAAAAGTAGAGTCGGTCAAACTCTGGCTCGACGCCAAGTACCACAAGGTCGATGCCGCGGCACCGCCAGCCAAGAAACCTCCTCCGCCGGCGGAGGACACCACGCCTGATGAAACGACACCTCCGAAGAAGAAACCCAGGAAGAGGAAGAGGATCTTCTCGTGACCGACAAACTACGCCCGGCCAACAAGAAGGCCGAGGAGTCCGTCGAGGAAACCGGCCTGAACCCAACTCAGATGGCTCAGATCGCTCAGATCGTCGCGCAAGCGATGGCGGCCAACAAGACCGAGAGCGATGACAAGCCCGAAGGGTTCTCGATCAAGGCTGTCGAGGATTTCATGACGAAGAGGACTGGGTTCAAACGACGCCCACTGTCCCACTTCATCGACCCGTCTCACCGACCCGAGACCTTCGACCTGAAGAAGCACGCCGAGGGACTCGCTGCGAAGATGGGCCACAAGATCACCTCATGGATGAGGGCTACGGCGACACGGCCCTGGATGCCCGACCTGAAGTACAACTACTACGCCTACTGCGATACCTGCGGGGCGTACTGCTATGCGCGATGGTGCGGACCACCGCGGGACTGTCCCGACCCGGAGCACCCCGAGGTTGCCTGGGTCTATCGCGCCGGCGGCGTGGCCATCATGATTAAGGAGTCTCACTACCTGGCGATGAAGGCAAAGAGGAAGATCCCCGCTCCTCACATGCAATCACACGTTACCTGATGGCCCTCAAAGCGACATTCGCCGAGGAAGAAGATTTCTTCCGTGACCACCTGAAGCGGTCATCGGATCAGCGCGACATCGACCGAGTGATTGATCGGGAAGTCCTGCGGAACTACATGATGATCCCCAGGCGCCCGGCGACCATGAACAACATGGACATGCCGCGCCCGGTACTCAAGGACACCGAGACCCACGTCATCATCGAGACCCTGCTCTCCAAGGTTCTCCTCTCCTCGCTGTCAGAGATGGGCTTCCTGCAAGCCCTCCCGGTAGGACTGGAAGACGCCGGGTCCGCGATCACCACCTCGGCCCTACTCGAGCGAACATTCCGCATCGGCCAGAACTACCGGAACATGTACGTCGCCTTCAAGGAGGCTTTCCTCTGGGGAGCTACGACCATCTGGCCCAGTTGGGTCTTCGAGGAAACGGATATGGAGGTCCAGCGAGTCGAGATAGACCCGCTGACCGGCCAGGAGTTCCTGCTATCCAACCAGGAGCGCCGGGTGACACGCGATGACATCGAGCTCATCCCGGTCGACGTGGACGACTTCTTTCCTGATCCAGGGCACGACACCGTCGCCAACATGCCCTTCGCCGCAAGGCGATACGTGATCCCGACACACAAGGCACTCGACTTCGCCGACGAAGGAAGGTGGGACAAGGAGCAAGTCAACAAGGCGATCATGAAGGGTAGTCGAGAGAACGACACCACGAAGACCAGCGGGTCATCCTCAGACCCGGAACGCACGACTCAGCTCCAGTCGAAGTCCTGGCGTGACAGCATCGACCGCACCACGCACATGCAGGACAACCCGGAGTTCAAGCCTCTCATCGCCTTTGAAGGTTGGGGAGAGGTGCCGTACAACCCACGAGACGGCATCCGCCGCCGGCGCCTCACGATGCTGAATGGTGTGATGGTGGAGTCGCGCCCTTCGCCGATTCGCACCATTCAGCGCATCCCCTGTGCAGACTTCGTCGTGAATCCGATCCTTGGGCGTTGGCGAGGCGTTAGTCCTGGGGCCGTTGCCCGGTTCTCACAGGATTTCGCCGACGCCCTCCTGATGTGTCTCGCCGGTGCCGTTGTTCGGAAAACGGACCCTCCAATTCTGTATGACGAACACGCCGGCGGGAACATAGCCCAGCTCAAGGCGTGGCGTGGCCCGATGAAGGTTCGGAACATCAACGGGTTCAAGGAGATCGACTACAACCCTCAGATCCAGGAAGCCGCCAACCTCTACGGTCTACTCAAGGTCAACATGGAGGAGGGCACCGGAGCTCAGGGTGGCATCCAGGGCCAGGGCCTAGGCAGCAAGAGGTTCTCCGCAACGGAGGCCGCGCAGACCTTCCAGGCCCAGCTCGGTCGTCCCGAAATGATGGCGCAACTGTTCGAGGCTGCCCCGCTTCCCCAGCTCGGCGTCCTCTGTCTCGAGATGTACCAGCAGATGCTCGTCACCACACAGGAGGTGAAGAAGCGTGTCGGGGTCGACAAGTACACCAAGCGGGAACCTCGCCTGGCCGACATCCAGGGAGAGTTCGACATCAAGTTCGTGGGCTCGCGTCGGATGCGCTCCAAGGAGGTTCAGCTCCAGTTCATTGAACGATCAATGCAACTATTTGGGTCGATACCCGGAGCCGCGCCCATGTACCCCTGGGCTCCTGCTCTACTCAAGTGGCTGGAACTGGCTGATCTACGCGACATCGAATCAATGGTCGCTGATCCGAATGGCGTCGAGGACTACATGACCGCGCATCTGATGGCGGCTTCAGGGGGTCAGGCTCCGATCTCGGGCAACGGCTCAACCCTACCGTCGCTCGACATTCCGGGTCTGGCCCCCGCTCAAGCCGCGGGTACGGCCATTGAACCTGCCGGGGTAACGTCGTGACGGATACCGTAGACGACCTGTTCGACTTCGAGCAACTGGTTCAGGAGCGAGCCGAAGACGATACGCAGCATGCTACGTATCAGATCGAAGAACGAGCAGTCGACGAGGAAAAGAATAGCGCGATGACGGTAGTGGATAACCACGTCATCCTCTACGTGGACAACGTCATGGAGTGGTTGACTCGGCAGATTGACGAGCTTTTAGCGAAGGTTGAAAACGAACGGGATGTCGGTATGTTGCGTGGCTTTGGAATGGTCAAGGCCAAGTTGCAGGCCGACAGACTGAACGCGAAGGGAGTTCTAGGAAATGGGTGACAACGACGCCCTGATGGGATTGCCGGACGAGCCGGTTATCGAGTCCGATGAAAAGGTCGTAGCTGAAGGTGATGAGGAATTCGTTTTCGCTCCGGATGAGGCCAACCAGCCCCAGCCGAAAGCCGATGACGAACCAGCCAGCACTGACGACGACGACGAAAAGACCGGACTCATCCCTGATGTGGATGCGATCAGAGAGCTTCACCTCCAGCAAGTCAAGGACGAACGCGATCACTGGCGCACAGCCCATGAGGCAATGACCGGGAAGAACGGCACTCAGATCGGCAACCTCAAGGATCGCAACACTCAGCTCGAAGCGGAGGTAACGGCACTCAGACAGGCAGGCACGGAAGGCTACACGCCGCCGGCGCCTGGAGCTCCGGGTCCGAACCCGGCGCATGATCCTCGGGTAGACGCTCTGACCGAGGAACTGGAGGCTCGCCGAAAGATTGATGCCGAGGGGACGTATTCTCAGACTGTCAACGAATTCGGAGGTAAGTTTCCGGATCTCGATGAGAGTCTCATCGCAGGCATCAAGCAGCATATGACGGTGAACGCAGAGCGTATCAGGTCTGTCGTCAACTCTGCCGATCCCACGAGCGTTCGCATGGTAACGAATCAGCTCCTCACCGAGGGTCTGATGCAGGCCATGCACACGCGGAGGACAGAGAATATGGCACGACAGAAAACACAAACGGAGAAGGTGACATCTCAGAAGACTCTGGCGACCCCTCCACAGTCCAAGAAGACACGCACCACTCCCAGAGGCCCAATCACCGACGCGGACATCGCGAAGATGCCGCCAGACCAGCAGCAACGGGCACTCGAAGCCTACTTCCGCTCGATCGGACGACGAGGTTTCTGATCGAGTGAGGTAACAGTCGAATGACAACTCTCGCAAGGGATGGTGTCACCACGCCAGCGGGCGGACATGACACCACCTACATCCTGAAGAAGACCATCGAGACGCTGGAGAACGAGCTGCACTTTGCAGACTTCCAGACTCCCGGTGAGCTTCCGGTGCACTCGGGCTCAACCGCCCGATTCACAATCGACGATCTCTGGGCCTCCGCGGGCTCGACCGTCACCAACGCCGCCAGCACCGCCGGCCTTCACTCCGGCACACAGTTCGAGTCTCTGATCGAAGACGGTGTTGTCGGTAGTACCGTGAGCTGGGAGCGGAAAGGCGGCGACGGCGGCGCCGACGAGCACCAGGACGCCTTCACGTCACAGGTCATCGAGGAGCAGATCGAGGCTTACGGGGCATTCATCCCCGTTCGTACTCAGGATCTCGACCAGATGCCGAAAAGCGTGATGGACCGGATTGGTGAGCGTCTCGGCTACCGAGGCGCCTGGTCGAAGGACACCCTCCTTCGCGCACCCATTGATGGATCTCTGGACACCGGGTCCGGAGCATCACCGATCAAGGGTGCCGGTGTGACGCCTGTCGTCACCGCGGCAACGATGACCGCAACCGACATCGCAAATGCCACGGGAGTTCTGTGGCAGATGGATGCTCGTCCATTCAGTAACGGCATGTACGCTGCCGTGATCTCCAACGTCGATGCCGTCAACCTGGCGACCGATGTCGATGTCGCCACGCTGTCGTGGTCCGACATCAACAAGTTCGTCAGTGGCAGCAACGGTCAGCAGAAGATCACCAACGGCAACATGGGTGCCATTCTCGGAACGATGATCTTCCGCACGAACAACCTCATGGAAGACACGTCCGGTGCGGCTGCCGCGCACTTCACCAACAACATCGTGTTGGCAAAAGACGCCATCGGGAACGTCACCCAGGGCGACTCCAACACGCAAATCTTCATCAACAAGCCGGACGCGAGCTCGACCGACAACCCGTTCAGGTTGATCGCCTCCGTTGCCTTCTACTTCCGATGCAGCACACTCCTACTCGACGCAAACCGCGTCGTGATGCTCACGACTCTCAAGACCGGAGTCTAGCGAATGGGGTGGTCGACTCAGACCAAGATGGAGGCCGACCTGGGTTCCGCTGAAACCGGCGTAACTCAGGGCGGTCTCAATCTCTACATGCCGGACGTGCAGTCCCGACTGGATCTACGAACAGCGGGACTGTGCTTCGACACGGGCTCCAGGCTAGGGCTCGTTCATCCGTACATGGACACACGCCAAAACGTCCGCTACTACCACAAGCATCTCTGCTCGGCAGACCGTGGTACGTCTCCCCAGTGGCCTCGTTGGTCAATGATTCAGGATCTCATGGAGGTCGATATTGACTATGCGCTGCGGCACGATGACCTTCCAGTTCTCGACATCGGACCCGGATGCCAGTACGGAGACGTTCCGTACTGTGACGAAGGCGACACGGCGCTCGTCATGCGCCCGACAATGGACGACGTTGAAAAGATCGGCTGGGCCAACATGTTCTGGCACCTACTCAAAGCGAACATCCCAGGGATCACGACGGAGTGGCTCGCATCGACGTTCCGGGTCTCGATGGACTGGTACGGCGGGATGCGTCTTTCGCCTCTCGCATCGACGTGGGTCGAAGGCGTGAAGAACGGATGGGTTCCAACGTGTACCTCTGACGCCCTCAGTGGTGCCAAGCCAGCCAACATCGAGGTGGTCAACCGATGAGTATTGGAATCAGTGCTCCCATCTCCCCAAGCCCGGCAGGCCCAAGCGTCGGTGAAATGGCACGTCAGGCCGCGACACTCGTCGGCCTACCGGATCATCCCGAAGCCCTCGAAGAGGCCAAGCAGGGGATCAACCGCGGCATCCGAGAGCTCAACACGAGGGTCTGGAGCTTCACCAGGAAGACGAACAAATTCACGCTGTTCGCCAACATCAAGACCTACCCGCTACCGCAGGACTGGAAGCGGTCCTACGGCGGGATGTACCTCGACGAGTTCGAGAAGGATGTCTCTCGATGCAAGTACATCGCTCCTGACGAGCTTCGGTACTTCACCATCGACCGCACCACGGCAGTTGGAACCAAGCTGCCTCGAGTCTTCACCGTCATGAACCCGCTCGCCAAACTCGAGCTGGAGTTCTCTGTCCCGATCCCCCAGGGTGACATCGCGAGAACTCCGTTCTTCAAGCACTACTACTTCTCGAATATCCCACTGGCGGTGAACGATACGCAGTTGATGTTCCTGCCATCCGCGGCAGAGAACTATCTCATCGCCGCCTCGGAGTATTTCCTCGCCAGGAAGCATCAACCCGCCAAGGCCGAACTCGCCAGGTCAGAGCAGGACAGATCCTTTCGTAACCTCCTCAGAGACGACGAAGCCACGCATAACGAAGACTGGCAAATTCCAGGGACCGAGTTCTCGTTCGGTACGTCAGGGGTCGGCTGATGAACTACAGGCAGGGTCAAGTCTTCATCGACAACAACCAGTC
>SDBT01013459.1_pt1 | contig 13105 bp, 18 predicted proteins | sample 2277101 | NCBI WGS metagenome assembly SDBT01 (sample SAMN10404973, study PRJNA504765) | marine sediment metagenome | isolation source: marine sediment core GS10_PC15, 103 cmbsf | place: Arctic Ocean: Southern Knipovich Ridge | collected 2010 | reverse complement strand
GGCCTATACTTCCTTACTGAGAGTATCCTCCCCTGCTTGAAAGACATAGATCAGTATGATATCAATATCTTTGGTGCTGATGAAATGCTCTCACATCTATTCAATCAACTTAAGGTGTGGCCAACTCTTAACCTGAATGGCTTCATCCCTGACATCAGAAAGGAAATCCTTCAAGCTGACATCTTTCTATGCCCTACACCCATTACCCTAGGTGTTAGAACCCGTCTAATTGAAGTAAGCTCATTGGGGGGCTTCATCATCGCCCACAGTGCTAATGCCCTTGGTATGCCCGAATTGATTAGTGGAGAAAACTGTATTTTATCTGACAATGGCATGGTAATAGCAGAGGCAATTGAAAAGTATTCAACCTTACCAGATGAGCGTCATAGGATGGGATTAGCTGCTAGGGAAATGTATGAAAAGTATTATGCACCCGATGTGGCAGGTAAGAGGATAGTTGAATTGGTGGAGAGTGCTGTTAAGGTAAACTTGGAAGTGGATATGGGAGTAGAGGTTTAATTATGCCATTTGACGTAGAGACCGGCCATCTAATCAAGCAAGATCATGATGACAATGCCACTCGTATTCCTCTCTATTGGTATATAGGCTGTCATGGTGACCCCTACATATTGAAGCTAATAGATACCCTAGCCATCACTGCTACCCAGTTTGTAGAGACTGGTACTGAATCTGGATCAACGTTAGGGTATGTGGCTAGGATGTATCCGCATTTAGGATGTTTTTCTTGTGAGATGGATGAGGGTACAGCTTTTGCAGCCATACATCATCTTCAGAATCACCATAATACTATAGTCTACAATGTACATAGCACCGAATTTCTAATGGAAATTACACCCCAAGATAATGCTATCTTTTGGCTCGATGCCCACTCCCATGGTTGGGGCTGCTCCCTTGGCTCAGAAGTATCTATAGTTCTATCCCGCTGGAACTCGGGCTATATCCTACTTGATGACTTTGAAGTACCCAACCGTCCTGAACTAGGCTTTGATTGGTATGAGAGTTACGGTAAGCTAAATATGGAGACAGTTCTAGCAGACATAACCCCCGAACTACAAGAGAAGATCACAGGCATCTATTACCCCAACTACCCACCCTCTGCACCTGGTACTACTATCTTTGGCAATCGTGGCTGGTGTTTGATTACATTTGGAGATACCCAAGAATTCATTTGCCCAGAGTTCTTAACTGAAGATACTAAGGCTCAGGCAAAGGAGGGCGTTGCAGACGCTCTTGCCCGTCGTGGGCGACCTTGGTCAGAGGTAAAGAAGGAACTTGACCTCTAGCCTATTGGGGTAGCATAATAGACCATTATGAACAATGCAGAAGTGATCTCAGGTATCTTTACCCTCTTACTAATCCTAACCACCTTCTTTGGGCTGGGTATCTTCATGGTAGGCGCATATCTAATTGCTGAATACTTCCGTAGAGAGAGGACACCGGATAAGGATGATGATTGGAACAGTCACAATGACCATTAATGTCTAATCGTTCTTGGACACCCTTAACCCCCCGCCTAGAAGCCAACATGCTTGACCACCTACACAAGAATAAAACCTCTTACCCCTACGGGTGTGATTGGTCAAGAGATGAGGAGAATCAAACCTATAACTGCCCCCATCTCTCAATCCCCTATGAGGAATTGAACAAAGAATACAGCAGAAGGTTTAGTTAATGACAAAATCAGAAGCACTAGATAAATATCCAGACGTGACAAAATATCCGTGGCGTTTCTATTGCCCATGTGGGAAAGGGTATTACACTTGGAAAATGGGGATGGGGTGGGTTGTAGGGGTTCTATGTCTGGAGTGCCAAGCACAAATATGGGGATTAGTGTAAGTAAACTTTAACAGACGCTACCCTATTAAAGTTTCAGCCCCTTTTCTTTAATAAGAATCGGGGCTTTTTCTATGATTTGCCAAAACCTTTTCCTTTATGTTAACCTACCCTGCCTACTAATATCAGGGAGGCATTGTTTAATTGAGTAACCTTGAAGCCCCTGAAACCAAAACTGTAGCCGAAGTAGAAATCTTTGCTGTTGGTGAGTGGACAGATTCCCAAGGCCATACCCGCCCATTCACCCAAGCAGACATTGATACTATCATTGCTAACTTCGATTCCACCGCTGACCCCATTCCCCTCAAAGTGGGCCACACCTCAGACGACTTCAATACCAAAGTAGCTGACGAGATGGGTGTACCCCGTACTGCTCTAACTGGTGAAGATGGTGCAGGTGCTGCTAGGCTTGGTGTTATCTCTGCCCTTACCCGTGATGAAGATAAACTAATCGCCACCTTTGAGAATGTCCCTGAACCCCTCACCGATATGATTGAATCGGGGATGTTTAATGCGGTCTCAGTAGAACTTGATGTTCCAGAAGATGATGTACTTATTCTGTCGGGGGTTGCTATCTTGGGTGCGGAACTGCCTGCTGTGCCTACTTTAGCATCCCTCGACCAATCCACCGTCTATAGCCACATGAAAGCTTCTAAGACTCCGTGGGTTACTCTAACCTTCCAAGAAGATGGTGAGGCCGAACAAATAGACCCACAGATATTAGCAGAGGATTTCAAGGCTGTCGATAATGGCATGGAAGAACTCATCAGGGGCAAGAAAGGAGCCAGAACCCTTCGAGCTTTTTGGGCTGAAGTTAGAGCCAAGATGTCAAAGCTTACAGGGATACAATTCTCTTCTTTCTCTAATTGGCAGACCATTATCGATCAATCCCGTGATACCACCATGTCCATCCCTCTAGATTTTGTAGCCAAGGTATGCCCAGAGATTGCTAGCCAGATGGGAATGAATGGCCAAACCTCCCTCAAGGTAAAAGGCTTTGAATTACCCCCTGCTCTCAAATCCGCTCTAATAGCTCATGGTGGTGATCCTGATGATCAATTCTTTGGACGGCTGATGTCCATGGATATGGGTGTAAGAGGGGGCGACAAACTTGGCCTCTGTGCCCTTCTAACCCGTGAGCATACCGGAGCTTGGCCTAACATGGAAGATAATCAAATGGCTGAAAATAATACCCCTAACCCCAATCCCGATAACCCAATGCCCCAGAGAGAAATGGAGGAAGACATTATGCCTAATTTCCAACTTGACCCTGCTGTGGACTTGCCCGTCCTTTATGAGTTTTTGGGGCTACCAGACACCGCTACTATTGAGGATGTTCTGGCGGCTATTGAAGCTAGAGGGGCAGGGGAAGAGATGCCACCTGAAGAGGAGATGCCCATGCCTGAAGCACCTATACCTGGAATGCAAAGCCCTGAGATGGCTGAACTACAGAAGCGTATGGAAGCCCTCGAATCCCGCAACCAGCATCTTGAGCACAACGAACTGGTTACCAGTTATCAGAAGTATACAACCTCCTGGCATGCTGTAGCCGGTAATCCTGAAGAGCTAGCTAAGGAACTCACCACCATTCATGAGAATGCTGGTAAGGATGCCGCTGAAAAGATGGTACTAGTCTATCAGCAAGCCAACCAAGCGGCTGAGGAAGCTGGTGTGTTGAAAGCAGTTGGTACTTCCATCAATCGTTTGGATACTGAAGTCAAGGATGACTTCCAAGATGAAGTTGAAGCCTATGCCAAGACCGAAGGTATTACCTTTAATAAAGCACTTGGCGTAATGGCATCTCAGAAGCCCACTGAATTTGCTGAATACCATGCGCGTGTCAATGCTGCCATGAACCCATCGGAGGTGAAATAATGGCTGACTTTCTCGAAGGTGCGATTGCCTCTGGCAATTTCGCCACTACTGGACAATTCAGGGCTGTTAAACTCAGTACCAGCGTAGACTTTGAGGTAATTCTAGTCGCCGCTGTTGAGGATAAGCCCATAGGTATACTGCAAGACAATCCCGGCTCTAGTGGTACCCCTGCTTTGGTGCAGACCGCCGGGCAATGTAAAGCTGAATTTGGAGCCAATGGTGTCACTGTTGGTTCTGCTCTAACTATAGCCGCTGATGGTAGGGTGGTTACCCTCGCAGAAGGAACTAGTGGTGTTAGCTCTGGTGCTTTCATCATCGGCCATGCCCTTCAGACAGGCACCAGTGGCGGTATCTATAAAATCACCTTGGTATCCCCTCACATCTCTTGGAACTCGACCCTTTAAGGAGAGATATAAATTGAGTAATTACAGCCGCTACAAAGAAGCCTACGCCAAGAGAAATGGGATATTGCGCCCTGTGTCTCATTTTGCACAACCTACTCGTTCTGATGTAAGGGCCGTTGACCCTGTTCTATCTGATCTCTCAATCGGATTTAAAAATGAACGATTTCTGTGGGACTTGGTAGCCCCTCCATTCCGTGCCCCTGAAGCTACTGGCCAATTCCCTGTCTACACTCGTGACTTCTGGTTGAAGCGTCAAGGTGGTGCTACCCGTGCCCCGGAAGGCCCCTACCAGAAAGTAGGCTGGGGAGTAACCTTTTCATCCTTCTCTACTACAGAGATAGGTTTTGAAAAGCCCACTGGCGAAGTAACCGCCGCAGCTTCCCAGCTTGGTGAAAATCTCTCAGTAACTGATACCGCATTTGTTACTGAGCTTATTCAGATCGAACTAGAGAAATTGGTGGCCGCTAAAACGTTTGTAACTGGACAGTGGGGTTCTTCCGTTACCCTTACCGGCACCGACTAATGGAGCGACTTCGCCAACTCTGACCCCATCGCCGATGCTGACACCGCCAAGCGCACCATCCGCCAGAATACTGGTACCACACCTAACATGCTCATGGTTGGCCTCTTAGGTTGGGAAAAGCTCAAGGAACACCCTCTAATCCTTGACAAGTACAAGCATACCCAGACTGGCATTATGACTGAAGACCTCGTAGCTGCTGTCTTGGGTATGGATTCTCTGGTAGTTGGTGACAGTGTGGAAAACACCGCTGATGAGGGTCTAGCCTTCACTGGTGCTGATATCTGGACAGATTCTGCCCTCTTCTTCAAGAATGAAACCCCTGGTGCTATGACTGCTACCTCTGCTGTTACCTTCATCTGGGATGAAAAGGGTAACTTCCCTTGGGCCATTGAAACCTACCACGATGATGCTATTCGTTCTGATATCACCCGTATCTTTACCCATCAAGACCCTCAGATCACCAGCGCGCAGCACGGCTATCTACTCCTTGACCTCGTAGCCTAGTTAAACAAAATGTCTGTCCACAGACCTAAAAAGAAAAAGAAAGGAAAGAAATAAAACCTTATGCCTGATTTCCATTATGAAGCCTATAGAGTCCGCAAGAATTTCCAATGGGATGGGTGGGTGTATGCGCCTGAAGGTGTGTGTGAGTGTTCAAAAACCGTAACCAGTGATTATGATATCAATAATGTGGATGCCAAGACTGGTGCAAAGAAAAAGGTTATGCAAGGCGCATGTGGAGAAAGGTGTACAAACCGAGTAGGTACGGATTGCTACTGTCACGATAGCTCTTGCCATTGTGACTGTGGTATTAAGTCAGACCAATATGGGGGCAGTGTGTGGGTGGTTGGTGAGGGACATCCCCGTAAAGACATGATGTTAGCTAATCGATTCGCCACCTATGACGCATCCCTACCAGACATAGACACCCTAATCAAACGGGAAGATATTGCACCCCTCTTAGAGACCTATGTGCCCAATAAAGCACCCAAGAGGGGTAGACCTGTTAAAGCCATAGCATAAACGCCCCATCCTTTTGTTTAAGGAGATAACATAAAATGCCTAATCCTAATATTGTAGACAGACATAGGGGCGGGGTAGTCCATGCAGCCCTTATCACCAAACGAATCTTGATGGCAGATACAGATGCCGGTACCTCTACTGCTATAGAGCTTACCGCACTCGTTACTGAGCTTAATAAATTCAGGGAAGCCCCCTTAGCTATTGCAGAAACGGGAGCACAGACTAGTGCCGATCCTGTATATACTGCTCCTGGGGAACTTAGAACCGCTACCCTTAATGACTCGGGATTGCAAACTGCTCGTGGTACTGTTGACTTCTGGTTAGAAGATACTGCCGGTGCTCTAATTGACCCACGAGGTTCCGGATTTGCTCTGGGTACTGCTACTGGTGGTGCTGCTAACGTCCTAGTATTGATGAACTCTACCGATGTTCTTAATACCATAGCCTATGGCAAGGTAATCAGTAACTCTACTGGAAATATTGCTATTGCCTTCTCTAGCACAGGTACTTCAACTGCTCGCCTCTTCTACCGCCTCCCCAGTGGCCTCACTGTTGCCGGATCTACTTTGATCTTCGACTAAACAAATAGCTGGGTTGCTTCTCAATCGCTGATTATGTTATCTTAGGTCACTAACAAAATTCAAAGAGAAAAAGTACAAAAAGGAAGGAAGTTGGTTACCGAAGAGAAAGGAATAGAGAAGCAACCTAATACCCCCGAAGCCACTACTGTTAGCAGCGTCTCAGATGGCACAGTAAATTGGGCAGTACTACCTACCGATGTTACTGTTACTGATGCTGATGTTGTTATCAACACCCCAGGTGTCATAATACGCCAACCTCGTATCGTCTGTATTGCCGGTTTTGCTGATACCTCCCGTGACCTTGTTAACCATGAACCCGACACCAGTGAGATTTGGTCTCTAAACCGCTGCTATACCTTCCTCAAACGTTGGGATCGCTGGTATGAACTCCATGAGTCTGAACTTTATACGGGTAAAACCGGCCTTAGAGAAGATGGCTATATGGAGATGCTACAAAAGACCACCACACCTATCTATATGCAGCATCCAGAACCCACATTCCCCACAGCCGTGCAATTCCCACTTCAGGAAATCATAGCCGAATTCCGTGATTACTTCACCACCTCAATAGCCTATATGCTGGCCCATGCAGCCTATGAGCACAAGGTGTTGGGATTAACGATTGACGAAATCCATCTATCCGGTATTGATATGTCGGCGTTTTCTGAGTACTCTGAACAACTCCCCTCTGTCACCTTCTGGATTGGCATCTGTGAGGGTGCGGGGATTAAGGTAACCATTCCATCTGTATCACCAGTATTGAAATCCGCCATGTCTTATGGTAGGCATTCAGAAAGGCCTATGCAGAAGATGGCCAAAGAAAGGCTTGGCTACCATAACAGTCAGCAAGCTAGTGTGTCTGCTGAACTCAACTCCGCATCTGGTCGATCTGATGAGCATAAAGTAATTGAGAAATACCTGTCCGATTGCACCACCATTACTGGTGAGGATTGGAACGAGAATCCCATCTACTCCCTGAACCTATCTGGCTTTAAAGAGATGATGAAAAAGCGGGTGAAAGAGGTTAGGCAGTATGAGTCTCAGAAAAATGCCGATCTTAACGCCACAATGGGACAGATAAGGGAAGCCCAACATTGGATAGTAGCCTTAAATGCTGCTCAAACCGTTGACGAAGAGCCAATGGCCGTGAAATTGGCGATAGGTAAATAAGTAATAGATTATGCCAGGTATAACACTACCTACAACTGATGGTAAGAATAAACAAGTCTTTAGTGAGAATCCTTTTCCCACCTACACACCTGGTTATGAAGATATTAATGGGATTCAGAATGTCACTTTGAACAATATCGAAACCCTTGTAGATGTGCTTGAACGAATCCAACAGCAGTTGGGCTTAATGACCGGGGTGAATCTTGGACACGGGGAGCGTATCACCTAATGCCAGAAACCATCAAAGACGGTACAGGTACTGGTAATCAAGCTAAGGTAGACGTTACCAATAGACTGCTCACCAGAGCTATAACAGTAACTGACGCTCAAAACTCGGCTGATAATGGTGATGCCTACAATATCAATACTGGTAAGATCAGCATATCGGGTGCTGCCGCCAGTGCTATTATCTACTTTAAGAACAATGAAGACAGGAATATCCACCTAGAGAGTATTGCTATGGGTGTCTCTGATGGTACAGTGGCTGATATTGGCGAATTGGTGATGGTGAGAAATCCTACTGGTGGCGATATTATATCTGATAAAACCGCTGTAGCTATGAATGCAAACCGTAACTTTGCATCAAATAAATCCCTGACTGCCGATGTTTTCAATGGGAAGGATGGTGGTACTTTAACGGGTGGGGATGATTTTGCTCTGTTCTTTCAAGGCGATAATGGTAGGTTATTTGCAGATGTAGATACCACTATCCCGAAAGGTGCCTCTGTAGGATTTACCTATGATCCCAATTTGGCCAGTGGTACTGTGAATGTGTATATCGCGTTAATAGTACATCTGGAACACGAGTAGAGGGGCGATTAGATGGCTCTACCAATAGAAGATGGTAAAGGTAGTGGTAATAAGGCTGAAGTCACCAGTGGTAATGAGTTAAAGGTAAGGTCTGACTCCAACACCAGAGGAGCCGTTGTATCTGAAACGGATGAACAGACCTATGTATGGACAAGTTCCTATAGTGCTACTAATGGCGATGAGGTTATATTTGTCAAGAACCTCAGTAAAACCAAGAGGCTCTTTATCGATGAGATCGTTGTGGGCAGTGTTTTAGGTGCTCTGTTTGAGGTGTTTGATGCTACAGGTACCTCGACTCAAGCGGGTACAGGAAGCACAGGTCAAAACCTCAACTTAGGCTCTGGCAACACCCCCGACTCAAGCTCTATGGGTAATGCTGCTGTAACTGCTACAACTCTGGGAAACAGAATAGGACTTGTCAGAGTTGGTACGGATGAAACACACGAATTGAACTATGCCAATGAATTAATAATGACTCAAAATGCGTCAATTGCTGTATCTGTTACCACCACTGCTGCTAGTGTGATCAATGTATCTCTCCATGGTTACTTTGATGTCTAACGATGGTTGCTAATGGCTGTTAAATTCATTATAGAATCCGGCAATGGGAATGGGGTAAGTGCGGGTGTGAGTTCCATTGGGGAGTTGATAATGCGCCCCTTTGATTACTCTACCCCTGTCTTTAAGAGTCTGAATGTAGATGATACTGCCTTCAATTTCTTCAAACCGATAGCAGGGCAGCAGTTTGTAATCACTGGGATAGTAGCCGATGCTAATAGGGATGTAGGGGTCAATGGAGCTAGTGTGGTGATATATGAGGCAACATCAGAAACCGAGATAACAGTGGACAAGGAATTGTTCCAATTTGATATGGCCAAACAATCATCGAAACAGTGCTTACCCCTGATAGCCCTAGTTAGGGAAGGTTCATTTTTGAACGCTAAGACTGATGATAACAACGTACTGGTGACTATTATGGGCTATTTCATCCCTGTCTAGTATGGAGATTGTATGAAAAAACGTACACGATTTAGGGCAAGCACACTCCTAACATTGGGTCTATCAACTTCTGGCTCGGGAGCATCTTAAATTATGTCAAATGCACGACTAGCCCATTACATGAGAAACAGTACCCAAATCCGCACCTATCGAGCAGCCTTTTCAGATGCCACGGGTTCTACAACTATTGGTATTCTATTTGAACTATCAGGCGTGGCTGACAAAAAGGTCACTCTACGCCATATCCAAATCAGCAAACCCAACACAGCTTTTACACCGATAAAGATTGAGCGGTTATCCACCCTCAGCATATCAACGGGTACCCCTACCAATCTTGCTCCGGTGCGTCTTAGCAATCCTGGTGGTAGTACTTCACTGTCAACCCTTAGACACTTTGCCGATATACCAGTTACTAAGGGTACACTACTCAATCAAATCCAAGAGATTGATCTAACCACTGGTGAAGTACTAAATGAGCATTATGGTGAAGAGATTGGTGGGCCTGGTGTGGTACTGGTAGATTCATCTCATGCTATTGGTATTGATATTGGTACCACCACTATTGTATTTAACGGCTATATTGAGTGGACGGAAGAGCCGTAAAGACTAAAAGGGGGGTTTATGTGGAATCCATCTAAGCGTAAAAAGAAAGAACCTAACATCCGCCCACCTTTCGGGTCTAGAGAACTACTCGACCTATTAGCTGCTGAGATCGAAGAGAAAAGATTAGAGCGCAGTGCGAATATGAATGCCTATCAGAAGAGTCTAAGGGAGCCTCATTAAATGCCTCCAACTCTGGTAGTACATCCGTGGGATACCGTGATTGATGATAATATGGGGTTGCATTATATTGCCCCTGGGATTGTCACGGGCCTAATAGATTATAGGAGCAATACAGACCGTAGCAACATGGCGGGGGATGGTGTTGGTTTTTTTGCTATCAAAGATGGAGAGTCTTTACCATCTGGAACGCTTAACCTCGGCTCTGACTTAGAAGCATTCCTAACTATTAGTCAAGTTAATGGGCTGAATAGGATCGGGATTGCCGCTCGTACAAGTGATAAAATAGTGGGAATGATTCGTGGGGCTTATCTTAATCCTGTGAATTATGATGCTACTGGTGTTGATAAGTGTAAGCCTCTAAGGGGGTCCAAGCGTAACGGGGTCAAGATACGACTTAATGGTTTTGGGGATAATGGTCTGATTATTAGTGAGCGGTTTACTCCTGATCATGTGGCCCTAACATCCACATTGGCAGTTCGACACGTTGATTATCGGCGAAATCGGCAATTACCAAACACCCTATCTGGTAACGAAAAGGCTAGATGGATTCAGAGTTTCCGCACCAAAGCAGAGCGAGTTGGGCAAGAGACCCTAACTGAAGAACAAGCTAGGGAACGATGGCTCACTGTTATGAGGAAGTGGAATAATTATGATTCCATTAAGCTGTTTGGCCGCAACTTTGATTCTCGTGTGTTGCCCAATGGGGAGCCTGAGGATGAAGAATATACCGATGAAGGATGGGAGCAAAGAACAACCCGTCTCACCGAAGGTTTTAATACAGCGGACCCAGATACATTAGGCGCCGACCAAACCTGGGCGGAGGATGTAGCATCCACTGGGGCTGATGTTGATGTTGTCTCCAATCAGGCCAAGGGTATTAGTGGCGCACCAAGGAATAGAGCGGAAGCTGATGTGTCCACAGATGATCATTCAACGCAACTAGACCTCACAACAATAGCAGCGGGTGGCACAGGGCCAAACTGTAGATTCTCCCCATCTGCTGACACGAGCTATCATTATACTGCCATTGACAATGAAGAAATTACTCACAGGTTGTTTGAAATCACAGCCAGTACTGCATCATTATTAGATACACATGTAGGGGATATCCCAACAGTAACTGCTGTCCTAAAGTTGACAGTAGTAGATAGCAGCCAAGAAGGGTTTGATGGTGCGACATCTCGTGTTGTTGGAACAGATACGGCAATTACTGGCAACGTTCGGGGTGGCTTTAATATAGGGGCTGATGCGATTATAGATGATTGGCAAGTGGAAGATGAAGCAGTGGGTACGACTTTATCTCAAGTGGAACGCCATTACCCCCGTGGTTCTACTCGTGGTGTATTAAGAGGAGCAATTAGGTAAATGGCTGAAGAACGTCCATACGGATTAGCGGCTAGTTTTGACTTTCCCCTCGTAACTGTGGGGTCAATCGACTTTACCACAGCGGCTGTTTTTGATATCAGTGCTGGAGACATTCAACTATCCAAAGATGGGTCAACTTGGGCACTTATAAATAGCACAACCGCTGCTGTACAATTAGGTCTCAATAGAGGTGTATACACCCTTGACTTGGATTCTACTGAGATGGAATTTGCACGCGCAACTCTAACCATAATTGATCAAACCTCTACTAAAATCTGGGAAGATCAGGCTATACTCATCACTACCTTTGGCTCTTCCAATGGGTCTACAGCAGCCTTAAAGATATTCAACCTTAACTCAACCTCTCCCAATGTAGAGACAGCAGCTATAACAGCGGGGGCAGTTACATCAACCGCCTTTGCTACAGGTGCCATAACTTCAACCGCAATCGCTGCTGGTGCTATAGGGTCAACCCAGCTTGGTACTGATGCCATTACAGCAGGTAAGATAGCCAATGCCGCCATAACAACCAATGAGCTTGATGCTGGTGTGTTTACTAAGATTGATGCGGGTACCAATCAAGAGGTGTTGGATGTAATAACAGTTGACCTCTTTGGTGACCCAATTACCACCACTGATGCGCCACCTGTATCCAATACCTTGGCCAACAAACAAGGCTATCTCTATGGTACCTATCGCAACGGCCTAGATATATCAACTGCTGCCAAAACCTTCCGTACATCCACTGGTGGTATAGCCTTCACTAAGGTCATATCTGACACTGGTACTTATATTGAACTAGAGACAACTACAGCCTAATGGCTCTAGGTACAGCAAGGGCAAGGGCCTCTGTAGCCTCATTAGGGCTTCCTGTTTTTCCTGCTTCTGTCTTTCCAGATGGTGGTGGATTAGCTCAATTAGAAAGACAGGCATCAGGTTGGAGTTATGCAGGTATATTAGCTAGTGGTGCTGATGTAGTGATAATCCTCGCATCTCATATATTTATAGACAGTAAACAGAGTAGAAGGCTTAAAACCCGATTCCAGCACCAAGGGGAGACGTTCATTTAATGGCAACGAGCAGTGACAGCTATGGGAACACAACCGGCATAGAAAGGCTCATAGGTGATCTGTGGGTATCTAGAGCTATTACCACAACCACAGTGCCTACCCTAGAGCAGATTGAAACCGCTATAGATGACATAGGTTCTGAGTTGAATGTTGTATTAGCCGGTGCTGGATACGTTGTGCCTATGTCCACCTCAGCAGACCCCATACCAAGCAGATGGTTAGAATCAATCAACAACCAAGGTGCGGCTGCTATTCTCTTGGGTACTATTCCTATGACCGCTATAGCCCCCGAAAGTGAAGATGCAGGCTCTAACCGTATGCAGATGTATATAGGGTTCTACAATCGGGGTCTCAAGCGGATTGAAGAAGAGAAGATTAGGGCATCTAGAACCAGTGGTAGGATCAGTGGATTAGTAAAGGCAGGTTCAGCTACTGACAGCAATGGTGATATCAAAAAGCCTATCTTCTTCAGAGGATTGGATGATACTGATAAGCGCAAGAGCAAGCTAACAGAATAATCTTTTGATGATATTGACTGAGGATGAATTAGAATACCTAGAAGAGGAGACTTTAGCAAGGGCATCCAAGCGTGATAAGAAAGTGGATATGCCCAAGATGCGAGTTGACGGAACCAGTGTTAGGTTGCTA
>SDBT01013458.1_pt1 | contig 13106 bp, 14 predicted proteins | sample 2277101 | NCBI WGS metagenome assembly SDBT01 (sample SAMN10404973, study PRJNA504765) | marine sediment metagenome | isolation source: marine sediment core GS10_PC15, 103 cmbsf | place: Arctic Ocean: Southern Knipovich Ridge | collected 2010 | reverse complement strand
GTATCTCTTTGCGTAAACCAGCGCCAAGGATATGGTGCTTCCTTGTTCTCGAGTATCAGGTGCAAGAATCGATGTCTTGGATACCCGGTTCGTTGTCCAATATTCATCTGGGAATCTGGTTCAGTCCGTATCTCAATACTCGGTAGCTTCCCCCAACTATAGATAGCTGATGCGCTAAAGGAAGCAATCCAGCCCAAAACAAATGCCCATATCCAATCCATAATGTTTATCCATACTACGACGTTGTTTACAATCCGCCCTTTTGTTCAAGATTCGTGTCCATCTGTGTGCCGATAGAGGCTGAGGTTACTGAGTCTGTCGCTCCTGATGTTGTATCGAAATGACTTCCGATCCTGGCTCAAATAACTCAGACTTGATATCGTGAACCAATCCCCACGATTTGGCCTCATCAGGATTAAGTGTGGTTCTTTCCAGCATAGCCTTGGCGATATCATTAACACTCTTGGCAGTATTTGCAGCTATCACTTTGGCGATATTCTCTATGTCGATTTTGAGCCCCTTCAGTCTTTCTTCAAGCTGCGGCTCCTCCAAACGCTCGTTACGGAAACCTGCACTTACGCCATGCAGCAGAAACCTTGCTTGAGGCACCGAAAGCCTTTTGCTACCGGCACAAAATAGTACCACACCGATCGAGTCAACACTACCGAAGTTATGTGTAGTTATGCTTGCAGGTAGCCCCTTGAGATAATTATAGGCCGATAGACCATGAAGCACGGAACCACCGGGAGATGATACCAGAACTACAAACTCAGTAACGCCCTGTTTCATCTTTTGATCGATTGCGTTCATCAATGTGTTGATTGTGACATCGATGATTGGGGCAAAAAATCTGATAACTATCGGCTTCGTAGGCATGGAACAATCCTCCTTCGCAGTTATTGCTACAATAGCTACATAGGTAAAATCACAATCTAGCCAACTTGTGGCGTTATTGAAATTGTAGGGTCTCTGTCAACTAATATCAAGTACGAAGGACATCATGGCCGTAAAGTTCTTTACTAGCCGCCATTGAACCTTTCGCTACAAAGTGCAATCCTGTGACTAATTGTTGAAGGAAAAGTGCAGAGAAGGGAGCCAAAGGCACTTTCAATTATTGCTGAAGTATCATTTCCACTGGTGAGAGCGGGTTTTAAAAATTAGCAATCTATATACTCTAGGCCTTGTTCGCACCAATTTTTGATTTATGTCAGTTTTAGTGTTATTATTTCTTTAATATCAGGACGAGCCGATTCTATGTTATCGAAACATGTGGAAGATAAGCTTGACTACCTGACCTATACCGATTTATTTGCCGGTTGTGGTGGTTTATCTCTTGGTTTAGAATGGGCTGGTTTTAAGCGCGTATCCTCAATCGAGACTTCACCAGATGCTTCTCTGACCTATTTCCATAACCTTATTCGCAGGGAAGAGTCTACCGATAATTGGCACACTTTTCTGAATTCTACTGAAATGCAGATATCCGAAGGGTTAATTATCGGCGATATCACCACAAGGTTTGAAGATTTTTTAACCTCTTGTAGAAAAAGGGCTCATCATGTCGCTCTTGTAGTGGGTGGACCACCTTGCCAAGGTTTTTCAACTGCCGGAAGGCGTGATCCAAATGACCCGAGAAACAGTCTTATTGACTACATGGTTAAGGCTACTTCGAAGTTAAAGCCATGGGCAGTGCTGATAGAGAACGTACCCGCAATTAATACTCCTTTTGATAAATCGGTTTCCAATGCTACCCCACTCAAGTCTTTACTAAAAAAGCTAGTCTCTCTTGGTTATACAGCCACTATATTTCAATTAAAGTCAAATCTTTATGGTATTCCCCAGAATCGGGTAAGAATGTTCGTACTTGGCATTCAAGATTATATATATGAAAAACTCCCAAATCGATATCGGGAACTGCTGCAGGTTAATGATGGTATTCCAAAACTTATCCCCGAAATACCTCCGATCAGGACTGCTGGAGACGCATTAGCTGATATCAACCGAGATGGATATAGGTACAAATCACTTATTAAGTATAGGACCTGGGATTACGCGAGATCACTTAGGTTCAGTACAAAATTAGCGGTGCCAGCAGCTAAACTTGGATGTGAAAAAATTGGGTATAACGATTTACACAATCACGAGCTACGAAAACATTCAACAAATACGATTCAGCGATTTGATACTCTACGGTTACTGAAGGACATAGGACTTGGTGAGAATTTACTCCATAGAGCCGCGGTGGAGAGTCGAGAGCAAGTAATTGAATACATTAACGCTCACCTAAACGGAAGAATAACCTCTGAAGCTGAATTGAGTAGCTTAATTTCCAAAGTATTTGAGTTTAAGACCAACAAGCACTCGCAAATAATACTTGACTCCAATACACCGGCCCGAACAGTGACCACATTACCAGATGACTTGATTCACTTTGCTGCTCCCCGTGTTCTATCCGTGAGAGAATTGGCAAGGCTACAATCTTTTCCTGATAGCTTTATTTTTAGGGGCAAACCGACGACTGGTGGGTTAAGAAGAAAAGTTGAAACTCCACAGTATTCCCAGGTAGGAAACTCGGTCCCACCCCTAATGGCAAGGGAAATCGGCCACTTCATAAAAAGTATCTTAAGCAAAGTGGATACTAAAGTTTGTATTTGATAGAGATGTATGTACTTCTATCGAAGGAGGGGATAGAAAATGGTTGAGACTTTTGATATTACGCCTTCACCACGGGTTCTCCGCATGCTCGGACAGATTGAATTTAAACCATGGCAATGTCTTGCTGAATTAATCGATAATTCCATTGACTCCTTTTTAGAGGGACGGCGCAAGGCAATGATCTTACAGCCCGAGATTGAAATTTCTTTGCCGACTTCAAACCAATTAAAGGCTGGCATTGGTAGAATCCGCCTGAGGGACAACGGTGTAGGCATGAAACCCGAAACGCTACAATTAGCGGTAAAAGCTGGATATTCTGGTAATACGCCGATCGACAAGTTAGGACTTTTTGGAATGGGATTCAATATTGCTACGGCTCGCCTCGGGCGCAGAACAGAGATTTGGACAATATCACCTGATGAACCCGTGTGGACAGGAGTGGCTATAGATTTCGAAGAATTGGAAAAATCAGGGTGTTTCTTAGCCCCAAAATTGACAAAACCAAGGGGATTAGACGAACAACAAACCCATGGAACAGAAATAGTAATTTCGAAACTGGACGAGAACAGGGTAAGGGCACTAACTATCGGGCGTGGTAAGAGCACAATAATGCAAAAACTTGGTCGCATTTACAGCCCGCTAATTCAGAACATAAATCTGGACATTAAAATCGATGGAGAACAAATAAAAGCCACTCCGCATTGTGCCTGGTCAGAAACTAGAAGGGTAGAAACCTCCATTGGCCCCATTGCTGCCAAGTTATACATTAACGAGGAACTGGGTCCTCGGCCATATTGTACGACATGCTGGGTATGGCTTAATGAAGGGGAAGACACTTGTCCTGTATGTGGTTTACATGATTTCGTCGAGACAAGACAACGCGAAGTGAAAGGCTGGATAGGGATACAACGATTTTTCGATACGTCACATTACGGAATCGATCTAATCCGAAATGGGAGGGTGATCGAGGAACTCGATAAAAATCTTTTTTACTGGGAAAATCCGGACACGGGGGACAGGGAAAAAGAGTATCCGATTGATACTATTCACTGGGGAGGACGCATTATAGGTGAATTGGAAATTGATTTTGTAGGAATAAGCCACCAGAAAGATGCTTTTGACAAGAATGACCCCCAGTGGCAGTTAGTCGTGAAAGCAATAAGAGGTGATGGCCCGATTCGTCCGCAAGTTGCTAGTAGATTTGGATATCCCGCCAATACCAGTCATCTAGCTCACCTCTTTACTGGCTACCGTACAGGTAGAACAGTCGGATTACAGTAGCTGGTTCCTGGTGATGCAGTCACTGGAAAGGGCTTGAATGAGGAACCTAGAAGATGGGCAGAGAAATTCTGGGCACGTGACCCGGAGTATCAGAGTGACGAGAAATGGTACGAGGCAGTTCTAGCAGCAGAAGAAGCAAAGAGAAAACCGTCAACACAATCCAGTGAGGAGGTTGCGGAGGCGGCGGGCGAAGCACCCTTTGATATTCATATCACGGACGAGGAGCCGGAAGAACCGGAACAAGCCACAATAGGAGTAAAGGAGCCGGAATTTGAGGATGACTTTTCCCTATCAGGCACTTACGAACTAAGCGAGATTAACGGGTGTCCAACACTTACAATAAGGTCAAAGCGTTTAATATCGGGACAGTTACCAGATAATCAAGCGATACACTTTACGATAAGCGGTAATGTAGGCATCTTTGAATACAATCCAACACATGATTACTTTGAATCTTCACTGGATAACCCTATTAATTGCCTAGTAAGAGAGTTGTCCTTCCAGCTCTTGGAACGTAGTCAGGAAAGCCAAGCCAACTGGCCTATAACGCGAATAGAAACAGAACTGAGAAGAAGATATTTTAGTGATACCCTCCTAGATGTTGACTCCTTGGCTCTGCAGGCATCTGCCTTCCTCGAAGAAATCAGGGATTTCTTAGGTACTACGCTGCCAAATATGGCCCCAATAAACGATGCACTCTTCAATGAAAATGACCGGGATATAATTAGGACGAGATTGCTTATTGAGGGGCAAGCAAGTGAGAAACGAGTTAATGAAATTATCACTACCGGACAATTTCCCCGTTACCTAAACCTTGATTTCTTGCCTCGTGCCATCATGCTTTGGCCAGAAATAATACTAGATGGAAACTTTTTGGATGTAGCCTATTCCACGGTTAATAAAAATATTCGTCCTAGTGCTCTAGAACAAGTAGTAGGCTCAATACGAGATGTAGTTTGGCTATGTGAACAAGCATCAATTCCCGGCATGAGTCGCCAGCAGTGGAGAGAACAACTAGCCCGAGCTATTGCAAGCTTGCACCTACTGCAATTATGGAGGGCATGATTGTCCAATTTCATTGGAATTGAAAGGCTCATGTACGGTCCATGGCAAGCATTTGAACGTGCCATCTTTAGACTGTTCGTGCATTCCGGTTTTCAGGACTGTCGTCTAGTGGGAGGACCTGGCGACAAGGGTGCAGATGTACTGGGAGTCAAAAATGGTAAGCTGTGGGTTGCACAAGCCAAGTACAGGAGAAACACAATCTCACTTGATAGAACTTGTGTAGAAGAAGTCGTACAGGCTATCAATAGTTATTCCCCTAATGAAGTTGTCGTTGTATCAAATCAACTTTTTCAACAAGATTCCTACAAGGCAGCTAAAAAATTCTCAGCAACTACGGGTATTCCTATTCGCCTTTGGCCTGGGAATATTCTACTTGAGTGGTCAAGAACACTCCCAAATTTTACTACGACAAGAAATGAGATACGGTCATATCAGGAAGAGGCAGTTGAGGCAGTTGAATACGCGCGTTCTCAAGGAAACCAACGAGCACTAGTTACTATGGCTACCGGACTTGGCAAGACCAGAGTTGCAGGCGAAATAGTCATAAGGGAGTTTTTATTTCATCGAGGTGAAGAGGTACTGATTTTAGCCCATACTGTTGACTTGGTACACCAGTTTGAGGCAGCCTTGTGGGAAGTGCTCCCAAAGGACGTATCAACACACATTTGGGCAGGAGGGGAATACCCGTCTTATTCTGGAGGAGTTACTTGTGCTACTATGCAGAGTATCATTGAAGCAGCAAAGAAAGAAGATCTCGCCAGAAGGTACTCCCTGATAATTGTGGACGAAGCTCATCATGCACCCGCAGATGGGTATCGTGAACTGCTGGAGTTATTGGAACCTCGTTTCTTGCTAGGGATGACTGCTACTCCATGGCGCTCTGATGAGAGACTGCTTTCGGACATGTTCGGACCTGCCGTATATACAATGAGCGTAGTCGAAGGAATGCAGAGGGGTTATCTAGCTAATATAGACTATCGCATGCTAGTAGATGATATAGATTGGAAACAAATACCAGGGTTGACCAAGCAAGGTTTAACTATATCCGAATTAAATAGGAAGTTATTTATACCCCAACGAGACGAATCCATTATCGCGAAATTACTTGAACATATAGATGGACTGAAAGAGTGTCGATGCATTATTTTTTGCAGGACCATTGGACATGCTAACAATATATATCGACTCCTGAGAGCAGCTGGGAAAGCTTGCCGTGTTATACATAGTGGATTGAGTAGGATTGAGGCAGTAAATACTCTTCGAGATTTTCGGGCCGGGAGAACTCCAACACTTGTATCAGTTGATATGCTGAGTGAAGGCATAGATGTTCCAGATGTAAACCTAGTAGTTTTCTTACGAGTAACTCACAGCCGTCGTATCTTCATACAGCAATTAGGCCGTGGGCTTAGGATAAGAGAGGGTAAGTCTACAGTTCGAATATTGGATTTCGTTGCCGATGTTAGGAGAATTGCTGCCGGAATGAGCTTTAATCTTGAAGCTGGAAATGTTGCACAAAAACTGAAGGAGAAGGAATCCGTGCGGTTTCCGGACGGTAAAATAGTCCAATTCTCAAATGACAAGGCTCTAGAATACTTCCGTGAATATTTACGGGATGTAACTGAATTGGAAGACCTGGGAGAAGATGCTAAGTTGAATTTTCCCCCACCTTTAGTTAGTATTGATGATTAATTAATTTGAGGTTCAATATTATGAAGGAAATAATGACCTACGCGGAGGCTTTGAACATCGCACAGAAAGCTTTAGAAAGGTATCAGAGGGCGGAGACAAAAGGGGAAGTTGAAGACATATTCCTCCAATACGGTAGAGATGGCATAGGGTATCGTCCTCTTTGCCGTATATTTTTTTCTAAGATGCCTATGGAAAAAGCCTTAGCGGCCTACAGAAAACAACAAACATGAGAAGCAGAAATAACATAGAAGAACGGCATAAGAATGCGTTACAACGTTTGCCGAGTAAAGATGAGATTACGTGGTTCCGCAACAGGTTACTATCTTGGTATCCTCAAAACCAACGCCACTTCCCTTGGCGACAATCTTCAGATCCATACTTCATCTGTATAGCTGAAATGCTATTGCAACAAACTTCAGCTAACAAGGTTGCTCAAATATTAGGATTGCTCACAAGTAAATATCCAAGTTGGAAAATTCTGGCCGAGGCAAATAAAGAAGATATCAAGCAGGTCATTCTCCCGCTAGGCCTACATGAAAGACGAGCCAATATCCTCCAGCAGTTGGCGAAAGTTATGGCTGTACGCGATTCATTGCCTAATTCTAGAAAAGAGTTAGAGGAATTACCAGGGATCGGACAGTATATAGCGAATGCCATTATGGTAGCACTATTTAATAAGCGGTTACCGTTCCTCGATGTTAACATGAGTCGTGTATTAGAGCGCTTCTTTGGACCAAGAGAGATGGCCGATATCCGTTATGATCCATATTTGCAAGCTTTATCAAGAAAGGTTGTAAACGTTAGAGAAGCACTCCATGCTAACTGGATGATGTTAGACTTTGCAGCGATGATATGTACCCAAAAATCGCCTAAATGTCAGCTCTGCACACTTGCCGAACGATGTAGGAGTTTAATCTAACTTCGCTAGTATTGAAGAGTTAAGCGTTTAGGAATTATCATGAAAAAAGCAATACCGGAAATTATAGAATTCCGTTCTTCCCTAGATTTTAGAAGAAAGTCCTGGTTACTTGGTGACCATAGTTTCCAAACTGGCTTATACAAAAGTGCAGACAATATCAACTACTCTATTAGCTGGTCAAATAACTTAAGATTCAAACTCAATGATGATCTAGGTGAAATACTTATTGAAGCAGACAGTTGGTCAATACCTTTTGAATTGAAATTGGAATCCGATTACTTCTCGAATACTAACTCGGATGATAAGCTTGCCCTAGAGGTTCAAAAGTTTTTATCACACCTGATTGATTGTATCGAGCATATTTATCTCGAAATAGACGTTATTAAATTTAGGTTGGATGGAAGACCAATATTGATAAAAACTAATGACAGAGTGGGGTGGAGACGCCTTAAGTATTCGGAAATGAAGATTGATCTTGCAGAGATCTTTGAGGAATACGCACTATTGCAGGATACTGATCACCACGATGCGATGTGTCTAGAAGCAGCCCGCCAAGAATCTAGGGAAGTTTCTTGGCAATTCCTTATTGATGCTGTTGCTAGTTTTGACGCCGGTCACTACCGAGGGGCAGTAATTTACGCATGTTGCGCAGTAGAAATTGAAGTTGCACCGGTTGTAAGAGAATGGTTATCAGAAAGTAGTTATACGCAACCAACGAGCCTAATAGACAATGCAATAATGAATTTAAGTAATCCCATAAAATTCGAATTGTTTTTCGGTTGTGGTCAGGGAAAGATAATTGATATTCTGCAGAAAAAATACCGAGTCAGATTACTCGAACAGCTCAAGTGGCTTAATGCGCTTAGAAACCGTGTTGTTCACTCTGGAACAGATGTAACTCCAGATGATGCGCAAAGGTCAATACGCATTACAGGATTGATATTACGAATAATCTGGGTGCAGAAGAGACAACATTATTTTGAGGACTATGGAATACCAGATGTGTTCTCAGATTTTAGCACAAAGATACAAAAAACTAGCCTCTAGTCCATGCTGCTGATAACACTCAGGTAAATGTAACTATTCACCAAGATCATGCTGAAAAGCTGCCCGAGAAAGATAGTGTGAAATGGCTTCACGATTATTGGAATAGCCACTAGTATTGTTTCAGGTGGAGTTCGACTCTCCCTCGTCTCCCCGTCCACCAGTGTTGGCCCTCATCTGTTTGCACATTTCGTCATGTTGTTGGAATGTCTGTATTTCTATCGTAACACCTATCTAGTATGACCAATGCCGTCATAAACAATAATTCTTGGCCATAGAACCAAAGAACTATTGACAAATAAAAAGAATAATGATACTATATATGGTATCATTTCGTTTAATGGGGAGGAATGTGAGTGCTTTCAGGGGGTAAGTTTAAAGTATGGCTAAACAGGAAAAATTGCTTGTTAAGGCTAAGAGTAGCCCTAACAATATATCCTTTCAGGAGTTGGAAGCCTTAGCAGCGGCATATGGCCTGCCCCTTGAACCTGGGGGGAGCCATTACGTTCAGAAATTACCTGACGGCACTAAAAATACTATCAAGAGAGAGGGAAACAAAGTAAAGAGATGGTACGTTCAGGATGTAGTAGAAGCTATTGAAACATTTTGCTTGAAATAAGAAGGGGGTAAGAGTGAAAAGGAGAGAAAAGGAACAAAAGGGAATTAAATATTATATGGATTTGTCCTATTCAATTCTACTCCATGAAGCAGAGGAGGAAGGGGAGAAGTATTGGATAGCGGAAATTCCAGAACTCCCTGGATGTAAGTCACACGGTTCAAGTGTAGAAGAGGCTGTTAAGAGCGTTGAAGAGGCAAAGAAAGACTGGATACTTGATAGCCTCAAGGAAGGAGAACAAGTTCCGACCCCTGTAGAAAGAGATAGATACAGCGGGAGAATGCTTGTTCGCATGTCTCGTTCACTTCATCGGTCCTTAGCAGTAATGGCTGAGGCTGAGAAATTGAGTTTGAATCAATTAATCGTGACAATGCTTGCTAAAGAGGCAGGACGTCTAAGTGTACTCAATCGTGTTGAAGATAAGGTAGATAACCTATTACAGAAAATTGACCATGTTCTTGAAGAAGAGGGTGTCGGAATACCGTTCTCAAAATCGATTCGTGTAATGGGGCAACCCCAAGAACAGGAGCAATATATTATACTTGACAAAGGATTGATTTCAAAAGAAATAAATGCGGCTGCCGATATAGGAACAATAGAAATAAATGCGGCTGCTGCTGTAGGAGCAATCGCACCCGGTGTTGTTACTACAGGTTCTCCGTTTGAAGACTTATGGCGATACCAACCTTCATTGCCGTATTCAGGACAGCAGCGTGTGATCTACAGTGCCAGTAAAGTCGATGAAAAAAAAGTGAAAAGCGAGCATAAGTAAATCAAGGAGAAAATGACATTGAAGAATATCGTAGATTTAGTAGTAAATCAAATCAGGATATTTCCAGTGGACATTATTCCCTTGGGTTTGATAAATACCAAATCCTGTGTTGAAAGGATAAGGGATATGCTGTCCGTAAGTGAGGTTGGAGTGCTTCCGTCTATTGACGGTAAAGATGTTATCGTTTTCCGTAAAGGTGAACTTAAGGAGAATAACAAACTTGTTGTTATCAATAAGGTAGAGGTTGAACCGAGACGAATCATAATAGAAGTAGTAGGAACATCAAAGGTAGCAAACAAGGTATACGAACTATTTATGTCGTCATTGACTTCCTTAACAAATATCGACTTGGTTGGCCTTCAATCATCCCTACTCCTTGCAGAAACAACTCGGTGTGTGGTGACATTAGATTTCGCTTTTGAAGAGTTGTTCAATCGCTCTTTTACGGAGTTTCTTGGCAAGAAAGTGGAGAAAGAAGCTACGAGTGATGCGGCCGAGGGTTCAGTCAAACCTCTGGCGGTAATTGCTGAAATTAGTTATCGGGTAACGGATCAAGCCCTAATAAATAATAGAATCAGTATGAATCCGAAACAGCTAACCATTGCTCCACGGCCCGGAGCTCCTTTGGATGAAAGAAAATACGTTATTTCTTCGCCATTTAATTCTGATACACATATTAAATTAATTGAATGGTTGAATAAGGCCATAGTTAGTAGCCAAACCAAGGCTACATAAGCAGCTGGTTTTAGGTGCCCCATGACAACCTTATTCATCCTTCAAGTCTGTACAATGAACATCCAGCTAGTGTAAGCGAGTATGGTAAGCATAAGTAGAGAGTCAATGTAAAGGGGGTGTTCACATGCTGTCAATAAGTGATTGGGTATCTTTTTTGAGTAGCGAGAAGAATCCTAATATCGGCATTATCATCGGTTTCGGAGCATTCATGCTTGCTGCTTTTATCGTAATGCTGTCCGTAACTAGTAATACTTTGCTAAGCGCTATCGTTACCGGCTTAATTGCTATTGCGATGATGATAATCTATATTAAGACAATTGGCCCGTACGGACGTCGTGCCAAGATTGCAGGGAGACTACTAGACGACATAATGTCAGGGAAAGAGAGAGACTTATCAGAAATTGAGAAGAGATGGAAAATAGCTCTTTCGAAAAAGACGGAAGAATAAAAAGGAATGAACAATAAGCCAGATGGTTTTCAATTACTTTGCCAAGGATGGAGCGGCCGAAAATGGACGAGGAGACAAAACGTAAGCTTTTTCAACGAGCACAAACTGCCGATTCGATAAAACAGGAGTTCGAGTAAACTTTGTCAGAACGAGTAGAACGTTATTTACAAGTAAAACCTCATGAAATTATCCCTAACGCACCTTTTGCTGCACCATCAGCACAGTGTAGTTTTTTATTTCGGGACGGTCATTTCTATGCTTGTATAGCACTTGTTCAAGCAGTAGCAGAGGCTATAGTAAGGCATGTCTGCGATATAGACTTCGGTAAGCACGATAGGGTCTTTGAGAAAAATGTAGAAAAGCTTCATACAAGGAAATTCATAAATGATAAACTACAAAAAGCTCTGCTCAAGATATGGGACAAAAGAGATGACTACCATCATCTGAATTCGAACGTGGAATCTGATAAAGCTACCTTGGAGAAACTAGCCGAGGAGAAAGCTTGTCTTCTGGTCGAAGTCGAAAGCGAAATATTTAAATTTACCTTTGGCAATAATGGCAGTATCATCCCAAAGTATCCTAAATATTGGAAAATTACGGGTGATCAAGCAGAGGTATTTCTCAGGCTAGAGCCATAACCATAAAAGATAAAATGGTTACCTTCGCCTTACTAGTCCGGTAACCTATAATGCTAAGCACTACACAATTCATCTTAAAGTACAATCGGTACAACTCATTAACCCAGCCTAGATACCAGTGCTTTCCTGCTCTACAAGGACGTGTCCATCTTATGTTCACCGATTAACTGTGGATACACATCAATGTTACTATACCTTCTGACGATGCGTGCTAGACAACTGTTCCTCTGGGCTTTAGCCTGAACTTTCTATCTGTCGGCTGGATGGCAAGTTCTCATGCGTTTCTCAAGGTAAGCTATGGGGCCGCCACATATTTCCAGAAACACTTCATCGATGCTCTCCGGGTTGAACCATCGTTCATGTTTCTCAACACGCTTGCTAAGTAACTCTACCTTTGTGGCGATAAGATTTATCTCACTGGCGGTAGCCTTTAATGCCAACTGATTCTGCATCGCACGCACCGTTCGCCTGAGTTCCGTCAGTAACTCAGTATTGCTGACGACTTCACTTTTTAGCTTGTCTAACCTATCTTTGTATTCACTGATACTGTTCTTCTCCGACTTCACTGGGCTACGGTTCTCAGCAATTCGCTGGCGAAATGTTAGTTCGGCTGCTGGCTTATCGTGATTGGCATAGAGACCATGGATGAATGTCTTGTGTCCTCTGAGCCCCTGTGTAGTCCGCATCACCTTCCCGCATAGCTCACATTGTATCATTTTTGACTCCTTTCTAACCGGATAACTACTTTGGCCGTAACACATATACTCCGCTTTACTCTGGGCTTTCGGTGGTACCAGAGTTGGAATCCGTCAGTATCATTTAGTGAAGATACGTGCATTGGTATCCTTCCACATCTAACGAGTTTTCTAACGAACTTAAGGGGACCGGATGGGACTATCAGGATTATCAGGTACGAAATGGGGCTCAAGGTCAGGACTGGATGATACCCCCCGTGAGTGTGGGGGATTGAGCGGGACAGAAGACCTCTGTCTTTTAATCAGGACGTCACAGGTTCGAGTCCTGTACGGCCTACCACTCCACTCCAGCACGGCCTACTACCTGTGTCCGCACGACAAAAATACTACCACTCCTGCTACGAAAAAACCAGACGCGCAAGCATAGCACGTCTGGTTATTTCTTTTTCCACTGCCATCCTAGTATCGTTCTACTTGCTAAGGTATGTACGGGAGGTGCTAGGATGAAAACACATCTGGCTATCCAAAAGTTCCTTGATAATCGGCGCGCAC
>SDBT01013457.1_pt1 | contig 13106 bp, 11 predicted proteins | sample 2277101 | NCBI WGS metagenome assembly SDBT01 (sample SAMN10404973, study PRJNA504765) | marine sediment metagenome | isolation source: marine sediment core GS10_PC15, 103 cmbsf | place: Arctic Ocean: Southern Knipovich Ridge | collected 2010 | reverse complement strand
TGCCACAACAGATCTTGAACCGATTAGTGAATTCATGGTTTGGGGAGAAAGAATTCTCTTACAGGCAACATTAACATACATTGGGATTTATTCTGTCCTATTTCTCATTGATATTCGTCTATTTATCCTGATAGGAATTGTTACACCAGCTTTATTTGTTCTCTCTTATTTTGTTTCCACAAAGCTAGGTCCATTGTATTTTGAGATAAGAAATCAATATGGTCAGTTGACAACAGTCATTCAAGAGAATATAAGTGGACAACAGGTCGTAAAAGCGTTTAATGCTGATGTAAGGGAGAAAATGAAGTTTGATGAGGAAAATTTTGGGTATATGAATCTTAGAGCATACGCGTTCAAGATACGATCTATCTTCTTGCCAATGATATTGCTAATCATTAGTTTATTAATCACTCTTCTTATCTATAGTGGAGGTTCGCTTGTTATTGCTGGTGAAATAAGTACTGGATACTTAATCATCCTTTTTACTTATTTTACAATGTTAGCTATGCCAACACGGTTTTTAGCTTTTTCATTAATCATGTATCAAAGAGTTTCTGCGGCAGGCGACCGCATATTCAGATTACTTGAATCCCAAGATATGTTACCTGAGATAGAAAATGCATTAAACGTAACGGACACATCCTCTCTATCATTAACTTTCGAGAATGTATCATTTTCTTACAATGGGAAGCCAGCATTACAAGATATTTCTTTGAAGATTCATCCAGGGGAGAAAGTAGCAATACTTGGCTCAACTGGATCTGGAAAAAGCACGTTAATTAAATTAATTCCCAGATTTTATGATGTTACCTCTGGAGATATTAAGATTAATGATATTGACATACGTGATCTTCAATTACAGTCGTTACGTAAAATGATTGGCTTTGTTCATCAGGAACCATTTTTATTTGGGAGAACAATCTCTGAGAATATTGCTTTTGGCGTACCAAATACAAGTAAGGATAATGTTAGCGAGGTAGTAGAAATCTCACAGCTTTCAGAATTTATTGAGAGTTTACCTAATGGTCTGGATACGATTATTGGCGAAAGAGGAGTTACTTTATCAGGGGGACAAAAACAACGTGTTGCAATTGCTCGAATGTTGCTCAGACACCATCCTATTATGATCCTTGATGATGCAACCTCGTCTCTCGATATTGTTACAGAAAGCAAGTTTCAGGAATCTTTTGAATCTTTCGTCAAGAAATCGAAGAAGAATCACATAGTTATCTTTATTACCCAGAGATTAAGTACATTGAAAATTGTTGATAGAATAGTAATTCTTCATCGTGGTCGTGTATTTGAACATGGAACCCATGTTGATCTTATGAAAAACGGTAAAATTTACCCTATTTTATGGCAAACACAAGAAGAGGGAATAGTAGATATCAAGATTGCCTTAGAAAAAATAATTCATAAAGAGGAGGGTTTAAAATGAATGGTAAAGTAGATCAGAAGGACCATCTAGCTCGGGAATATTCTGACTGGGAGCTCTTTCGAAGATTGATGGGGTATACGCGCCCTCACTGGCTAGTCTTTTCACTCGCGCTGTTAGCTATGTTTTTGTCAACTATTCTTTCCATCTTTCAACCTTTAATTCTAGCAATAGCCATCGACGACTATATCCTGGGTGATAAGCAAAGTTTGGATGGTCTAGGTATTCTCTCTCTGATATATTTCCTTGTGGCAACGGTTTCATTTTTGTTAAATATTGTTGCAAGTTATTATACTACTTTAACTGGAATCCGTATTATCACAAAAATTAGGGAGCAAGCATTTTATAAACTTCAAGATTTGAGTATGGACTTTTATGATCGAGAAGCAGCAGGTCGAATAATCTCAAGAGTGACAAATGACGTTGAAAGGCTTTTAAATCTTCTTTCCACAGGAATTATAGATGCGATTGTAAATGTAATGTTTTTAGGTACATTATTTTTCATTCTATTTTATTTAGATGTTAGATTAACAATTACGGTCTTAGTAATTTTTCCAGTACTCGCAGCCTTCATAATATTTTTTAGGATTAAAGCTAGGTCTGCTTGGCAAAAAACGCGAAGATCTCTTGCTAAAGTAACTGGTTACTATCAAGAAGCGATTTCAGGAATCACTGCTTCGAAAGCTTTCGCAGTAGAAGAATTTATGACCGAAGAATTTGATATATTAAATCTGGAAAATTATGAAGCACGAATCAGAGCATTAATTCTTTTTGCTGTAATGTTTCCAGTAATGGATATAATTCTTGCTCTAGGGACAGCTGTCGTATTATCTATTGGTGGAGTAGCGATAGGTGAGGGTACTCTTAGTGTAGGAATTTTAGTTGCTTTTTTAGCTTATTTAACGCGAATTTCTCATCCCATTATGACTCTCTCCAATTTTTATAACAATTTATTATCATCAATGGCTGCAACTGAACGGATATTTGATATATTAGATAGAGAACCGAGTGTTATCCCAAGAGATAACAAGACTCTAGAAGACGTGAGAGGTTCTATTGAGTTTCAAAACCTCTCCTTTTCCTATGCTCCAAATACAGAACCTGTATTACAAAATTTTAACCTGTTTATTCCCCCTAAAAAAACCTTTGCTCTTGTAGGGCACACTGGTGCTGGCAAAACTACTATCACTAACCTACTTTGTCGATTTTATGACTTTCAAAAGGGAAATATCCTTCTTGATGGTGTCGATATAAGAGATCTGAATCTAAAAAACTATAGAGATTTGATTTCCATAATACCTCAAGATTCGTTTTTATTTTCAGGTTCAATCCGTGAAAACCTGTTGTTTGGTGATCCCAATGCTACAGAAGAAATCATAGAGAAAGCGCTTCTTAAAGTAGGTGCATTTGATTTTGTTATGAGTAAAGGGTTAGATTCTCAGGTTGGGGAGAGAGGATCACGATTATCAATGGGTGAGCGGCAGCTTCTTTGTTTTGCTCGTGCTGTAATATCTGATCCACGAATTCTTATTTTGGATGAAGCAACATCTTCTATTGATGCACACACTGAATTAGTGATTCAACAAAGCTTGTATAATATCTTAAAAGATAAAACATCAATAATAATAGCTCATCGTTTGAGTACAGTTCGTTCTGTTGATAAAATCATTGTATTGGAGAACGGAAAGATTGAGGAAGAAGGATCATTTGAAGAGTTAATCGAGAAAGAAGGAATTTTTGCAGATTTATACAGAAAGCAATTCACAGGTCAAGAAATTTAGTAAATGCACTTTTTACAAGAATAGATGTATATCAAGATTAATTTTTGATTTTTAACCTTTGATCTCAAACTTTCAAGATTCTTTGAAAGCATCCACTCAAGACCAGTATAAGAATTTATTTATAAACCACATCTTCTTATTAGTGACCTAGACAAGTTCTACAATTTGGATTGAAATAACCCAAATTCGTTATTTATAAAATTGAGCTGGGTCGTTTAATCCCACAAATTAATATCGTAGGATTTTCCATATGAGTTGAGGGTCTTCATGACTATGTGAATTTGTGGAAATCTTTACAGTGGAGCATAGTATAAATGACAGAAGAATCTCTCGAGCATAAGGATGAAAACTACCCTGATTCTTCAATTGAATCTAAGAATGATTTGATCGGAACCACTCGTGAAAAATATACTATTTGGGGTACTAGTATTGGGTGGGCTGCTGGTAGATCGTCAATATTTACCTTCTTGGGCTACTTTGGCGTCGTTCTAGGAGCTTCCCCATTAGAACAATCGGTTTTGACTTCTGTCAGAAATTTAGGATCAAATCTTTTCCAATCTATTTGGGGTTGGTTAGCTGATCTGAAAGGCAGAAAATTAGTGTTGACAATTGGTTTTTCAACTTTAGCTATTAGCGTTCTTTTAGCACCCTTTTCTCAAAATCCAATGCAACTAGTTATCATTTCTATAATACTAACATCAATTGGATTTAGTGTAATCCCAGCTTGGAATGCCTTTTTAGGTGATTATGCTTTAGAAAGAATTCGTGCCTCATTCATTGGAAGAATTAACTCTATTGGAACATTTGTTTCGATTTTCCTGATTTTTATACTGGGGGTTCTTATGGATGCCAGTCCTTTTCCTTTCCCCCAAGTGTTCAGTGATGGATCAAATAACTATTCTTCAACTCAACCTGTTTTTTTCATTCCATTTTTTGCTTCAGCGTTAATTTTTGGGATTACAATAGTTATTTCCTTCTTTTTAGTTGAAAAATATGATGCTAAAAAAAGATCAGCGATAGAGGAAGAGCTTCGTATGAATTGGCGGACATTAATTAACAGAAATGAACCTTTTCGACGCCTCCTACCAATTGATGCTTTTTTTAAATTTACAATGAGTACTGCGTGGCCAATATTTCCTTTTGTCACTTTACGTGTAGCAGATTCTTGGTTAATGGTTGCATTTATGTGGATTGTTTTTCAGTTACCTAGGAGTATAGGCCAAAATTACGGAGGGAAATTTGCTGATAAATTTGGTAAAAAAGTAGTAATAATCCTCTCTAGATTAGGGTATACCGTTGTTCCTTTAGGATACGCCATCGGATTGATTACAGGTAATCCCTTGTTTTTAATTGCAGTTAATATTCCTGGAGGGCTCGCCTTTGGTGCTGAGGATACCAGTATTGCAGCATACTCTCTAGACTGTTCTACTGAGGATACTAAAGGACGATATTATTCGATGCTCCTGACAACTGGAGGTATTTGTGCTTTTGCAGGTTCTTTAGCGTCAGGACTTATCATGGATATCTGGTTGAGAATTGCAGGAGTTGATTACAATAGTCCTAGCTTTAATACCATTCTATTCGGCATGCTTATACTTATTACTGCGTTAAGACTAATATCAGGGAGTTTGCATAAGTTCATTTATCCTAATCCATTAGATTACGGTCTCGAAAGTCTTTTTGATTAAAAAGTCTTTTTGTAGTTAGAAGATGTCTAAAAAAGATAGAATGTTGAATTCTTATTGTATTCAAACTAGTATGTACCAGATATTATCATCATATCATGGAGCTATATCAAGAAGCTAATCCAATTGTGCATTAACTAATAATTCTAACAACAAATACAATTATAGGAGAAAACTAAATTGGGTATATTAGCCAAAATCTTTGCCAGATCTAGAAAAGCAAAATTGACAATTGGTATTGTTGGAGCTCCGAATGCTGGCAAAACAACATTAGCTAATAGGATTTCTAATGAATGTGGAAATGGAACTCCTCTTGGAGTAGTAAGCCCTATTCCTCATGAAACACGTGATGTTGTTTCATTAGAGCATTGTGTAGTTTCAGATCAAAGTGGATCTCTTGATTTGACTGTTGTTGATACTCCAGGAATTGCTACTTCTGTTGATTATCGTGAATTTCAAAGTCACGGATTAACAAAGCAAGAGAGTATAAATCGAGCAAAGGAAGCAACAAGAGGTGTGATTAAAGCGATTCAAAGCCTTGATAAAATAGATGCTGCTATTGTTGTAGTAGACTCTGTAAAGGCGCCATTTGATCAAGTTAATTGGACTGTGCTTGGTAATTTGGAAGCTAGGCGAATTCCTTTGATCATTGCAGCAAATAAATCTGATCTGCCTGATGCTAATCCTGAACTAGTGAAAGAGGCCTTCCAGAGTGATGTTATCTTAATCTCTGCTAAAGATGGTTCTGGAATGAATGACCTATATGGAAGCATATTTTCGATCGCAAGCATGTAGGAGAGAAGAAAAAGTGGAATTAAAGATAGACTTTGTCACAGAAAACACAACTCGAAGAATGAATTCAGGACAGAAATGCCATTTTATCATATCTAAGCTTAAAGCCGATAGAGTTGTAGTATTTGAAGGTGGACTTAATCCTGAAGAGGAAGCTGCCCTAATAAAAGAGACTATGTTTCAAATTGATCATGAAAATTTTCTGGGATACAAAATCATGAATCCCATACCGATTCGTGGTTCGGGCTTATTTACTAGAAAGGATATCAAAATGACTGTAATTGCTCCTCCGAACTTTAATAATTTATCAGTAGCACTAGTTTGATTAGGGGGAAATTCGTGACATTATCTAGTCGTGATATCTCTTTAAGTAAATATCAATGTGCTAAATGTGGAAGGAATCCCCAAAAAGCGGAAGAAGTATTTCAGGGGTGTTCCTGTGGACACCGGTTATTTCGTATAATTATGAATAATCAGCGTGATCATCAATTAGAACGAAATGAACCTAGTTCACCGGTTGGAGACATGGAGTTCCTCTCAGTTCGAGAACGTGGTATTGGGATTTATGATATAAATGTCGATAAGCTTCTTAGTAATGGAAATGAAGAACCAGAGTCACCGGTTGTTGCTGGGACTAATGGGATCTATTCTATCAATGTGCAATCAAAACTGAGAAAGAAAAAATAAGCATGCTTTTCTGTATATTTCTATTTGATCAACTTTATTTCTCGGGTTACTTCATTAAAATCACATACACCAAGGCCGTGAAGATTTCTTAGATGTGATCTTGCGATGATGGGGGTAATCCCAAGTTCTGAAGCTAGTGTTTGTAGTTCAAGTGCTCTTTTCTTTGAATCTTCAAAATAATCCACAACAAACAATATGATTTTTCCAATGTTTGATTCATTTAAAACTATTCTAATATGACGATTTCTTGCTAAACTTCCTGATGTCTCACGGGATAAATCTTCACTAATCTTACCTGCTCGTTTGTCTGTTCTTTGAATTTCTAACTTCAGTTGTTCTTCAATTTCACTATGATTCTCTTCAATCTCTTTGATTTCTTCTTCAGTTGATTGAATTACGTCTTGAAGTTTAGCTAATTGCACTAAATACATTTCTTTTTCTTGATTTAAACTGGTAATCTGTAATTGGAGCTCTTCTATCGCAGATTCTTTTTCTTGATTTATACTAGTAATCTGTAATTGGAGCTCTTCTATCGTAGACTCCTTTTCTTGAATATTTGATTCAATTCCAGATATTGTCAATTTAGTATTTGTTAATTCTTCTTTTAAATCAGTGAAATGTTTTTCCTTAACCTGCAATTGACTATTGAACTCTTCTTCCAACTCAAAAATTTTATCGCCAAGCTTTTTTTGGTCTTCTTCTAATTTCTCTATTAATCGATTTTTTTCCAAAAGCTCTTCTTTCGTTACTTGAAGTATTTCTTGTGTTTTATCTAGCTCACTTTTTACTGTGTTATATTGTTTTTCGAAAGCTTCTTCTTTCTCTTGTTCTTGATCTTGATAAACAGTTAAATGGGTTTTCAGTTTTTGCAATTGTTGTTTTAGTTCTTGATCTTCAGATGGATGATCATCTCCAGATGAAGTCGTAAGTTTTGGAGTTGTTTCTATTGTTGATTTCTCTGAGTTCGATGAATCTGTCTGATCTAGTGGTTCTTCCTTATCAGAATGTGTATTTTGATTGGATTCCTCGTATCCCATTAATAGCGCCCACAAAATGATTTGTATTTTCTTAGCTCTCCTCCTCTTTAAAATAGTTAGGGATCAAAATCCAAAAAGAAAAACTGTTTAGAAGAATATTATCATTATTCTAGGAAGCGTGTATTGTGTTAAATCTGGTACTATAAGACCAAATAACTGAAAAATCTCAAATTGTCAATTTGAGATATTGTTTCAAACAATAATTCAATATAAAAACTCTGATATCAAAAAGTCTTAAAACTAGAGACAATAATCTCCAAATGCATAAGAATAGAGAAATAAAATATCCATGGGGGAAGTATATGTTGCTTCCGGTAATTTGATTCCTTCTTTTTCTTATTCGATAAATTTCCAGAAACATACAGATGATATCTATGATAGTACAAAAGAAAACAACAGTAATAATTCCACATCAGCAGGAAAAAGAAATACTTTGTCGGTCATGTGGAAGCTTAGCAATGTGTAATAAGTTCGTTTGTTACAAAAAAAAGCAAGGGAAGAAAGATTGCAATACTTGTAAAGAGCGATTATGTCAACATCATTGGAGAATTTTTTTTAACCGCAATATTAAAGTCTAATAAATTGATTTAGACTTATCAATCCATTTTTTTTGTGATTTCTTATAGTTAGCTAAACAAAATTCTTCAGATTAGATAGGAAGAGCTATTCCAGAGACGATATGGAATAAATGTCCAGGTCTGTGTTATTTACATTTGTCTTTCAAAACGGGAGCACATAAATAGCTTTGATCATTCTACCAAATATTATTCAAAAAGAAAATATTTTCTCATTTCAATACCTTATCTTTGATTCGATACTATTTCAGTGCTAACTATACAGGAGATTATAAATCTGGAAGAATGGAGTGCGATAGTACTTGCAGGTGGGATAGGGTCGCGACTCCTACCTTTAACTACTAATATACCTAAACCTCTCGTTCCAGTTGCAAATAAACCTATGATTGATTACAATTTAGAATTATTACGGAATGCTGGAATTAAGGGGAAAATTGTAATTATAACCAAATATTTACACGAGGAAATCAGAAAATATTTCGATTCTATTGATCATTTTAATGATTTAGAAATCGTTCTTCCTAGAATGGATCCTCTAGATACTGCTGATGCAGTAAGAAAAGCAGCAAATTACATAGACACTAATCATTTTATAGTTTCAATGGCTGATATTATAACGAATATACCGTTAAAAGATTTTATGGCGTTTCATCTTGAAAAGGGTGGAATTGCAAGTATAACTTTAAAGGATGTTGCACATCCTCGGGCATATGGCGTTATTATGCTCAATCAAGATTCTCGAATATTACTTTTTCTAGAAAAACCGCATCCTGAAGAATTATTGTTAGCTACACTTACTTTTTCTAAGAAAGAGACGATTCATCTTCAATCGAATCTCGTGAATACAGGAATTTATGCTTTTGATCATGGAGTCTTGGCTATATTAGAAACGCTAAATGATCTGATGGACTTTGGGAAACATGTTTTTCCCTACTTAGCTCGTGAGTATGGAATTTTTGGATATGCTCGTCGAGATTATTACTGGATGGATGCTGGAAATCCACAGACATATCTATACACTAATTGGGATGTTCTTAGGCGTTGGTCATTCCCATATTTTCCGAAAGCAACTGAAGATCATAATAATATCTGGTATGATGGAGTTAAACCACAAGTTGGTTCAGGAGTAAAAATTGATCCTCCATCTGCGATTGGGTCTAACATTCAGATTGCGGATAATACAATTGTGGGGTCGAGATCAGTAATTGGAAATAACGCTGTAATAGGTCAAAATAGTATAATTATGGCTTCAATTCTTTGGAATGATGTAAAAATCGGAAGTAACGTTAAAATTGAAGATTCGGTAATATGTAATAATGTATCAATACCTGATGGTTCTATATTATCATCTGGAACTGTAGTTGGTCCCAATATCCATTTTGAGAGACCATTAGTAACTTTGGAAAAAGAAGTTATTCTTAAACCTATAGAAGAGTAAGTAAAAGCGTGTTAAAATTATAAAAGTAGAGGATGAAGAATTTTGGAAAGTGATCAGAAACCTTATATTAAATGGGGGAGAATTATGGCTTTTTCGAACAAAATATTAACACCTGAACTCGCTTCTCTTCTAGGTGGTGCAATGGGCACCTTTTTGGATCCTAAAGCAGTAGTTATGGTAGGTAGAGATTATAGGCGAGATTCTCGAATGCTTAAAAGATCCTTCTCTGGGGGGTTGATGGCTAGTGGGATAGAATTAATAGATCTTCACGCAGTTCCTACAAATGTTATGCAATTTTCTGTTAGAAGATTTGGTGCTGACGCAGGAGTGATAATTACAAGAAGTCACAATCTTGCTGGAATGGTTTCAATAAAATTATTTGATTCGACTGGAATAGAGTACTCAAGTGAAAAAGTGAATCAAATTGTTAAGATCGCAGATAAGAAAGAAATAAGAAGAGTAGCAAGTACAGAGGTCGGGTGGATTAGCGTTGCTGATGCGATGAAAATATATGATCGCGCAATTGCCAGTTTTTTCGCTGAAAGCAAAAAATTGATGAAGGATGCGCGAATGAGGGTCGTAATTGACTGTGCATGCGGTCCAGCTTCTTTAATCTTACCAGATTTACTGAATGAATTTGGATGTGAGGTGATTACTCTTAATGCTCATCGTCCTAGAAATCCAGAATTTTTACCTAATCCCAAATCTCTTGTTCGTTTACGAGAGACTGTTCGTGCAACTGATTCTGATTTAGGTATAGCTCTTGATTCAGAATCAAGACATGCTGTCATTGTCGATGGACAAGGTCGTATTAGAACTGCAGAGGAAACTGCTTCTGTTAATCTTCATTCGAGATATGATCCAGATTCAAATGCAACAGTGGTTGTTGGTGATACAGTGCATCCATCAGTTTATAGGGATCTGAGGAAAAATATTATATTCTCAAGCCATGGTGAACCAGGAGGTTCTGCGAGGTTAGTAATGTCACATCGGGCTATATATGGATTTAATGACACAGGTTTATTCTTTTTACCCATTTTTGCCCCTGGTTCGGATGCAATTGTGGCTGCATTAACGGTACTTACACAAATGGCTCGTGAACAAATTAAATCGACTGATTTATATCGTAGATATCAGGTTTACCCTCAACGAACTGCAGTCGTTACATTTCCTTTAGATCGGATGTTACAATTTTTTACAACTATACTCAATAATCCTCCCAAAGGCTTTTATGCAATTGATACTTTTATTGGAATAAAACTCGTCACTGAAACCAAAGAATGGATTCATCTTTACCTTTCAAACGAAGAACATTCCCTTCAAATTGAAATTTTTGACCCCCAATCGAAATCTGATAAACAAGAGGAATTAATTTCCTTTACACGAAATCTAATCAATCAATATCTGAATTCGAGTTATTAAGAAACAATATTAAAATATAGAAAATAAATCTAGCCCTATTCAAACAATCTGTTTTCAAAATTACCTTTTATCTTTTAGTTTAGGTTTGTTTATATGTTAAAAAAATAATAACAATATCAATTGTTTGAATCTCAAAATTCAAGGTTTTATAAATGTAGTATTAGTTCTAAATCCTCCAGATTGATATTATCTTTAGTAGAGAATATTGAAGAAACTATGTAGTCATTTCAGAAAAAATCTTACAAAAGAGTTGCGAAATTTTTGAAAATAGTACCAAAAAAACGCGTTCCTATTGCTATTCTAGGTTTGGAGAATGCGGGAAAAACTACCCTAAGTATAAGACTCAAAACTGGTAATTTTGAGCCAACGATTCCGACTCCAGGATTGGATGTCGAGGTAGTTGATATAAAAGGCAGTCTTTTTCAGTTATTCGATTTGGGAGGTCATAGCCATTTTAGAAATTTGTTCTGGGAGAACTATGTACAACTATCGCAAGGATTAATCTTTATTATAGACTCAAATGACCTAGTGTCACTTGATCAGGTAGTTGAATGGCTCTGGAAATGTTTGGAATGGAATATTAGTGCTCCTCTACTGATATTAGCAAATAAGAGTGATCTGCATCATATCGAGTTAAAAGAATTAATAAACAAAATAAGAATGGCAGAGCTCCCAATACAAAATCCTAATAGATCGTTTCGTATTTTTGAGGTATCAATAAAAGAATGGACAAATTTAGAGGGAGCTATGTCGTGGTTCTCGTCTAAAGTGTCTCAGGTTGTTGGAGAGCGGCAGATTAGACTGGTTGGATTATATCTATATCTTCCGACTGGAATCCCGATTGTGTCATATTTGTTTTCAGATGAATCTTCACCAGAATTGGATGTTGACTTGATTCCAAGTTTTTTAAATGCTTTGGATAGTTTTGCTAGTGGGGTCATTGGTATAAATGAAGGATTACAATCAATTAACACAAAAAATCATCACATATTGATGGTTAAAAGAGAAGGAGTTTTGTGTGCAGTAATTACTGATCAGGAGACGGATGCTGGAGCTACACGGGTAGTAGCCGAATCTATATTGACATATGTCGAAACTTATTTCTCTGAAAAGCTTTCCTTATTCCGAAAAGACGGTAAATTACGTTTTCCTAAAGATTTCATCCTTGATTATTTGATTGAGGAGTTTAAGGAAAATATCATAATTGGCTATCCAGATAAAGCCCATTCCTCTGATTGAAATTTTGAATGAATCAGTTTGTGAGCCAGAGCTTCTTCATCTTTAGTGAGTTCACCAATTTCATATTTAGCTCTATCAGAAATAAGGAGTTCTTTCTGCAAATAATTAGCGATTTTTTTGGGATTAAAATCCTCTTTTAACTTCTCTGTAAGCGTGGTAACATGCTGATAGACAGATTTTACCATACTATTAGTATCTCTACCTGGTCGGGCTTTCAATACTGAGTACATCGTTTCAGGTCGATAATTAATTAATAATGTCCCATGTTGTAGAATTGTATCACCTGAACGTGCCTGTGCATTTCCAGATATTTTCTTTCCATCAGTGAATATCGAAGGACAGTGAATTTTATCAAACTCCATCATAAGTCCTAGTTTTTCAAGAGGATGGAAAACAAAATTTGAAAGTTCGTAATAGCTCTCTTCAATCGAACTGGAGGTTAAATTTTTCTTATTTGTCACTATACTGTAAGTTAATTCTCCCAGTTGATCATGAAATACTGATCCTCCCCCAGAAATTCTTCTTATACAGTCAAATCCATATTTTTCTATGTTGTTTAGATTCACTTCATCATTAACATTTTGATGTTTCCCTATCGATACGGTGCTTGGATTCCAACTGTAAAAGCGAATAGTATCTTTTTTGACATTGGTATAAAGACGAAATATCGCTTCATCTATAGCCATATTCTCTATTGCTGTTTGAGTAGAGAATAGTATAATTCTAAATGTTAAATTCCCCATTATTTAACCCGAATCCATAATAAGATACTAGAAATGCACAAACTAGATAAACATTAAAGATGATAAATCTTTTTTCTGTACAAACCTATTATTTCACAACTATATTGATTTATTCATTTTTATGCTGGGATATTCAAATATCAATATTATGAGATTTCGTCTAAATTGTTGTCTCTTAACTATGGGGAGGAAAAGAGCTAAAAAAAGTTAAGAAGTTACAAAAAAGCAAATTTAACTACGGAGAGGGAAAAGGGAGTAGAATAAAATAAGAG
>SDBT01013456.1_pt1 | contig 13106 bp, 23 predicted proteins | sample 2277101 | NCBI WGS metagenome assembly SDBT01 (sample SAMN10404973, study PRJNA504765) | marine sediment metagenome | isolation source: marine sediment core GS10_PC15, 103 cmbsf | place: Arctic Ocean: Southern Knipovich Ridge | collected 2010 | reverse complement strand
CTCTAATTGGTCTTGTAGTTTCATAGTTCTTTAGTTAAAAGTTTTTTCCACTGCCTGACATCACAATCCATTCCAGCTTCATTTCTTTTAATGGCAGTAGTAATTTCTTCTGTTATTTTATCTCTTACTCTCTTAGATATATCATTCCAATTATTCAATAAATATTCCACCATATCAGAAACAGCAAAGGTTCTTCTACCCAAACAATATCTGAAAGCATAGAATATTATCTCGTCTTGTAGTTGTTTATTTGTCATATTGGTTCTTTAGGTTGTTAATTTTGGCTTTGATATCCTCAGCCGAGAATAATCTTACATTTACAATATTTGCTTTATCTTTTGCCACAAAAGCTGGTAATCTGCCTACCGCCCATTTCTCTATCCCTTCCCCCACCTCCTTTATAGTAGCAGATTTTGTGGCAAGAGCATTGCGAACATCAATATTAAGCAAATTCCAATCTTCTTCTGCTAAATCATATTTATAAAGTATTTCTGTTATTTTTTTATCTATTTCTTTTATTGTCATAGAGGGTGTTTTAGGCATAGTTAGGTTAAAAACTTATCGTAATCTTCTTTAGCTTTGTTGGGGTTGTATTTTTCTTTCATATTAGCCGATTTTTCATAGCGCCGAGCATCTTGTTCTGGGGATAGTTTAAACTCATTTTCTTTTAATACATCTCTTAATGCCCGCTCAATAGATGCTTCGTGTTCCCAAAACTCTAAAAACTCAAGCCTGGTAACCCCTACATTAGCGCCATAAAATTCTTCTAACCAAGCCCACATAAACCTACCACGATTGAATTTGGTTTCTTGGTGTTTGCGTAGGATTAGTTTTACCTTACTTTTTATGGAAAGTCTTTCCATGTTTTCTTCTTTGAGAATTAACCCAATGGATTAATCTATGACATTTTTTACAAAGAGTAATACCATTGGAAACATCAAATCTTACTTCTTTATATCTCCACCACCTTTTAAGATGATGAGCTTCTAAATATCCCTTTTCTCCACATCCACGACAAGTATAACTATCTCTTTCAAATACTTTTGTTCTCCAATTTTTATACTCCACTGTACCCGTAGTATGCTTATATCTTTTAACAGGTTTTCTTCCAATCTTATCCCATCTTTTTATCTGACCCTTGCTCATCTTTTTTCTAACTTTTTTAAGTATCTTTCTTCCGTTGAGTGCTTTGCTTAGATTTTCCCGATGTTTTTTGCTAAACTTCATTCCCTTACGGGATTTACTAATTTTTCTTCTTTCTTCTAAACTTTTAGGTTTTCCCAAACGATTTTTATTACCTTTTAATGCCTCACTTAGTATTTTTTTATGTTCTTCCGTAAGATTTTTACGATATCCTTTTAACTTACGGTGCTTTAGATAATATCTTCTATCATATTCTTTTTTCTTATCGGGGTGATTTTTCCACCATTCTTTTTGTCTTTGTTTTACTTCTGGTCTTTGATGATATTCTTTCAAATACTCCTTTTGTTTAGTTGGGTCTTTAATCGTCATTTCCTATCTAAATCATCTAATTTATTTTTTATCACCGCCAATAATTTCCATATTTCTTTCTGACTTACAATTATGTTGTTAATCCCCTCTATTATCATTTGTTCCCCTGTATTTTGGGGTTTATCTGTTAAGCGGGCAGTATACTCACACTCTCTATTTGTGCAGGACATAAACGAGCTATAAGGTTTCCCAGTTCTTTTGCTAATTCCCGAAGGCACGACTTTAATGGCACTATCGCATTTGGGACAGCGAGTTGGGGGTTGTATTTTTTCTGGTTCTTGGTTCATATTATTGTGCTTTAGTTGGTAAATTATCCGCCCCCCACTTCTGTCCCTCATCTTCCCTTTTATCTGCTTCTTTATTAAGTTCGTTGTTTATATCCTCCAGTTTTGAGTCATTTTTATATCGCTTGTTAAACTCATCTCCTGATTTTTTAGCGGCTTCGTTGGATACTGGTTTTATTTCGGTTAGTTCTGTTTTTTTGGCTTCGGCTATTTTGTATAAGGTATTAAGCCATTGTTTCACATCTACCTCACTGATAGCTCCTGGGGCATTTTCCTTCTCAAAGTCTGCTATCGTCAAAGCCACAGCGTCATGAAGCAATCCTCCTATTTGTGGTCCAAGATTATTTCTGAACCTGATTTTTTCCCACTCTTGGTCGGTCTTTATTGGTTGTTTCTTTGTATACATTTTTATCTAACTCCTTTAGCAATCGGTCGTGGGCGGTTTCATACCGCCAGACCAATCCTTCTTTGCTATTAAAGTGTTTTATTTTCTTAGTGACATTTAACATAATTACTTTTGTGTTATCTTGACTTCATCGCCCTCCAACAACTTTTTGGCGTTCTTTACCTGAACTTCTTTGGTTGGTTTTATACAGTAGTATACTATTACAGCTACAAAGCTGAACAATATACCCATAAACACAGCCAATACTTTGCTCCTGCCTTTTCTCTCAGCTATTCTGTAGCACCAATAACCCATTAAAGCCCAAATTACTAAGTAAGTTATATCTTCCATAGTTTTATTTATTTATTTTTTGGTGCGACCTTTATTACTTAAATAATGTATTATCCGATAAACACTTTGGATAGAGATATTAAAAAAACCAGCTAAATCTTCCATAGTTAACTGGTTCTTATATTTTTCCCAACTCTCATATATTATTAAATCCCTAATGTCTTGTATGTGTCTGTTCATACTTCTTATTATATTCTCATCAAGCAACATTGTCAATAGTGAAACTGGGGATAACTCATAATGTCTTTAATTTATCAAATGGTCTTTGGCAACAAGGGCAAACAAACTCTTTTTCTAATCTCTTTTTATTCTCATTCCAAAACCCTTTTCCGTCAGCCCAGCCCATAAACTCTAAATGATAATAGACACCAGATGTTGATTTTAAACCAACCCCTCTCATTATCTGTCTTATAGTCGGGGCTTTCTTGTTTGTTTTCAAGTGCTTGATAATAAACTCTAATATCTCTATTCTTTTTTTGGGATTTGGTATCCATCTTTTTTTCTTCATAATTCTTTTGTTTCAGGGATATAACCTAATACTTCCATTAAATAAAATACACTGATGAGTTCGAGGGCTCGGGCTTCTGATACCTGTTGTTTTTCCCGCCGTTCTAATTCAGCTTTTGCTAATCTAAATATATCTCTTTTTTCTTTCTCCATTGTAATGGTTCTGTATTGTTGTTTCATTTATTAGGGTGATTTTTATTATTGTGTTGAATTATTTTCTTGCCCGAAAAATACCTCACCTATTTTCCAGTAATCAGGTTCTACTAAAATCCATTCACCCGCTATGTTAATTGTGTAGAGGTAATAAATCATAATTTACATTTTGAACAAGTCTTCTCTTTGAATTAACTGGTTTTCTTTTATAATTTTCATTAACTCATCAAGATTTTTTATACCTAATTGAGTTGCCATTTGTTTAAAAACTTTTGGTTGAATATCCTGCCATATTTTTTTTACTTGGGAGTGTTGCTCACTAACTACCGAAAGACAAACAAGCAAAATATCTATTTCTCCTATTGTAAGTTTTAAGTTTATTTCTTCTTCCATCTTCTTCCCGCTCCCATAAAAACGGGCAGTTAGTTTATTAACGACTATTGGTTAAGGGGGTTGCTAAAATATAATTTATCTTTTTCCCATTTAAAATCACAATCTTTACAATAATAATTTTCCCCTATTTTTCCACAAAGAGGACAATGTTGATATAAACTTTCTAATGATAACTCCTCAAGCTCTTTTTGACTTATTCTTATCTTCTTCATATTTACTTATCCCCTTGTGGGGAGGGGTAATGTTTCTTTCTTTGCTAAACACTCTCCTTGCCATTGTTTTGACTGGGTCTAATATTTGCTCCTCCACAGTTAGTAATTTACCTGACTCCTTGTTTATTTTGGCTTTATTTTCTTTTTTCATAATTTTTTCCATAACCAATTAACTATTATATTTGCCCAATATCTACTTAATGCTATTGACCTGTAGTATGCTTCTTTAAGCATATTTTTTTAATTAAGTTTATTAAGTTATTTTGTGTAATCGGGTTTGCTGAGCCGACCCTAAACTAAACCCGCTTTTTTCTTTATTTCTTTATAAGATGGATATTTAATAACCCCACTATTGGTATTATCTATTGTAACCTTATTTATTGTGTGTTTACTTTTGTCACTAGCGAGTGGTATCTTTTTGACACTAGGGTGGTGTAAATTTGTCACTAGGCAATAACAGTTAGCATATTTACCAACACTCTTCTTTATAAAGCCCTTTTTTATTAAACCGCCAATAGCTCTAATAGTGGTTCTGCGACAAAGCCCAGTACCACTATCAAAACCCTTAATCCCTTTTTCTAATTGAGTAAAACTAATTTCATCTTTTACTTTATCAAACCCCCAAGTATGTCTTAGAATATAATCTAGGACTTTTTGTTCTGAACCGCTTAATTGATGCCAATAACCATTAAGGTCTTTTGGATAAGACCAAAAATTCATAGATGGCTTTGGTGGAAATCCTTGAAACTTTTGCATATTTTTACCTCCATTAAAAGAAAGAGCGCCTAACTCGCAAAAGTGGGGCGCTCAATCTGTTGCGAGTTATATTGTTTAATTTGCCCATAGACGTGATTAGTATACACGATTGTTTGGAATACTTCTATATTACCATATCAAGCAGGTCTGTCAATAGCAGTTATCCCCAAGCGGACTTCCCTATTTGAACCAGCGTGAACGCCCATCCGAATAGGGAGGCTTGGGTGATTCTGGGGACAGCTCTGATTTGAACAGAGGGTCGTTGGTTAAGATTCCGACTTACTACCTGCCTGCCCCAAAGGGACTTGCAGTGTTTAGCACCACCCGTCCCAAGATGTAGCCAGCCCCTCTTTCAAAACACTACTTGTAAATGGCTAAAAAGAAAATTCACTTCCTCTTGATTCTATTGAACCAAGACAGGAACTATATTCCAATGCCCGAATAGTTGTTTTTAAGTTGGGGCTCGCCACGAATACTTATTCAGTTGTTTCTTCTTTTTTCTCTTCTTCTTTTGGTTCTTCTTTTTCTTCTGTTCCAGCTTCTGCTGGTTTTTCTTCGTCTTGATTTTTTATAAGCATATTGTTTTTAGATTTTAAGTTATTCCCGACCTTTTTCGTTGCGTCATATATTAACATCAGACAACTCTCACAATAAGGTAGTTGACATTTCATTATTTTCTCACCACATTTTTCGCAGGAATAGTATTTAACCATCATAGAATCACTGTTTTTTCTTTTTATCCCTTATAAACTTGGAGATACCCCTCATTCCAGCACTCCTGATACCTTTAACCCTGTTGCTTCGTCTTTCCCCTCTTAAAATACACCTTTCATCTTCGGGCAATTCTACCCTGTCAGACATATAAAAGTCAAGCGGACATTTGGGTATATCGCACCCCTGAAAGCGAGGACATCTTTCCACATTTTTTAAGTTGTCTTCGTAAGTTATTGGCATAGTTTATTACAAGTCCAGTGGTATTCTAACCCCCGTGAAATCATATAATCAGCCACTACTACTTGTTGTTCTGCGTTCCATATATCAGGGTTCTGTATTTTAGCTTCTTCGGCATATTGATAAAAGGTCTGTTCTTGAAATTGTAGTATTCCTTTTGACCCGCCATTTGGGTCATCTTTGTTCCAAGCATTAGGGTCGCCTCCACTCTCACAATTAATTAAACAGCCGATTATTCCATACACTCTCACTTCGGGGATGTAAGGTATGTTCGGGGCTTTAATAAAACAGCTTTCAAGCGACACAAAAGGTTCTGATTTATCAGCAAAAACCAACCCAGACACCCACCAAGCTATCGCAACAGCTACAGCGAGTAAAACGAGATATAAAATCCGCTTATCGGGGGGCATGTCCATAATCACATTATACCACAGCCAAGGGGTCGGTCAAGTTAATAACTATTCGGTAACTTTTGGTTTAACCCTGAAGTAGATAGCCAACGCACTTAGAATAGCGGTGATTATCGGTAGCAAAGCACCTGGGACAAACTCTCTAATTCCTTCTATCCCGCCGATTAAGAACAGAACCACAATAACCCAGACAGTTCTGCTTTTATAAACATTTTTTATATTCATTTTAGTAAGTTAATTAGTTTTTTAAATAATTCCACGACCTTTTGAAGTATGCTAACCTGCGACCTCAGATTAGCAAGTAGGTCTTTCACGAATATGTTTTTGAAATAGGGTTGTAAATCAACTGCCCCGTAGTATCCGTTGTTTCCATAAGTGTTAATCCAGTTGCCGTTGCTATTCAAATAAACTGGTTTTATTGACCTATGCAGGTGTGTTCCTGTGCTTCTGCCTGTGTTATCGGCATATCCCAATAAATCCCCGCTATCTAAAATGTCGCCAGCCTGACAAGCAAATGATTTTAAATGCCAGAATAAATGCTTGAAGTCGCCATCCTTGTCTTGGGTTATAACTTTTACTCCTAATCCGCCAGAGCCGTCTATGTGGGTATCTATTACTACCCCGCTAATATCACAATCCCAGTAAAGGCGTTCACCATCTTTGGCTATAAAATCTATTCCATTATGTCCCAAAAGCCCCATATCTTGGTAATACTTTAACATAGAAGCGCGGGTTCTTTTTAATCCGAACCCTTGGGAGATAAAATTGGTACGAAGACTTCTAAATAGTTTCATATAATATAGGGGAGGAGGCTGTGTGTTATCAACCTCCTTCCCACTTACGAGTCCCCTTGTTAGGGGGGTGGAGGATTTTTATCTTCCTTGCAGAAAATCTGGAGTTTACCATTGTCCCAATTCCGAAGAAGAAACTGATAAACGGCTGAAACTAAATCAAAGTTGTCTATCAATACATTGTCGTAAGGGACTGATTCCCCTTTCTTAATTGTTATTCTCAACCTTCCTTTTTTCCAGTTTCGGCACAAAAGAAGATAAATCTTCCCGACCTGTGAGAGGTTAGTGATTATCATTATAACCTCCTTTCTTAATGTGCGACTTTTTATCTTTCCCTTCTATATCTAAATCTATAACCTCTAAAAATCTTCTCTTTTATTTTACTTTTTTCTGAAGTGAGTTTGTTTTGCTTGTCTTCATTATCCATTGCTTGATACTTTTTATCACCTTTTAATTCTATAATCTTTTCATTTACCTGTTTATTATATTCTTTATTGGCTTTTTTAAATTCCTCCTCACCAACTTTTTCCTTAAATTGCATCAATTCTTTTCCTGGATTTACATCCCAGTTAGAATTGTAAGAATAAACATTAGCGGATATTCCAATGCCATCTGCTATTAAGACAAGTAGAGCATTTGCCAAGTCCTCTTTTTGATAAGCATCTATGCCAGATTCTATCACTATTGGGACAGTCAGATTCGCTAATTGGTTGATAACGGTTGGTTTTTCTCCCTCAAATGTCTTTTGGTTTGCTACTTCTCTAATGACAGAGAACATTGGAGAAAACTTATTCTCTGTAAAGTTCCAGAAAATATCCATTCCAGAAGGACTTCCATATCCCTTGCCAAGTTTCGTCATTAGTCCAGTAACAGAACTTTTAGTTTCCTGTGTAGCTAACCTTGTTGCTAAAATTATCAAAGATGACATCCCGCCAGTTGTATCAAATCGCATATTCCCTATTCGTATCTTTCCAAAGTTAGCACTTCTTGGGTCCCATTCAACGCTATCATCATCTAATGCTTTAGCTATCATTAGAATAATAGCGATACTTGATACCATTTTTAATAAGTTGATAGCTGCCTGCTTTCTCGCAAATGTGCCGATATCGCTCCCAAAGTGTAATGTTAGGGCATCTATATTTGATTTAAAAAACTTAGCAGAAAAGAAAACTTTGTTTGTTACCTTGCCTGCTGCTTCAAATCTTCCCAAAGCTCCTCTCCCAGTCATTGAGTTTACTAAAGTATTTATTCCTCCAACATCTGCCTTGTTCTCCATATCAACACCAGTTTGTTTCGCCATATTATATAGCTTGTCAGCCAAGTCAACCCTCAACCTCATAGCACCTGCCTCGTAAGAAACCTCTGCCGCTCTGAATAAACGACCTAATACGGGTATTCTACTTGGAGCAGAGGTTGGGAACTCTTCTTCGCCAGTCCCTATATCAAGTCTTTTTCCTAAATCATACAAACCATTTAGGTAGTTTTTCCTTGAGTATATTTCCGCCTTCACTCCATCAATTATAGCATCACCAGCTTTATTACCTCGTCTTAATACTTGACCAATGTCTATCCAAGATTTACCAAAGTTTCTTGCCCATATTGTAGGATGTGTGAAAAACACTTTAATTCCTTGTCTACCCCACAAGGAGTTATCAACCGAAGCAACAATAGCTCTTGAGTTCTCTGCTATAAAATTAAGAGAGATTTTTGCGTCTATTGATATCGCCCTTGCCGCTTCCATTAACCCGCGAACCTTAAAAGGGTTGACAAATAATGCTTTATTGGCTTCAGCTTTTAATCCACCAACATAGTTATCTAATGCTACCTTTGCTGCGCCGAACTTGAGTCCGACTTCTTTAGAACTCCAAGTAAAATCATCTTTAATTTTCTCTCTTGCCCTTTTTGCGTCTTGTGAAAGTTCTGTAATAGTTTGTGCTTCTTCAAGTGTAATCTCGGTTTTGAACTTCTTTGAGTAAACATCGCTTGTTATCTCGTTTAAGAATACCTCGTTTTCTTTTGGGTCTTGTAACCGCCTTTTCTTTTCAGCATAAGTATCCCTTATTTTTTGAAGCGTTTCTTCTCTTTGTTTTGTTGATAAGCCAGTTACCTCTTTAGCCCAATCATACATAGCCCTCTCTTGGTTCTTTAAGAGAAGTTTCTGTTCAAATAAAAGGTTGACCATTTTTGCGTTTTCTGTTCCAATAATTCCAGTCAAAAAGTTCCTTCGTTCTTGCGAGGTCATTTTGTTCATTCTTTCAGGAGATAATCTTCCATTCCTAATAGCTTTTAAAAGCTTTTGCGCTTCTGTGAATACTAAACAAGGCATATGATTATTACGAATAAAATTGTAAAACCGAGCACATACCAGAAGACATCATATTCTTCTTGTGTTGTATATTTTATCATATTAACAGGTTATTTCTTTTATTAGCGACTCCCAAGCATATTTGCCTATCTTTTTCTTTGATGTTTCTATTTTGTCATCTAAGCTCTTTCTTATATCAGCTTTAGCTTGAGTTTTAGTTTTGCCTCTTCGTTTCTTTTCAGCAACATCTTCTCTTTCCTTTTTAACTTCTTGTAGTTTGGCTGTTGCCGAATCGGGCACTCTTTCTCTTATAAGACGAAGTGTTTGTCCAGCTTCACTTGTTTCAACAACTAATGGAGAATTGATTATTCCCAAGATAAGGTCGCCATCTCTATTGTCCATAGCGTAATCTTCCATCATCTTTACAAGCATAGCTCCTTTGATGTTGTTATCTAATGGTTCTTCTCCTGTAACCATTCTCTTGGCTTTGTCTATGTTCTCTGCCATCACTTTATTTATAAGTGCAATCTGTTTTTTAATCGTAATAGGCTCGTATTCGGCTAATGTAAACTGCTCTGTTATCTTCTTTTCTCTTGCCTTAGCTTCTATGCTTATTGCTACTTTGGCTGGTTTTCCTATTGGTTTAAGGAGTTTTACTATTGGCTTAACTTCTGGTTTTACTACTTGATTGTAGAAGTCGGTGAGTTGTTGTTTGGTTTTAATTACATCTGGATTTATAATACGAACTTCATCTCTAAGTCCTGTTGTATTCTTAAAATCTATTCCATCAAATCCATTGTATTTAGCCCAATTTATAATCTCTAATTCTGCTTTAACAGAAAGACCCTCTTTTCTAACTTCTCTGGCTAAATCATCAATTAACTTTTTTGGAATTTCCTCTAATTTTGCAATTTTTGCTTCAGGAGAAATAAAAAGTTCTTGGACAATTTCGCCTCTTTTTAATAAGGGATACATAAATTTCTCTGCCGTTGATTTTATTCTCGTGGTGGCTATTCCCTTATCTGTAATTTTTGATAAATCAAGGGTTCCTCCACCTCTGAATACTTTTTGATAGCTTCCCACAAACTCCTCCGCACTCTTATACTTCCTTGCCTCTACTGCCAATGGTTCAAGTTCTGCGGGGATTGGTTTGGTTGGGGGTGCTTCCTTTAGTGCCTTTAGATGTTCAAGTTCTTTTGGCTTGACAACTGGTGCTACCTTTGGTGCTTTTTCAACGGATATTTCTTTTGGTACTTCTTTAGGTGCTTCTGCCAACTTTTTTAGACTAACAAGTCCTTCTTTTTGCTTGGCTTCTTCTGGAATTACCACCTCTGCAGGTATTTCAACCTTAGCTTTTTTCTCTTTTAAATACTTTTCTATTTGCGGTTTAAACTCATTATACGCCTCGCTACCTTTGCCAGTTTCTTTTGCTAAAGTTTTCAATGCTGTATTGACATTTATTGCTACACTTCCTGCTCCTCCCATAATACTGGTTATTACAAATGTCTGAGGTGCTACTTCTTTTAATGATTTCAACCAGTCCTCTGCTTCCCACCAACTTCTTGTTTCTCCGCCTGGCAGACCTAAATCCTCCCTTATTCCCATTTGACCCATTTGGGTAATTGTTTCTGTCGCTATTTCTTCTCCATATAACCCTACTAATTTAGTAATTACTTTTGCTGTTATTGCATCTCCTACTATCTTTTTTAATGGAACGGTAAGGATTTTAGCAAAAGCGAAGTTACTAATAGCTTCTGGGATTGCCTCATACAAGCCATATTTTACTGCTAAACCGTGAAACTCTTTTTTATATGCCTTTTCCTCTTCTTTTGTCAAGCCACTACCTCGTTTCTGTATCATTTCTTCGTTCTTTGCTTCTAAAACTTCCTGCATTATCTCATAGGTTGTCATATTGTAAGCCACATATCCAGAAGCCGCAGTTCCAGCCGCCCAACCCAATGCAGGGTGTCTGGTTGCAACCCCAACACCTAGTCCTGTGCTTATTCCAGCCCCCATTGAAATAATGGAATAAGAAAGATTTTCAGACAAACCTGCTAACTCATATATTCCATATCCAGGAAATAACTCTTTGTTAACAATACTTGTTTCCAACTCCATTTTTCCTTTTTCTCCTCTTTCCCGTAACCATTTAATATATCTATCTCCCCAATCTCTATCTGACACACTTGCTCCTTTTTCTCCTTGGACATATTGGACATATTTGCCAACTACTTCAAGAGGAAAAGTAAGAATTTCATTACCAATAACCTTTGCCCAATCTCCTATGGTTGGTGTTTTATATTCTGCTATTTTCCAATCTGGACCCATTTCTGCTGGAGCTTGACTAATTGTCGCTATTGGTTCAGAAGCAAATACTCCAGGTGATGTTTCTACACTTTTATATCCAAGAGGAACTTTAGGTAATGGTTCTCTTGGCGGTGCTTCTTCACGCAAATACTCGCCAAGTTGTATTGGTTTTTCAGGCACAGAAGCAAAAACACCTGGAGCGGTTTCCACAGTCGTATATTTAGGAGTAACTTCTTCCAATAACGACTTTAAGTTCTTGAGCTTTTCTGGCTCTTTAGTTTTAGTAACTTCAGGCTCTGCTTCCTCTCCAAATAAAGCCTTTAAGTTTTCTAACATAAGCTATAATGTTCTCATGTAATTATCTTCTTTGGCACCATAGTCTATTGCGTGGTCAGGATTGATAAAAGTATGAAACTGCTTTATAAAGTCCTCTGGAGATAATTGGTCATCAGTCCAAGCCTTTTTAGCTCTTTTCCAATCCTTAGGAGCTACTTTTTGGTCCTTTCCTTTTTTAGAATTAAGGAAATCAGTTGCTATCTGCATAGCTTCTCCACCATCTTGGTCAGTTCCTTTTCCAATAGGTCCTAAGTTCTTCTTTACTCCAGTTTCAGGATTGTATCTTACTACATTTCCAGAACTGTCAGTAAAGTACTTATAGGTTGGTGCCTTTGCTTTTTCCTCCCCCTCTAACCATTCAGCATAAGTTTTACCAGTTCCAGCCTCTCCACCTGCTAATTCCCATTCTCTGTGAGATGTAGGCGCAGTTGGTTCTTTCTCTACTTCTGGTTTAGCTAATGCTTCCCTATAAAGAGGTAAATCTCCTGTTATTGCTTCTTCTGCTTCGGTTCTTCTGGCTTCTTCTAATCCTAACATTGTGGCTAATTCACCTCGTGCACCTGTGAGTCCCGCTCCTGCTCTTGTTTGAGCGCGGATAAGGTCAGCCATTTGTTCCCTTAGAGGTGCGCCCTCTGTTGCTTCTTGTCTTCTCCTTTGAGCGCCAGTTACTAATCCTCCAGTGGTTCTGGCGGTTATATCCTCATCTAATTTATCCAATAGCCCCTCAACATCTAAAACCTCTTGGGTAATGCCTTTTAGCGCTTCAGCTTGTCCTGGTATGCCTAATTGTTGTCCATATTGTGTATAGAGGTCTGCCATTGGCGTGTATCCTTTTTTTAGTTCCGCTAATTCGGTTAATCTCTCTAAAATCAGTTGCTGGAAATCTGTTCCAGTGGTTACTCCTTCTGCTCCAGCACCTGCTCCAGCACCAGCATCAACGCCTGCTCCCACACCTGCTCCAACTACTCCACCAACTTCTCCACCTGCTAAAGCAGATATACCAGCCTGAATGCCTGGTATTTGGGTTGCTACCCCTGCTATCCCTTGTCCTATTGCTTCTACTCCTGTCGGGGCTACCTTGCCCTTTTTAAGTACGTGTTCATCGTACCATTGTTGTGATGGGTATAATGTTCCACCTATTTTTACTGGTTGATTTGCCATATTTTAACCTCCTTTATTTGATATTAACTATGTAAATTGTATATTTTTAATAATATAATAATCCCCCGCTCCACCATTTCCTCCATTCCGAGCAACTACTCCACCTGCTCCGCCAGTTATGTCGGTGGTAACCCCACTATTAGTTAAAGTTCCATTATATAAAACATATATTTGTCCGCCAGAACCTCCTCCTCCAGAACCAGCAACTCCAACATCTGCATTACCACCATCGTTTCCGCTTGCATCTAAAGTTGAAGAAGCTCCGTATGTTAGATTTCCACCTACTTCCAAT
>SDBT01013455.1_pt1 | contig 13107 bp, 6 predicted proteins | sample 2277101 | NCBI WGS metagenome assembly SDBT01 (sample SAMN10404973, study PRJNA504765) | marine sediment metagenome | isolation source: marine sediment core GS10_PC15, 103 cmbsf | place: Arctic Ocean: Southern Knipovich Ridge | collected 2010 | reverse complement strand
TACCTGCGCGGAAACTGGACGTGATCGGAGAAATCGGAGCGGCAGTTGTATTTCACGATTGAGGACAGCGCGCGCCTCACGCGCCCCTTCGGCAGCACGTGGCCGAGGCCGAGGGAGTGCGCCCACCACTGTCCGAAGAGTTGGTCGGAGTGACAGCCGTTTCCGTAAGCCTGCAGCCACTCGGTTTCTGGATCGTATCTGTGCGCGTAATACTCTCCGTCCCACAGCAGCTTGTCGGCGGCCCTTTTTCCCGTTCGGAATCTGTCGCGGTACTTTTCGGCCGACGCGGCGTCGCCCGCTATCTTCGCCATCTCTTCGCCCGCCCTGAGCGAGGCGAGATACAGCGATTCGATGAAGCTGTTGGGGCCCTCGATCTCGACGTCGTAGGTGCAGGGCTGCGGCCCGTGGATCACTCCGTCGCCTCGGTCGTAGCGCTCGATCGCGTGGTCGAGCGCGAGCCGAACGTGGCCCCACAGGGATTCGAGCCATTCCCCGTCGCCGCAAGCGCGAAACTCGCGGTAGGTCTTGAGGACGCCGCCGAGGAGTCCGTCGAGCGCGGGATAGGGCGGTCCGCCGATCCACCTGTCCCACGGGCGGCGCAGGAACATCGGCGCAACTACGCGGTGCGGCAGATAGCCGCTTTCATGTTGCTGGATCAGCCATTCGGTCTCGCGCATCGAGCGCTCGAGGCGCGGGAACAGGCGCGCGGCGGTCATCGCGTAGTTCCACACGTGCGTGCAGTTCAGCGGGCAGCATCCGCCGCGGTCGCCCTGAAACTCGGTGCTGGCGCCGTTGCAGCCCTCGAAACCGTAGAATCGCCCCTCGGCGTCGCGGAAGCACGTCGGCGAGCGCAGGACCGATATCTGCGAGGCGGCCGCGTCGATGAGCGGCGCGGGCAGCGAGGAATCGAACATCGCTTTGCGGAACAATTCGGCCGCCTTGTCGAAGCGATCGAGGTTGTCGCGCGTGTATTCGGCCGCCGCGAGGGCCGAATCGAATCGGGACGAGTAGTGGTTGCCGAGCCACAGCTTGCTTTTCCCGGCGCCGGGCTCGCGCTCGAGCGTCGGCTGATCCCAGTCGACGTATCTGTTCGGGAACCGCCACGCCATGAGGAACGTGATCTTTTTTTCGGACCCGGGCTCGACGGTAAGAGGCGCCGCAAGCGCGGCGTTGACGGTCCGACCCTTTGGGCTGGGCCTGGCTCCTCTTGAGCCGTCGAGGCGCCCGTCGGAGCGAAAATCTTCCCAGATGTCCTTGGGGTCGACCCATTGCGCCCGGGCCGACGCATCCTCGGAGAGGGCTGCGATAAGCATCTCGCCTCCGCGCGGATGTTCCTCGGGCAGGGTCGGGTTCGTCATCTGTATCGCCGTGAGTCCGGGGCGTTTGAGGACACGGTTGCGGTTTCCGCCGTAGCCATGGTGGCGGACCCCTTCGATCTCCGTGGCGCCATCCCATCCGACGGCGTTTTGTTGGCACATGAGGATCGATGTTTCGATGCGCTTTTTCGTCGCGTTTGCGACGGTGAAATGAAATATCGCAATGGGCAGCCCGGAGTCTTCGCAATCGAGCGGGATGAACGGCGAGTACGCCTTTAGGCTCACCGCGACTGGAAACCCGGGAATCGAATACTCGATTTTGGCGACCGGATACTCGCCGATAAACGTGATGCCCTCGACGCCCGGCGCTTGTTCGAGCAAAAGCCTCGAGGCGTCGGGGACGACGTGGTCGGACACGGAGGGCGCCGGCTCGAAGCTGTCATCGTATCGGGCGCTCGACTGGAGGAGCCTCGCCTGTGGCTTTTTGCTTCTCTCCCCGGCGCGAACGGCGAAAAATGAAAATGGCGCATGCGCGTTGTGATTGACGTTGTTGAATATCTGCCACTGCCTGAGTCCACCGTCGCCGCATAAAGCGAGCTGGCCGGCGCCGATTCCTCCCAGGGGGAACGAGACGGCCCTGAGCGCCTTACCTGTGTAGGCGAACCGCGCTTTTCGACGCGTCGTCATCATGCGATCCATTTTAGTGTTCTCCAATCTTCGAACTCCGAGGGCGATCGGGGTAGACAAATCATGTGATTATATACTTTGCGCGCAGTCCAAACCAAGCGTGCGATCATGCGAGTAGAGTCTGCAATGGAGAGACAACCACCATGTGAATTGACTGTTACGTCTCGTTTCTGGTAACCTATTCTCGTTATGGCGCTCACACCCGATCAGAAAAAACGTTTGGCCGCCCTTGATTCAGGGCCGGAGGGGCCGCGCGAAGACGCCGGCGGTCCCGACGGTTCCATGTCCTCCAGGGTGAAGTCCGTCGGCGCAAGGATTCAGGCCTCTTCCGTGCGGACCATAGCGATTAAGGCGCTGATAATCGTTGTGTTGATCGGGGTCACAGCCTACTTCATTGCCATCAATCAATTCCACAGGATCAATTTCAAGAGAATCATTTCCTCCGGCGACGGTTCCCCCATATCGAGGTTTGTCGGAGAGATTAAGTTGCAAAAGAAAAAGGCCGGCCTGCTGGACAAGGGGTATGGACAACTGCTTGTGGGAGAATACGATAAGGCCTTAGAGACCGCCGAACAGATCAGGGCGCTCGACCAGGAAGATCCCCAGCCGCAGACGCTAATCAGCGAGATAGTAGACGCCGTGGCGCAAAAGGCGGCGAGGGAGTTCGAGGCGGGCGAGATAGAGGCCGCCCTCAAGGATGTGAGGACTGCCCTCAGGTACGGGCCCAACCACACGGCGGCCAATGCGCTTTACGGAGATATCGCGGACCGACTCGTGCTGGAGGCAAACACGCATTATGAAAAGAAAGAATATGCGGAACTGATAAGAAAGGCGAAAGAGGTGCAGAACATCGATCAATCGAATATGGCCGCCTCTATTCTCCTGAGTAAAGCAAACGAAGAGCTTTTTGCCGAGGCTTCTTTACTTTTCGTTTCAAAGCGCTACTCTGAATCTCTTGAGAAAGTACGGCTTTCGCTAAAAATCGACAGTGAAAGAACAAGCAACCCGGGCGCCCACAGGTTATTAGACAAGATAACCATTCAAATTGCCAGCCCGGAGCTGGAACTGCGCAGCATTACCACATATCGCGGCAAACACATAGCTCGCATCCGTCTGTCCGGCGCCAGAAAGCTGACTGCGGTAGAAAAAGGCGGCCGCATCAGTAATTTCAAGGTGATTGACATAGACCCTGTGCAAAAGTCGGTTCTTCTCGAGCATATTTACACCGGGAAAAGAAAAACGATTTTAATGAAGAGTCTGGAGTGATCTCCCGCCGCATCTTCTCCCGCGCAAAAGGGGCACGTCTTTTACCCGGTCGCCCGAGACCGGATTGTCCGTCGGCTTTTTCCGCCGTTTCGGCGAAGTTGTCTAACCGGCAAGCCGGTCGTTTCCATGGAACGGGCCACACGAATTGACACCCGACGATGATGTCCTATAGAATATCACACACCTTTGACTCATATGCACAAACGGCCGGATGGCGCGATGACGACATAACGACCCTGGGAGGGATCGTCTTTTCAAGGCTCGACTGGAGGAGTGAACGAAATGACGAAGACGAGCGGAGCGTTCCTGTTTTCCATGTTCCTATTGGCCGCGGCGGCCACGGGGCGGCCGGCGTACGCTCAACTCGGCGTCGCCGAGGACGCCGATGACCGCTATTCCGGAACGATCGAAGAATCGTTTCCGAAACGGGAGCTGTTATTTTTCGAAGAGATTCCCATTGTCATAAGCGCAACCAAAAGAGAGCAGCCGATAACCGAATCGCCGTCATCCATCAGTGTGATCACCGCCGAAGATATCCGTCGATCGGGCGCGACAAATATCGCCGACCTTCTCAGGAGGGTTCCCGGGATCGACGTGTTGAGAGTCTCGGCGTCCGACGTGAACATCTCCGCGCGCGGGTTCAACGAATCCAACAACAACGACATGCTCCTTCTCATAGACGGGCGCTCCGCCTATGTGGATTTCTTCGGCATCGTCGTGTGGGACGCCCTGCCCATCGTTCTTGAAGAGATAGAGCGCATAGAAATCATCCGCGGCCCCGGCTCGGCGCTCTACGGCGCCAATGCCTTCTCCGGCGTGATAAACATAATCACGAAGACGCCGCAGCAGGCGAAGGGGACGACGCTGTCGGCGACGGTAGGCGAGTTTGACGTTTTCACGTGGACCTTCATGAACGCCGACGTCTTCGACAGGTGGAGCTACAAAGTGGTCGCCAGCTGGGATGAGGCGAACTCTTTCGATGACCGCGACAAAAACGACCTCGACGCTTTCACGGGAAGCGCCTTCATACAGTACGAATTCGACTCCGAAAGCCTGGTATCCTTTTCAATCGGCGCGAACGAAGGGGAAGGCAACACGCTCACACGCACCGCCCCGTTCGATCGGGACGGCACGATTGGCTACGCGAAGATAAACTACGATTTCGAGAATTGGAAATTCCAGGGTTTTTACAACCTGGTCGATATTGACGTCGTCGCGAACGATGGAGAAGAACGGTCCATTGTGAACAACTCTTTCGATCTGGAGATGCAGCATTCGTTCGCACCCTGGGAAGACCATGCGATCACCTGGGGCGCCAACTACCGTCACAACAGAATCACCTCGCGCGAGATCGTCGGCAGAGAAGAGCGGGACGACCTGTTCTCGCTGTTCGTTCAGGATCAGTTCAGGATTCTCGACGACATGACGCTCACCACGGGAATCCGGTTCGATTCGCATCCGCTCACCGGCGTCCATTTATCGCCGCGGGCCAGCCTGGTGTACGAGCCTCGGGAGAACCACATTTTTCGGGCGTCTGTCGCGCGCGCCTTCCGCAATCCTTCCTCTGTGGAATCGTATCTGGACCTAAACATACCCTTGGCCCCCGGGGTCACACTGAGTTCCCTCGGCGACAGAGATCTCGAAGCCGAGGAGATCACATCGTTCGAGTTCGGATACCAGACGAGGCTCATGGACAGCAAGCTGCACCTGAAGGTGGATACGTTTTACAATCTCCTGGACGAGATCATAGAATTCCGCCAGGAAGACTTCACGTTTCCGTCGCCACCACCGCCGATCGTTCTCGATTTTGAAAACGTCGGTAAAGCCACCGCGTACGGAGGCGAAGTCGGTCTGGAATATCATTTTTCCGAACTCCTGTTCGCATATCTCAATTACTCCTACCAGCGCCTCAAGGCGCGCGACGACGGCGTGCAGTTCCAGTTGAACGAAGACGGCGACACCATCGATTCGTCGCCGGAGCATAAGATCAGCGCCGGAGTTTACGCCGAACATGAGAGCGGCCTGAACGGCTCCGTCGACCTGAGCTTCGTCGATGAGACTGCCATCGGTTTTTTTGATTCCTCGTCGACGCCCCTCCCGTTTCAACCCACTGTCGTTGAGCTGGACGACTACACGCGTGTCGACGTCCGCATAGGATACAAAATCCGCGATCCCGAGATCGAAGCCTCGCTCATTTTCCAGAATGCGTTCGACGACTCGCACAGGGAGCATCCTCTGGGCGAGCTCTTGCAGAGCCAGGTGCTTTTCCAGATATACGGCCGATTTTAGGCGCGCCCGACAATTATGGAAATGCTCAAGACTAGACCCGGAAAACTGGCGGCAGCCGCCGTCATCTCATTTATCGCGCTTGCGGCGGTATGCCGTCCCGCCGTGGCCGAACGGGAAAGTTGCAAGATAGCCGTCGTCAAGAGCTGGGACCTGACCGAGTACAACACCGCCCTCGAAGGCTTCAGCGAGGCCATGGCCGGCGAGAAAATCAAGTGCAACACCGTTACGTACAATCTCGGCGGAAAAGTTGAGGGCTCCGAAGATATCATCAAGAAGATCAGGGCATTTCAACCCGATGCCATTCTAACCGTTGGCTCACGAGCGACGGGCCTCGTCTCGAAAAACATCAAGGACATCCCCATCGTCTTCTCCATGGTCCTCTATCCGGTCGCGAGCGAGTTTGTTTCGAGCATGAAAAGGCCGGGTGGAAATCTGACCGGCGCCGCAATGGACGTGCCCATAGACCGCCAGCTCAAAACGCTCGCGAAGATAGTGCCCAGGCTCAAGCGGGTCGGCGTGCTCTACAGCCCCGAGGAGACTTTGCCTGTAATCGAGGAGGCCAGGCGCGTGGCCGCTTCCATGAACCTCGAGCTGCTTGCCGAGGAGGTCGATTCCGAGAGTGACGTTCCCGATGCGCTCGGCAGACTCGACAAGCGGAAGATGGACGCTCTATGGTCGGTGGCCGACGGAAATGTTTTCACCCGCCCGTCCACCAAGTTCATCATCAAGTACGTGGTTCGAAGGGGAATACCCTTCATGGGGCCTCACAACGGATTCGTGAGGGCGGGCGCGCTCCTGGCGCTTACGGCCGACTATCGCGACTGCGGTCGCCAGGCCGGCGAGATAGTCGTCAGAATACTTGACGGGACCAACCCCAAGGCTATCCCCGTGGCGACGCCGCGAACCATCGAGATGGGCCTCAACCTGCAGGTCGCCGGCCACATCAGGCTCAGGATTCCTCAGGGAATGATCGACGAAGCGTCCATGGTCATCGACTAGAACTCCGCGACTGGAACTCCGCACGCGGATGGGCATGTGAATAAATATGCCACGCCTTACGATCCAGATAAAATATCTCACCCTGATTGCCGCCGCGGTCCTTGCCTCCTCGCTCGTCCTGAGCGCCTACTATTACCATGCGCTAAGGAACAGGATGATCGCCGAGCTTTCCGCAAAGGGCCGATCCATGACGACAAACCTCGCCCTCAACAGCGAGGAAGGGACGCTGTTTTCCGACACACGCCATCTCAGCCTGCTTGTCAGCATACTTACCGACGACTCCGACGTCATCGGCGCCGAGATCAAGGCCGCCGATGAGAACACCCTCGTGAGTACCGCCACCGACATGAGGCTCCTCAATCCGGCCGAGGGCGGTCTGGCGGAGGTCGAGGGAGAGACGTCGTACGAATCGGGAATCCGCGTACGGCGGTACCGCATCCTCGAGAGCGATATTCAGCTGCTCGAGTTCTCCGCTCCCATAATGACCAGGCGCGTCGCGCGTGACCGCGAAGAGATAGGTCTCATGTTCGACGGCCTGACCGGCGCCGGGCAGATGGGACAGGAAATCCAGATCGGCGCCGTAAGGGTCATCCTGTCCAGCGCCAGGCCGTTTCGGGAACTTCAGGAAATCCAGCAAAACATCATCTATATCACGGTCGCGGTTGCCCTGGCCGGGATTCTGCTCACGATCCCGTTGGTGCGGATCACTGTCAGGCCCATACGACAGCTAGCCGAGGGGACCAAGAGAATCGCCGAGGGCGACCTCTCGCAGCGCGTCGTCGCCACGACGCGCGACGAGATCGGCGAGCTCGCCGATTCCTTCAACCAGATGGCCGTCGACCTCGAGAAATATCACGAGGAACTCAAGCGCCACAGCCGCACCCTCGAGGAGAGGGTACGCGAAAGGACCCATGAGCTGAAAGAGGCCAACGACAGGCTCGAACGCGTCAACGCAGAACTCCGCAAGGCCCAGGCGCAGCTTATTCAGGCGGGCAAGATGGCCGCAATGGGTGAATTCGGCGCCGGTGTAGCCCACGAACTCAACCAGCCCCTGGCGGGTATCAAGGGGTACGCCCAGCTGCTCTTGAGCATGGTCGACGAAGACAGTCCCCTAAGGCCGCGACTCGTGCAAATCGACAAACAGGCCTCCCGCATGAAGGAGATCACCCAGACCATGTGGAACCTGGCGCGGCAGTCGAATTTCGAGTACTCCTTCATAGACGTCCGCCAGCCCATCAAGGATTCACTCATACTCATAAGCGAACAGTTCCGCCAGCGTCAGATCGAGATAATCACCGACATTGACGAAAAACTTCCCAGGGTCTACGGAGACGCCAACCAGCTCCACCAGGTCTTCCTGAATCTTCTGGCGAACGCAAAGGATGCAATTGAGGAAACAGGCAGCGTAGAGATCAGGGTGGCGCCGATAGCCGACATGCGGTACGTGGAGGTTCTCGTGATGGACAACGGCGAGGGAATCCCCCAGGACATCATCGACGACGTCTTCAACCCGTTCTTCACTACCAAGGCGCCCGGCAAGGGCGCCGGGCTCGGGCTGTCGATCAACTTTTCGATAATAGAGCAGCACAACGGCTTTATCAACGTATACAGCCAGGAGTCGGTGGGCACGGTCTTTTCAGTTACGCTTCCCACCGAAACATTCGCCGCCTGCTCGAAAAACGGCGAGGAAGCGAAGCCGCGCACGGTCGCTCCGTGCTGGGTTTCGCAATCGCATAAGCCGGGAGACATTCGAACGCGCAAGGCCGAGTGCGACAACTGCGAGGTCTACTCTTCCTTCCAGGCGCCCCCCGACTCGACGAGCAAGGCCCGATTCAGGGAATTCATAGTCGGGTCCTCAGGCCCTTCGTCTTAGAGCCGGCGCCGCCGCCCATCCAATCCAGCACAGCGCCCCCACACACGAGACGATCGCGCCGATGGTAAAGCTCATAGGCTTGAACCTGAAAGTGACCCGGCGCTTTCCGGCGGTGAGGGGAATGGCGCGAAACACATAATTCGCCCTCAAGATATCGACCCGCTCGCCGTCGACCTCGGCCGTCCACCCCGGGTAATACGAATCGGTCAGGACGAGGATGGAATCGGCTTCGCTTTCGGTCTCGATGACGACCTCGCCCGCCTTGCGCGAAACGACCGTCGCCGTCCCCCGCGCCCGGCCGTCCTCCGGGAGTTCGATCCCGGATGGCGCCCGCTCCAGGATAGCCTCCCTCGCCGGATCGAATTCGCGCCGCCGCATCTTATCCAGCGCCTCTTCTCCGGGGAGGACTTCGTATCGGCCGACGAGGAACGCCCGCGGCAGGGGAGCTATCGACGGCTCGCTGAACGACACGTGTTCCATATCTGCCACGGGAGGATCGTAGGGCCGACCGTTGGAGTCCCTGGCGAAGACGACATAGTGTCGCACGCCCGCGAGCGAAGCCACATTCGGGTTCTTCAAAAGTGGCAGGAACATGGCGTAACGGGTCGTGGGGAAAGGATGGTGTCCCGTGGCCGATTCGAGCCCGAACAGGCCGAAGTAGTTCGTGTGCGCGGTATCGTAGGCGGCGATTCGGACGTCGCCGCCACCCTGCGCCCGTTCCAGGAAGTCGACGCTCGAATCCCTCGCGAACGCTTCGGACACCGGCGCCGGCGAATAGAAGCTCGCGTGATTAAGCGCAAGATCGGCCGCCAACAGTCCGACGAGGAGCGCGCCGGCCGCCATCCTGAACCTTGCCGAAGCGACGGCGGCGATCACGGCCCCAATCGAAAGCGACAGAAAAAAGGCCGACGCGGCGACCGTTGCGAGATCGAAACCGGCATACTTGCCGGCGGCCGCCGCCGTCAGTGTAAAGCCCGCGCCGAGGAGGACGGCGACCGCGCCGAGCGCGGCCCATCGACGGAGGCCCGCGCGCTCGGTCCCGCCCGGTTCCAGGAGACTTTTCAGCGCCCCTGCGGCCAACACGAACATCGACAGGTTAAAGAAGATCGCTCCCCTGAAGGGCCCCCGGAATCCCTTGACCACCGGGAGGCCCCCGATGAGGGAGGAGATCGTCGTGTTTCCTCCGAGTGAATAGACGATCGCCAGCGCCCCCAGCGCGAGAAAGAAATATTTGCGGCGGCTTTTCCATAGCGGAAACGAATACGCGGCCAGGACGATGGGCGCCATGCCGAAGTAGCCGTGCTCCCTGCCCCTTCCCTCGAACATGGGGACGACGTAGCCGATGAGCTGATAGGGTTTGATCGCCCAATACTTGAACCATTCGATATTGGTCGACCTCACGCTCAGACGGCTGTATTCCCATGCCGGCAGCAGTTGAACGCCCGATATCGCCAGCCCCACGACGATCATCGCCGCAAAGCCCAGCGCCGGACGCACGATCTCTTCTCCGTCCCGCGCGCGGCAAGCGAGGCGGAACGCGGCATAGGCCGCCGCGGCCACCATTGTGTAGAACGTGTTTTGCAATCCCCCACACAGCACCTGCATCGAGAGGGCCAATGTCCCGAACAGGAAGTCGCGCGGGCGGCCGTCGTCGGCGAGGCCCGCCTCGACAAAATAGAAGACGACCGGCACGAGCAGCATCGCCCTTATGTTGAGAGCGTCGCCCGTGTCGATCGAGTTGAGAAAAAAGATGTTCCAGAACCAGATCGCGCCGAAGACGGCCGCAATCCGGTTGCCGAAGAGCCGTTTGAACAGGAGGTATGAGAAAGCCTGCGCGGCCAGCAGGTGGATGAGGAGTCCCCAGTTGAAGACCATGTTGAGCGGCGCCCTCGTGAGCATCAGCGCGAGGTCGATCGGATAGAACGGAGTCACCTGCGACGCGGCCATCAGAGGCATGCCGCAGTATATGTGCGGGAGCCAGAGCGGCGATTCGCCTGCGCGCATGAGGTCGAAGGACACCATCTTGAAAAAGTAGAAGTGACGGCGAATGTCCAGCCCGCCGTAGATGAATTCATCCGTCCACAGGATTTGGCGGAAATAGTAGAGGAGCGCCGCTGCAAGGACGGCGATAATGACAAAGTCGCGCCAGTCGTGGCGCCGCGCGCTTTCGTTTTTGCCTGTCTCACTCATGCGTTGGAAATCCGTCGTCCGTTTTTCTGGCCGGGGCATGCGCCATGTCAGGGACCGCCCCGATGATTCCCCATGAAATAGCGCTCTCACAATTGCGTCCCATGATATTCGATGCCGCTACGCAAAGTCAAAAGCGGCCTCTCGAAAGGGATATAAAGTTGAATGCGTCCCGCCCGTTCGCATATAATGAGCGCGCATCCACGAGAGACCGAGCCTATGAAAGAATCCGAAACCCAAATCCTCGACGGCACGATCGAAAGGGTTGTTTTCTTCAACGAGGAAAACGGCTACACGGTCGCCCGCCTTATGCCCGACCGAGGCAAAGAGGTCGCCACGATAGTGGGTAACATCCCCGGCCTTCGCGAGGGCGAGCACGTGCGCGCCAGCGGGCGATGGGAAGCGAACCCCAAGTTTGGCGCGCAGTTCAAGGTTTCCGCCTGTGAGATCATCCCGCCGTCCTCGGCCGAGGGGATCGAGAAGTATCTCTCCTCCGGCCTGATAAAGGGGATCGGTCCGGTGATGGCCGAGCGCATCGTCGGGCGGTTCGGCGCCGACACGCTCCGCATAATCGACGAAGAGCCCGACAAGCTGCGCAAGGTGCCGGGCATAGGGCGCAAGACGTTCGAAAAGATAATCTCGGGATGGGAACAACACAGGAACCTGCGCGAGACGATGATCTTTCTCCAGGCGCAGGGAATAACGCCGGGCTACGCCTCCAAGATCATCAAGGAATACGGCGGGGCCGCCGTGGGCGTGGTGCGCGAGCAGCCCTACCGGCTCTCCTACGACATCCACGGCATAGGGTTCAAGCAGGCCGACTCGATCGCCAGGAAGATGGGCATCCCGCACGACTCGCCGGCGCGCGCGGCCGCGGGAGTCATGCACGTTCTCACCGAGACGGCGGGCCAGGGACACGCGTACTATCCGGCGCGCCCGCTGCTGGAGAAGTGCGGCGACATGCTCGATATTCCGCTCTCGCTGGTCGAGGCCGGCGTCGAGACGCTACGCCGCGAAAGAAAGATCGTGGCCGAAGACGTCGACGGCGAGCAGGCGTTTTATTTGACTCCCCTGTACGCCGCGGAAACCGGCGCGGCCCGCCTGCTGAGGGAGATAACGTCATCGCTGAAACTCATGCCGCCGATTGACGCGGCCAAGGCCGCCGAATGGTTTGAGAAGCGCAGGAGCATAACGCTCAACGAGCGTCAGCGTGAGGCCATACGCAAGGCGGTGGACACCAAGGCGCTGGTGGTCACGGGCGGTCCCGGCACCGGCAAGACGACCCTCGTGCGCGCGTTCGTCGACATCTTCGGCGCCAAGCGGCAGCGCGTGCAGCTTGCCGCGCCGACGGGCAGGGCCGCCAAGCGAATGCAGGAGGTCTCGGGCATTGCGGCCACGACGATTCACCGCCTGCTCGAGTTCAGCCCCGTCCGCATGAACTTCGTTCGCGACCGGGGTAACCCGCTCGAATGCGACGTCCTCGTGATCGACGAAAGCTCGATGCTCGACATAGTCCTCTTTTATCACCTGCTCAAGGCCACGCCGCCCGAGGCGAGCGTCGTCTTCGTGGGCGACGCCGACCAGCTGCCCTCCGTCGGGCCCGGCAACGTTCTTCGCGACCTGATACGATCCGGGTTCGTGGACGTCGTCGAGCTCGAGGAAATATACAGGCAGGCCGAGGGGAGTCTCATCATCGAGAACGCCCACCGGATAAACCGTGGCGAAGAGCCGGTCGTGCCGCTCGGCGAGGAGGCGGAGAATAAGGATTTCCACTTCATCGAGCGGTCCTCGCCCGAAGAGGTGGCCGAAACGATAGAGACGCTCGTGAGCGACCGCATTCCGAACGCGTTCGGGATGGACCCGCTCCTCGATATCCAGGTACTGAGTCCGATGCACAAGGGCGTCGCGGGCGTCGCCGACCTGAACTTCAGGCTGCAGGGGCTCCTCAACCCGTCGGGTCGCGAGCTTGCGCACGGCTCGCGGGGGTTTCGCGCGCGCGACAAGGTGATGCAGGTGCGCAACAACTACGACAAAGACGTATTCAACGGCGACCTGGGCCTCATTTTTTCGATAGATCACGACGCCCGGCAGGTGGCCGTCGACTTCGACGGTCGAATAATCGCCTACGAATTCTCCGAGCTGGATCAGCTCGAGCTTGCCTACGCTATTTCGATTCACAAATCGCAGGGCTCCGAATATCGGGCCGTCGTCGTCCCCGTCATCATGCAGCACTACATCCTGCTGCAGCGCAATCTCATATATACCGCGGCCACGCGCGGGAAAGAGTTGGTCGTATTCGTCGGCTCCAAGGACGCCTTTTCGACCGCCATAAAGAACGCGAAGATAAAGCGCCGCCACACCCACCTGGCGTCAAGGCTGCGCGCTTGAGAACATGCTGGATTGCATGTGATTTTCCGACGGGTGGCGGAGGCCGCGAGGGGGGCCGGCAGACGATGTATAGGGTTTGACAAGAATGTCGTTTTCTGGTAT
>SDBT01013454.1_pt1 | contig 13107 bp, 12 predicted proteins | sample 2277101 | NCBI WGS metagenome assembly SDBT01 (sample SAMN10404973, study PRJNA504765) | marine sediment metagenome | isolation source: marine sediment core GS10_PC15, 103 cmbsf | place: Arctic Ocean: Southern Knipovich Ridge | collected 2010 | reverse complement strand
TGGGCCCTCTGTTCGGCCGCGACATCACCGTCCATGGAGTCCATGGGGTTTGCCACTTTCTCGGTGTAAAATACGATTCCAATGGATCGAGTTCTGGCACAGGACGCGCTTCGGGTCTCGATGCTGTGGAAGGTCGTAGAGAGTGCACTCGACGAGGCGAGGCAGTTCCTGCTGATCGACCTCATCGAGACGTACTTCCCGTTATCTGACAAGCAGAGGGAAAGATATCAGCGACTGGTAACGAGAAAGGAGTATCGAAAAGTGCAGGATGTGGAGTTGACGTGGTCTGAAAAGCTCGAGCAGAAAGGTCTCGAGAAAGGGCGCGAGGAGGGCCTAGTCACCGGCAAACGCGAGGCTGTCTTGAGGCTTCTAACAGCGAAGTTCGGCGCACTCCCCGAGTCGACCAGGAAGCACGTAGAGCGTATCGATTCCGCCGACGAGCTCAACGGCTACCTCGATCGCGTTCTTGTGGCGACCTCTCTGAAGGACATGGAGCTCGACACTTGAGCTTCGACGGCGTCTCGGCCTAGTTCTCGTCTAGTTCCCGGTGGGAACGAATCGCCCGAGCTCCGGGCGCCAATTCAAGATGACGCGGAGTCTGGGTGCGGCGCGTCGGCGGCCCCTATCATCAGAACGAAGCGCACAACGATCGGGGAGGCGGGTGTCCTTGGCTTTGTAGACTTCCCATTCCGCGCCCGTGGGCGCAAGGATCTGAGGCAGTCTTCTGCGACGCGTGTGGCGAGCTCTTCGGTCACAACGGCATCGGTGGTTCGCGAGCAACGTGACGCGCCAAGACGGGCTCAGCTGGGAGCTGCCAAACATGATACCCGATCCTGATCCGGCGTTGGCTGAGCCGAAGCCGGTGGGTGGCCAGCTTGTGGCCATTCCCGTTTTGAACCGGTTGCACCTCGACTACCGGCTTGCTGCGTAGTCGCCGTTTGACTGCAAGCTGATACCGATTATGGTACCCTCTAAATAACCCGTTCCTGATCGACATGGAATACAAAACAAAGCTCACGCTCTTGGGATTGCCGCTGGTTCACGTGGCGACCGGTCGGGTCGAGGATGGAACGTTTCGTCGTGGCGTGGCCCGAGGTTGGATCGCCTTCGGCGATATTGCGTTCGGTGTGCTCGTTTCCGTTGGTGGTGTTGCCTTCGGTGGGATCGCCCTCGGCGGGATCGGGGTAGGGGTGGTTTCTTTGTCCGGGCTGGCGGTCGCCGTCTACGCTCTCGGCGGATTAGCGGTGGGCGTTTTTGCCATGGGTGGATTGGCTCTCGGCTGGCACGCCGCGATGGGTGGCGGAGCGATGGCCGGCAAGTACGCTCTTGGCGGTGAGGCCGTCGCCGAGCATGCCAACGACGCCGTCGCCCGGCAGTACATGGAGACCAGTGCCATGCGGTTCGGCCTGGCGGTAATGAATCATGCGCGGTGGTTCATCGTGCTGGCCTTCCTGCCCTCGATCATTGCCCTGTACAAACGCTGGCGGCGACGATAACACGAGGTTTCCACTTCTTGAAAAATTAACTGGTATCCTGATAGGTGATGACTGGACTGGAAACCTTGGGGCTGGCGATGGGGGCTTCCTTTGCCACCGGTCTCAACCTTTACGCCACCGTGGCAGCGCTTGGTCTGCTCCACCGCTTCGGGATTTTCCAGCTCCCGGAATCGCTGGAGGTACTGGCGAATCCCTGGGTCCTGGGAGTGGCGATTGCCCTCTACGTCATCGAGTTCATCGCCGACAAAGTTCCTTATGTGGACAACCTCTGGGATGTGATCCATACCTTCGTCCGTCCTGCAGCGGCGGCGATGCTGGCCTTTGGAGCTTTTGCCGATCTTCCCGATTCCTATCGAATCATAGCCGCCTTGCTGGCGGGAGGAGTGGCATTGACCTCCCACGGAAGCAAGGCATCGACCCGCGCCGCGGTCAATGCCAGCCCCGAGCCGGTGAGCAACTGGATCTTGAGTTTGTTGGAAGACGGGCTGGCGTTTGCCCTCACCTGGCTGGCAGCCACACACCCGTACTTGACCATCGGTGTGGTCACCCTATTGCTGCTCGCGTCTGTTTTCTTGATCATCAAGCTTTACGGCTTCGTTCGCCGTCGGTGGAGAAGGGCATTTACTCGCTCACCGCAAATCCCCTCTTCCACGGCACCGACGTAATCCCGGCTGCCGCCTTGAAAACGGATGCCGATTTCGGCCGTATGCCACGTAGCGACACTTTGACACTTGATTCGTAACCTCGACTCCGAGTATCATATTTCCTTTAAAGCTCTCGGAATCCTCTGACAACAAGCACATTCTGTCACGGTCGTTCGATCTGACGACGGCCCGTTGGAGGAGAGGAGTGTTCATGCAGCGGCGGCATCTTTGTAGGCTCGGCGGCGCCGGGTTTTTGATTCTCGTTTTTCTTCTGGTCGCACCGGCCTGTAAGCTTCCCCAGCCGGAGCTGCCGACTTCGGGCAGCCCGAGTATCACCAGCAGCGCCAACCCCAACGTCTCCGCCGGCACTTCCGGCACGAGCATAACCGCCCCCCAAATCGTGAGCCCCGCTTCCGGCAGCGATGTGAGCGAATCTCGCCCCACGCTGGTCGTCGCCAATGCATCTACCAGCGACGGATCGACTCCCATTTATACATTCCAGGTCGCCGCAAGCTCCGGTTTCACCGAACTAGTAGACAGTGTAAATGGAGTCGCCCAAGGCGGTAACGGGCAGACATCGTGGCGGGTTTCAGAAAGACTCGAGGCCGGCAAATACTTCTGGCGGGCCCAGGCGGCGGTAGGCTCGAACGCCGGCCCTCCGACTCCGGTCGCCGACTTCCGGGTTCGCACCAGCAGCGAGCCCAACGCTCCACAAGGGGGTCTGCTGATCTCCGATGATTTGATCAACGGCTCGATAGGAGACGTTCGCGGCGGTCGCTTCATCCCGCAAGGCTGGCAGGTTATCCGGAAATCCGACTATATCCGCTACGAGGTACCGACGATCTCCAAGGGATTCGTGGAATGGGAAAACATGGGCTTGGCGCCTTCCAATCCCGATCCCAACACCCACATGCTTTTCGGCATGTGGGATCCAACCAAAGGCGACTACCGAGCTAACCCTTTTCGCGTCCATGTCCAAAAGCTCGACACCAACCACAACCCGCCTTACATTCGCCTCCGCTGGATTGCGCAGGGAGAAGAACACGATGAGGGCTTCAACTTTCTAGGATGGAACCCCCAACAGGTCTACCAGTGGCGTGTGGATTGGGGATCCGAAGGAAGCTCGAACGTGGCCCGCGTCTCCGTGGACGGGCAGGTGATTATCCGGGTGCGTTACGGCGCAGGTTACAATCCCGATGTTCACTGGATCGAGTTGGGGATTGCCGCGCGCCAGGAATCTATCATCGGCGCGGTATACAGGAATCTCCGCATCGGAAGAAACTGATCGCTTCGGGCGGCAAAAAGAGGATTGGCTTTACGCCGGTCGAACTTTCACTTTCTTACGCGCCCCTCCCCTCCTCCTCGGCGGAGCAGGCTCGTCGCTCGACTCCAGACTGACGATCTTGGTGATGAATTTCTTCCGACCATGAAGGTCGAACTCAATAATGGTGTATTGTCGGTCCGCTTCGGTAATGGTTCCGTGGCCGTATTTTTCGTGAAGGACTCTTTTGGACACCGGCATAGGTTTCATATCGCTCTTTCTTAGAAACACCTTGCTGACAAGGAATTATAATTTTACCTGTATATGGATTCGAATAGCAAACTTTACGGTTTAAGAAAAACCTTTTACATGCATCATTCGGGGCAAAGCCACCGGATCTGGTAGGGTTCCAGAGTCATCGCGATTCCACCATCCGAGGAAGGACACCCCTCGTCGGTGAGAATATCGATCCACGAGCTCGAGCCGAGGCCGAGCTCCGGGGCCGGGAAGCAAACCTGCTGGCCGCGGGCGCTCACGTTCACCAAGGCCACCACCCGCTGCCGATCATCGGGAGAGACTCGAACCAGCGAAAAGACGGCCGGGTTGCCCAGCAGGATCTTCTGAGAACCGTTGGGATGGAAAGCAAGATTTTTTCTTCGTTTGTCGATGAAGTTGCCAAATCCTGTGGAGACTTTGTGTGAAGAGGAGGTTCGATCTCCGAGCTTGAGAAGCAGCGCTTCCTCGTCGATGTTCTTTCGATTGATGCTTCGCGGATCGCCGCTCTCCAGCACCCCTTTTAGATCGTTTCGCGCCCCAAACAAGCTGGGCAAATAAATTCCCGGTACTCCCCTCAGACCCAGCGCGATGGCCCTTGAAGCGAGGAATCGAGAGACTTGAAGGTCCACCGTTTCGTCGCTTTCCTCCTGATTCATGGCTGAGTACTCGACGGCCGACAAACCAATGCCATCATGAGAGTCGAGAAAGTTGAAGTAAGTGCAGGTGTCTGAGAATCTATCCAGGGTGGCCGCCCAGCGGGAAAGCTTTGTGCAGTCCTCTTGCTGGAAGGAGTAGAGCACAAGAGGCGGCAGCGCGAAGTTGTAAACCATTTGTGCCTCGTTGGTCCCGTCTCCAAAGTAGCTGACGTTATCGGCGTGAGCCACGTTGGTCTCGGTAACCAGGACTACATGGGGAGCCGCCACGTTTAAAATGGCCCGGAAGAGCTGAACCAAAGCGTGCGTTTTCCCGAGGTGAGCGCAGGAAGTTCCCAGCTCCGTCCACAGGTAGGTGACCGCGTCCAACCGAATGAGGTCCGCCCCCCAACGCACATAGAAGAGGAGAATCTCGACGACCCGAACGAGAACGTTGATGTTCTTGAAATTGAGATCGATTTGATCGGGGCTAAAAGTCGTCCAAACGAATCGCTTCCCCTCCACAGTATCGAAGCCGGTCAGCAGGTTGTTCACCCGCGGCCTCAAGATGAGCTTCCGATGATCGGGGCTGACCTCCTCCCGGGTCGAGAAACGTATGAAAAAGTCTTTGTAGTGAGGATTGCTGTTGAGAAATTGCTGAAACCAGCGACTCTTCGATGAGACGTGATTGAAGACGCCGTCGAACATCAAGCGGTAGCGAGTGCTGAGCAATTCGATATCTTCCCAGCCTCCCAGCTGCGGATCGACCTCCTCATAATCCGTGATTGAAAATCCTCGATCCGACGATGATGGGAAAAAGGGAAGGATGTGGATGACGTTGATCGCTTCTCCCATGAAGACCCGAAGGAAATCGGCCAGTGCCCGCAGAGGTCGCCGTTCCGGACTACGGATCAAATCCCCGTAGGTAATGAGAACCGCGTCCTTTTCGGTGAATCGTTCAGCCGGATCGATATGGCGCTCCTCGTCGATCATTTCGAGAGGTTTGTGCGCATAGTAAACACGCAAGACCCTCGAGATCTCGGCAAAGCAGGCTTCGGCTTCGTCGCCGTAAAGGAAAACGAGCTTGTCCATGATGGCCTTTCGATCGCCCGGGCAGAGCTCGAGTCTCGGCCGGGTGAAGTCGGGCTCGGACAGGTGCAGCCTGCGGTAGAAACTGCGAAGCCGCGCGGCTCTAGATTGGCTTTCGGTGCTCATAACTAAATCCCCCGGCGCAAGCCGGGGGATTGCGGCGGGCGAATGAAATGCGACGCGATGCGCCCGCACTAATAAAACCTCCGGCCAATGAAAACTATCTCAACCATCGCAAAGGGTCAAAATCCACGACGCCAGTCGGGCCCATCTGTCTCCTCCGGAACAAAGCAATCCTCTCTTCGCCAAGAGGCAGGATTTGACAAACAGACCGCCCGCATTATATAGGTAAATAGGTGCTTATTTACCTATTTCACTAAACCCTTTAAACCGCTGGAGAAAATCATGCAATGCTCATCTTGGATGGTACGCCGACCCGGCGAGCCAATGGGACTGGAAAAAAGAGAGGAGCAGGCCGGCCCGGGAGAGGTCATTATTAAAGTAGCCGGCTGTGGCCTCTGCCACACCGATCTCGGCTATTACTACGAGGGGGTCCCGACCCGACATTCATTTCCACTGACCCTGGGCCACGAGGTGAGCGGAACAGTCGTCGAAGCCGGCACCGGTGCCGAAGACTGGGTCGGCAAAGCGGTGGTTGTTCCGGCGGTGATCCCCTGTGGCCGGTGCGACGCCTGCCGGGCCGGACGGGGGTCTGTTTGCCCGAAACAAATCTTCCCCGGCAACGACGTGCACGGCGGCTTCGGAACCCATTTGCGTGTGCCGGCGGAGGGGCTCTGCCCGGTGCCCGACCTTGGTGATGAACGAGTCAACCCCACGGGACTCGACCTCCTATCGCTTTCGGTTATTGCGGACGCCGTCTCTACCCCTTACCAAGCGGTGCTTCGGAGCGAGCTGGCGGACGGGGATCTCGCGGTGTTTGTGGGAATAGGCGGCGTGGGTGGCTTCGGAGCTCAAATCGCCCATGCTCTGGGTGCCGCGGTCGTTGCCATCGACGTCAACCAAGGGCGTCTGGATCAGATGCGTGCCCACGGGGCTTCGCTCGCCCTCCGCTCAGACGAAATGAGCTTCAAAGACTTGCGCAAGGCGGTACGCGGCTTTGCCAAGGAACGCGCGATTCCGAGTTGGCGCCACAAGATCTTCGAGACTTCCGGTCATCCTGAAGGCCAAACGACCGCCTTTGGCCTGGTTGGATCTGGAAGCTACTTGTCGGTCGTGGGTTTTACTCGGGCCAAGGTCGAGCTTCGCTTATCCAACCTCATGGCCTTCGATGCCACGGCCCAGGGTAATTGGGGCTGCCTTCCCGAGCACTACCCGGCGGTCCTCGATCTGGTTCTTGCCGGGAAAGTGGCCATCGCTCCGTTCGTGGAAACGCGTCCTCTGCGCAAAATCAACGAGACTTTCAAGGATGTGCACGAGGGGAAAGTCTCGGGCCGGGTCATCCTGGTTCCGGATTGTTGAAGAACTTGCCGGTTCGCATCCGGGATCTCAGGAAAAACGACCTCGGTGAGGTCTCGCGCATCGACGCGCTGCACACCGACCTCCGAAAGAGGGCGTATTGGAAGCGGGTCTTCGGTGACTTCATGGAAACAACCGACGAGATCTTTCGCATCGGCCTCGCCGCCGAAGCCGACGACAAGCTGGTGGGATATCTCTTCGGCGAGGTGCGGGCTTTCGAGTTCGGCTCGGAGGCCTGCGGATGGATCTTCGCCGTTGGAGTCGACCCGCCCCACCTCCGATCAGGGGTGGGCTCCATGCTCCTGGCAGAGGCGGTTCGGCGCTTTCGGCAAGCGGGAGCCGGCCGGGTGCGAACCATGGTGAGAAGAAACAATGTGCCGGTGCTCACTTTTTTCCGGACAAATGGTTTTGCAGGTGGCTCCTTCGTTCAGCTGGAGCTAGACCTCGAGGAGGATTGAATCATGGTTAGTTTACCTACCGAGGGTCCGGTGCGTGTCGAGTCGATCGAAGATGGCACTTACTGGCGCGTAGTGCTAGGAGGTTCCAAAGGCAACATCATCGACATGGCCATGACCGAAGCTCTAACCGATGTTTTTCGCAAAGCGGGCAAAGTGCCGGAGCTCAGGGCGGTTTGCTTCGAAGGTGAAGGACGTCACTTCTCGTTCGGCGCCAGCGTTGCCGACCACATGCCGGCGGAAGTAGGGAAGATGATTCCCGCCTTCCACGAGTTGTTTCGGACCATGCTGGCGAGCTCGGTCGTAACGCTTGCCGCGGTGCGCGGACAGTGCTTGGGTGGTGCGCTGGAGCTGGTGAGCTTCTGCAATAGGGTGTTCAGCTCGGAAGACGCCAAGCTCGGCCAACCGGAAATCGTTCTCGGGGTCCTCGCCCCGGTGGCATCGGTGATTCTCACCGAGCGGGTCCGGCGCGGAGCCGCCGAAGATCTGTGCTTGAGCGGACGGTCCGTTTCCGCCGAGGAGGCACACCAAATGGGTCTGGTGGACGAGATAGTGTCCGATCCGGGCGAAGCCGCTCTGGCTTATGCAAAACAGCATCTCCTCAAGCACTCGGCGGTAAGCTTGCGCTACGCCGTCAAGGCAGCAAGGGTGGGTTTGGCGAGCCGGCTCACCACCGAGTTGGCGGAGGTCGAGCGCATTTACCTCGAGGAGCTGATGAGCACTCACGACGCCGCCGAGGGAATCAAAGCCTTTTTGGAAAAGCGAAAGCCCGAATGGAAAAACCAGTGAGCGGTGGCAACCTCGCAAACCTTGTCGAGAGGGCGGAATCCCTCTACCGGGACTCGCGCCTCGCGTCGGTGAGAGAGTGGAAGAAACGTACCGGAGGCCTCGCCATCGGTTACCTGCCGATTTATGTCCCTTGTGAGCTACTCCACGCTCAAGGAGCCCTACCGGTGGGACTCATGGGCGGCGGCGACGTCGAGATCATTCGCGGCGACGCTTACTACCAGTCTTACATTTGCCACATTCCCCGCAGCACCATCGAGCTCGGCTTGAACGGGAGCTACGACTGTTTGGACGGGGTGTTGTTCCCTGCCATTTGCGACGTGATTCGCAATCTCTCCGGCATGTGGAAGATGCTCTTTCCCGGAAAGCTGGTCCGATACCTGGACGTGCCTCAAAACTTCGACCGGGAGATCGGAGGGGCCTTCTATCGCCGCGAGCTCGAAGAGCTCTCCCAAGCCCTCACTTCTCTGGGAGCCAGGCCGCTGGAAGACGTGAGGCTCCGACATTCGATTTCGCTCTACAACGAGGCCCGCAGCTTGGTAGCCGGGCTTTACGAGCTACGTCAAAGGCAACCCTGGAAGGTGCCTACTCACGAGCTCTATCTGATTCTCAGGGCGGGGGTGGTTCTGCCGGTGGAGGAGTCCATCCAAATGCTCCGGGACTACCGCAGCTTGGTAGAGAGGGAAACCGATCGTAAAGCCATGGATCAGGCTCGGCTGGTGCTGACCGGGTCCTTTTGTGAGCAACCGCCGCTCGGTCTCATCAAAACCCTCGAACGGGCAGGCTGCTACATCGTGGACGACGACTTCGTACAGGTGCACCGATGGCTCCGCCACGACATCCCACTCGAGGGGGATCCTTTGGACAATCTGGTGGTGGCGTTTCTCGAGGGCTCTATCGCCAGCCCCACGCGTTACATCGATCGAGACGAGAAGGGGCAAGAGCTCGTCGAGCGGGTCCGAAGCTCCGCTGCCGAGGGAGTGCTCTTTTGCGCTGCCAGTTTTTGTGACCCGGCGCTACTCGATCAACCGATGGTGGTCAAAGCAATCGAAAAAGCCCAAATCCCCTGGACCGGTTTCAAGTACAGCGAAAACAGCGGCCAGTTCCAGGTGATCCGCGAGCAGGCGGGAACTTTTGCCGACTCAATCAAGTTATGGAGCGAAGTGTCATAGATATGAATAAAAAGGCCAGCACCACCACCGCACAAAAAGACTCGAGCCAGGTCCGCCAGAAGAACATGATGGCCAACCATTACCACCGTCTGGCGGAAGCTCCCGTGACCGGGGCCAAGAACGCTTATACATTTGTCCCCGGAAACCTGACCGAGCTTTTACTGAGCTTCGACATCTTGCCGGTGCTCCCCGAGATCAACGCCCTGCAGTCGGGGATGCGTGGCAAGTCGAGGGAGTACATCGCTCTGGCCGAAAAGCTCGGCCACTCCGAAGACGTCTGCACCTACGTGAAGTCCGACATCGGTATGATGAAGATGGGCAACATCGGCCCCACCGGCGAAAGGCTTCCCAGCCCAGACCTTTTGCTCCTTTCCTATACCGGTTGCTTCACCTTCCTGAAGTGGTTCGAGCTTTTGCGCGAAGAGTACGACTGCCCGGTCGCCATGCTGCACGTTCCCTATCAGGGCGAGGGACAGATGACCGACTCCATGCGCCAATACGTTGTAGACCAGTTGCGGCACAAGTTGATTCCCCAGCTCGAGGAGATCACCGGCAGAGCCTACGACGAGGAACGGCTGCGGGAGCATCTTGCCCTCTCCGCTCGAGCCGAAGACGATTTGGTCTGGGTCCTGGAGTCGGCAAAGGCGAGCCCCTCTCCCATCGATGCTTACTTCGGAGGCGTTTACTACATCGGCCCCATCTTTACCGCCTTCCGAGGAACCCAAGACGCGGTCGACTACTATCGCGAGTTACGGAACGAGATCGAAGAGAGACTACGCCTGGGCAAAGGCCCGGTCACACCGGATGGAGAGATGGAAAAAGAGCGTTACCGGGTGGTGGTCGAAGGCCCTCCCAACTGGACCAGCTTCCGTGAGTTCTGGAAGATGTTTGCCGACGAAGGCGCGGTAGTGGTCGCTTCTACCTACACCAAAGTGGGCGGGGTTTACGACACCGGCTTCCGCCACGATCCCTCACGGCCGTTGGAAACCCTGGCGGAATACTGCATGGGCTGTTACACCAACCTCAATTTGCCGTCACGGGTGGAGATGCTGGCGCGATACGTTCGCGACTACCAGGCAGACGGATTTCTCATCAACTCGGTCAAGAGCTGCAACTCCTTTAGCGCCGGCCAGCTTCACATCTTGCGGGAAGTAGAAAATCGAGTCGACAAGCCGGGAGGCTTCATTGAAAGCGACCTCGTCGATCCCCGCTACTTCTCGGCAGCCAATATCAAGAACCGCCTGGAATCCTACTTTCAGATGATCGAGCAGAAACGGGCGAGCGGAGGTGCTGCGTGAAGTACACGGTAGGTATCGACCTCGGCTCCACCACCACCAAAGCTCTGGTCCTCAACGAGCAGGCGGAAATCCTCGGCCGTGGTATCACCAACAGCCGAAGCAACTACGATGTGGCTTGCCAAATCGCTTTGAGCGAGGCCCTCACCCATGCACGCTTCTCTCTCATCGGTAACGAGCTCGATTGCGCCGGCACCGAGGAGACTCAAAAGCAACGTCTTCTTGCCGAGCTGGAACGGTTGTTTCGGCTCGAACAGTACCTGGTTCAGTTGGCTGCGCTCGGCACCGAGCTCAAAAACTTACTGGCACGATTGAATCCTTCCGGTGCCTATCTACCCTCGGTGGAGAAGATCCTGGCTTGTATGAAAGGTCAGTCCGGAAACCTCTTCGCTGAAGGAGCTTCCCGAAAGAGCGACTTCTTCCGGGATCTCGCCGGGAGCCAATACGTTCAGTCGGCTGAGGATGAAGCGCGAGCTCAAAAGGTGAGCTTCGACTACCTGGTGGGGCTTTTTGATAAAGCGATTCTCGAAGTGGAAAACTCCCCTGCCGCAGCAGGGAGCTTTGAGCTTCATGCCCGCTCGGCCCTGGACCGGATGGCGTCTGACACAAGGATCGAAAACGCCGTCGAGCGTGTCACTCGAATCGAGCTCGAGCAGATGTCGAGCGTCGGCACCGGCTACGGACGGCAGCGCCTTCCGTTCCCCGAAGGGCAAATCCGCTCCGAGATCCTCTGCCACGGCCTGGGCGCCCACGCCATGTTCCCCCAAACAAGAACGGTTCTGGACATCGGAGGGCAAGACACCAAAGCCATTCAGGTGGATGAGCAAGGTATCGTCACTTCGTTTCAAATGAACGACCGTTGTGCCGCGGGTTGCGGACGCTACCTGGGCTATATTGCCGACGAGATGAACATCGGACTGCACGAGCTCGGGCCGTTGGCGTCGCGGGCGACCCGATCGGTCCGCATCAACTCCACCTGCACCGTCTTTGCCGGTGCCGAACTCCGGGAAAGGCTCTCTCTCGGAGAAAAAAGAGAAGACATCCTCGCCGGGTTGCACCGGGCCATCGTCCTGCGCGCCATGTCGCTTCTGGCCCGCTCGGGAGGAGTCGCAAACGAGTTCACCTTCACCGGCGGGGTGGCTAAAAACCCCGCGGCAGTCGACGCTTTGGAAAAGCTCATTTTCGAGAACTACGGCGAGCTCCGGATCAACATTTCCGCCGACTCCATTTACACCGGAGCGTTGGGCGCGGCGCTTTTCGCTTTGCGGGACGCTAAGAAGAGGCTGGCCTCATGAGCAAATCTTCCAATCAAGTCATGGTGACTGCCGGAATCGACGTCGGCTCGTCAGCTATCAAAACAGCCATCGTCGAAGATCGAGGAAACGGCGAGCCGCGGGTGCTGGCGACCCGCACCGAGCGCATTCGGCGAAGGGATCCCCTACGCGTTGCCGAGGACACATTCGAGCAGACCCTCGACCAGGCCGGTTGTCGCCGGACCGACCTCGCTTACATTGCCACCACCGGAGAGGGAGAGACCTTGAGCTTTCGAACCGGTCACTTTTACGGCATGACCACTCATGCCCGGGGGGGCCTTTTCCTCGAGCCGCAAGCCCGCGCCGTCATCGATATCGGAGCCTTGCACGCCCGGTCGCTGCTGATGGACGAGAAGGCTAAAGTGCTCGGCTACCGCATGACCAGCCAGTGTGCTTCCGGCTCGGGCCAATTTCTCGAGAACATCGGACGTTATCTCGGCGTCACACTGGCGGAGATCGGGCCCTTGTCGCTGGCAGCGGACGATCCCGAAGTCTGCTCTTCCATCTGCGCTGTCTTAGCCGAGACCGACGTCATCAATATGGTCTCGAGGGGGATCTCCATATCCAACATCTTGAAAGGGATCCACCAATCCATGTCCGGGCGCTATTTGCGGCTGCTCACATCCGCCAAGGCACAAGGGGTTGTTCTGGTGACCGGAGGCCTCGCCGCCGACGTGGGCCTGCTCCAGGCGATGCGAGAGTCTGCGGAGCAACAAAGGGCGGCGCTCGATATTCGAGCGCACCCCGATTCGGTCTTGGCGGGGGCGCTAGGGGCGGCTCTCTGGGGCGGGTTCCGCGCCAGGAAGCTCTCCCAAAAAGGAGTTTCCCTGTCGGCGTGATGGGCTCACATAGCGTGGAATCACTGCTTGGCCTGTCAGGAAAAGTGGTTCTGGTAGCCGGCGGTGGCGGCGGCATTGGCTCTACGGTGGTCGATTTGTATCGCCGAGCGGGCGCAGTGGTTTGGAGTGTGGATCTTCCCGGACGAGGCAGAGCGGAGAGCGCAGCGGTCCAGGTCTCTTGTGATGTGAGCGAGCCGAGTGAAGTCGGAGATCTTCTGGAGCGAATCGCCCGGGAGCAGCAACGTCTGGATGTTCTGGTTCACTGCGCCGGTATCACCCGCGACGCGGTCTTGTGGAAGATGAGCAACGAGGCCTGGTCCGAAGTGTTGAAAGTCAACCTCGACTCGGCCTTTTATCTCTTGAAAGCCGCCGC
>SDBT01013453.1_pt1 | contig 13107 bp, 7 predicted proteins | sample 2277101 | NCBI WGS metagenome assembly SDBT01 (sample SAMN10404973, study PRJNA504765) | marine sediment metagenome | isolation source: marine sediment core GS10_PC15, 103 cmbsf | place: Arctic Ocean: Southern Knipovich Ridge | collected 2010 | reverse complement strand
CCGCTGCACCAGCACCGGCACTTCCCAGAATGGGCGGCCCTGGATGAACCGCTCGAACCCGCGGAACTCGACGATGTGCATCCGCGCCTGCTTGACGCGCCTTTCCTCGTCGAGCAGGATAGTAACTTTCCCGTGGCCCTCCACGCGGGTCACCGGCTCGATGACGATTCGTTTCAGATTATCCGTTGTATCCATGTTCCTCTCCGATCGCGTCAATCGTACTTGAGAAGCTCATACGGCAGATCGACCGGCTTGTCGGTGAGCAGCGCGACGAGCGCTTCCCAGAGCGTGTCGGCCGACGGCGGACAGCCGGGAAGGTGATAGTCGATCTTCACCACCTCGTGGCACGGGTAGACCCGGTCCAGCAGCAGCGGCAACTCCGGGTCGTTGGGGATCTGCCCGCTGGGGTTGTAGACGGTCGGGCCGTTGCGGTACGCCTCGTCCAGGCACTCGCCCAGGGGCACCATGTTCCGCAAGGCGGGGATGCCGCCGTTGATCGCGCAGTCACCCACCGAGATCAGGATCTTGCAGTGCTTGCGGAAGTCCTGAAGAACGCGGACGTTTTCCTCGTTGCAGCATCCGCCCTCGATCAGGCCGATGTCGACCGGCCCGGTGAACTCCTTGATGTCGTCCACGGGCGACTTGTCGAAATCGACCAGCTCAAGCAGCTTCAGGATGCGGTCGTCAATGTCCAGCAGCGACATGTGGCATCCGAAGCAGCCGGCCAGGGAAGCGGTCGCAATCTTAGGCTTGGCCATGGTCACTTCCTCACTCACTTGCTCTTGGGGCGGCGGGCCTCGATGTCCGACCCGATCGGCTCGTGGTCATAGGTTCGCTCGCCGATGGGCACGGCGTAGCCGACCCGCTTGCGGAGGATCGCCCCGACCGGGCAGGATTCCACCGCCTTGTCGGTGACGTCGGCGTCGGTGTCGCCCAGACGGGCCTCGGCGTTGACGGCGATGCTCTTGTCGGGCCCGCGCCCGACGAACTCGAAGACGGTCTTGCCGTCCAGGTCCCGGCTGGCGGCGACGCATCGCCCGCACAGGATGCAGCGGTTGCGGTCGATGAAGATGTCCGGGTGCGAGGCGTCCACGTCGCGCGTCGGGAACTGGTAGGGATACTTCGGAGCCGCGATCCCCAGGCGATACGCCATGGCCTGGAGTTCGCAGTCGCCGCTCTTCTCGCAGAACATGCAGAAGTGGTTGCCTTCCACGAAGAGCATGTCCACGATGTCGCGGCGCAGGGCCTGGAGCTTCTCGGTGTCGTTCTCGACGACCATGCCCTCGGCGATCGGCTGGGTGCAGGCGGACTGCGGCCGGCCGTCGACCATGACCGTGCACACGCGGCAGCTCCCGTGCGGGGTCAGGCCCGCCAGGTAGCACAGCCGCGGGATGTACACGCCCGCCTCGTCGGCCGCTTCCATGATGGTCTGGCCGGGCTGACCCGACACCTCCACGCCGTCAATCGTGAATGGGATCGTCTCACTCATCAGACTGGCTTCTCCTGTTCGGCAAAGTGGGCCGACTCCCGCCCGGCAATGGCCTTGGCCACGCCCAGCGCGGCATGAATGTCAAAGGACGGCTGGCGCCCGTCGGTCGGTTCGGCCACGAGCTTGTCGTACTCGCCGCGGAAGTTCGCCAGCGTGCTCAGCACCGGATTGGGCGAGGTCTGCCCCAACCCGCAGCGGCTGGCGACCTTGACCGTCTGGCCGAGTTCCTCGAGGTACGCCAGATCCGCCGGCTCGCCTTGGCCGGCGAGGATCTTCGCCAGGCGGTTCTTCAGCAGCACGTTGCCCACGCGGCACGGGGTGCAGAAGCCGCAGTTCTCCTCGACGAAGAAGTCCATGAACTTCTCGGCGATCTTCAGGACGTTTCGCCCCGGGCCGAAGACCATCACCGACCCGCCGCTGGCCAGGTCGTCATAGCAGATCGTCCGGCCGAAGTCGTCCGGCCCGACCATCTGGCCGCTGGGCCCGCCCACCTGGACGGCAATCGCATCGGCGGCGCCGACCAGCTTGAGCAACTCCGCCAGGGCGACCCCGAACGGCAGCTCGTACACCCCGGGGCTCTTGCAGTCGCCCGAGACACTCAGCAGCTTCGTGCCGGGGGAGCCCTTCGAGCCGATCTGGCCGAACCAGCCCGGGCCCTTCTCGAGGATCCGCGTCACGCAGCAGAAGGTCTCGACGTTGTTCACGACGGTCGGCTGCGAGAGGTAGCCCTTCTGGGCCGGGAACGGCGGGCGCGTCTTCGGATCGCCCCGGAGCCCCTCGCAGGAGCTGATCAGGGCCGTCTCCTCGCCGCAGATGTACGCCCCCGCGCCCATCTGGATGCGAATGTCGAAGTCGAAGCCTGCCTTGCCGCAGACGTCCTTGCCCAGCAGGCCCTTGTCGCGCATTTCCGCCAGCACGCTCTCCAGGAATGCCCGCAGGTAGGCGTATTCGCCTCGAAGGTAGAGGATGCCGGTGTCGCTGCCGACGGCGTACCCGGCAATGGCCATGCCCTCGAACATCGACTCGGCCCGCTCGGTGAGGATGACCCGGTCCTTGAACGTGCCCGGCTCGCCCTCGTCGGCGTTGCACAGGACGTACCGCTTGTCGCCCTCGGCCTCCCGGGCGAACTCCCACTTCATGCCGGTGGGGAAACCCGCGCCGCCCCGCCCGCGGAGCCGGGCGGTCTTGATGTCGCGGATGACCTCGACCGGCGTCATCGCCAGGGCCTTGCCCAGCGCCTCGCCGGGCGTCGCCGCGCCGAAGATAACGTCCCCGCGCTTGCGGAGGTTGTTGACCACCATCGACTGGACCAGCTCGTGGGCGTTGTTGCCGCTGCCCAGGTTCCGCACCAGCCGGCTCGGGTCCATGTTCTCTTTCAGGTTGCGGACGATCGACCGGACCGCGTCGCTCGACAGGTACGTCACCACCACGTCGTTGATCAGCGCCGCCGGCGCCTGGTCGCACATGCCGATGCAGGGCGTGCGCTCCAGAGTGATCTTGCCGTCGGGGGTGGTCTCGCCGAAGTCGATGCCCAGCTCCTCGCTGAAGGCGGCACCGACGCAGCCGCTACCGGCCATCTCGTCGATAATGTCGTCGCACAGGCGGATGACCACCTTGCCCTTGGGCCGGGATGAAAGGAACGCGTAGAAGGAAACCACGCTTTCCACCTCCACGCGGTGGACGGAGACCTCCTGGGCAATCAGGTCCATCGCCTCGCTCGACACGCAGCCCAGCTTCTGCTGAACCGCGCGGACGATGTCCATCATGCGCGTGCGGTCATGCCCGCACGACTGGCAGATCTCCTTGATCGTCTTGTCCAGACTCTCGCTCATGTGATCCCTCGATCGCCGATAAAGCCAACACTCCGATCCGGCCAGCCAAACTGATCACGTCGGACTGCCGGGAATTTCCCACCCACAAACCAGGGCAGTGTGAGGTAAACAGGGCATGGGAACCGCTGACCCAACACACGGCGGCAGGCACTTCGTTACTTTTTTCACTATCACTATATCACTATTCGGCCGCATCCGTCCACTGGTTGAAGCGATTATTTATCTAGGGTTTTTCGCCGCCATCCGGCCCTGGCGTCGCCGACAGCAACGCCAAGCCGGTCCATGCAACCATAGCTTACAGTAAGTCTTGCGTCGCCTTCCTCGGTTACCTCGCCAGCCGTGTCGGGTGAAGCAGGTACAGGCATCAAAGAATGTCTAACCACGCATAGCCCCAAAGGGTCCGCAGGAAATTCTAGCCGAGTCCGACCGGGGCCGTCCACGAGCCAGCCTCTTACTTGGTCGGGCGCTGGTCTCGCAGCCAGTCCATCCACTGATCGAACCCGACGCCGCTCACGGCCGAGAATTCGATCAGCGGCGCGCGCGTGTTGATCCGCGCCAGGTCGTCGCGGATGCGCTGGCCGTCGTAGTCGAGCACTTCGATCAGGTCCACCTTGGCCAGCAGGATCACGTCGGCCGACTGGAAGAGCGTGGGGTACTTGGCGACCTTGTCGTCGCCTTCGGGGGTGGAGAGCAGGACGGCCCGGCGGTGCTCGCCGAGATCGAACGCAGCCGGGCAAACCATGTTGCCCACGTTCTCGATGAACAGGAACGCCAGCTCGTCCAGTTGGAGGCTGTCCAACCCGCGGGCCACCTCGGTCGGGGAAAGATGGCATCCCTTGCCGGTGTTGATCTGGGTGACCGCGGCTCCCAGGCCGCCCAGCCGCTCGGCGTCGCGAGTGGTTTGCAGGTCCCCTACCAGCACCGCGCACGACATCTCGGCGCCCAGGGCGGGGATGGTCTTGGCCAGCAGCGTGGTCTTACCGCTGCCGGGGGCGCTCATGACATTGATGGACACCACGCCGGCGGCGTCCAGACGCTTGCGGTTTTCGGCGGCGACGGCGTCGGACGCCTCCATGACGCTCTTGATGACGTTGATCTTCATGCCTGGGCGGTCCCTTCGGCTTTCTCGCAGACCATCGAGGTCAGCACGATATCGTTGCCGGAGATGATTTCGACGTCCGCCTGCCCGCAGCCGGGGCAGAGGAACTCCTCGGCGTCGGTGCCGAAGCGTCGCCCGCAGCCGCGGCAAGCGGCCTCGACGGGCTCTTCGACAATCTTCAGGGCCGCTCCGGCCGCCGCCGTGCCCTCGGCGGCGATCTCGAAGGCCATCCCCAACGCCTCGGCAACCACCTGGCGCATCACGCCGATGGTCACCTCCACCTGTTCGACCCGCTCAACCTGGTGCTCCGCGGCCGCCCGCTCCACCTGCCCGAGCAGTTGAATCGCGATGGACATCTCGTGCATCCGTTGGCCTCCCGCCGCGTAAGTATATCCGGACGCCTCCGCCGGCAAGGGCCAAATACTTGCATTCGCTCGGCGAATCTGTAAAACCGTGCTCGCGGCATCAGACGGTGCGAGGCTTGGCGTCGGCGCCCCGCCGGCGAGGGCCGCCGCCAAACCGCATAGTGAGTGGACCGCGAACCGCATGGACGAGCCCCAGCCCCCCGACACAAGGGCCCTAACTTGGCGCAGCGCGTCGATCGCGCTGCTGCTGGTCGCATTCTGGGTGCTGGGTGCGTGCTTCATGGCCGTGCAGAACGCCCTGCACACGCACCAGTTGCTGATGGTGCTGGGCTTCGGGGCGATCCTGACGATCTTCCTGCTGCAATTCCCCACGGTGTTCCTGGTCTCGGTGGTGGTGCTGTGGGGCGGCACGTTCGTGATGATGGTGCTCGGCGCCGGCCCGGCGGACAAGGCGCGCGTGCTGGGCGGGATCGTCAACAGTCTGGTCGTGGCGATCCCGATGCTGGCGCTGGCGGTGTGGGTGAAGCTGCGTCCGCTCCGCCGGCCGGAGCTGGTGATCGTCTACGCGTGCGTGCTGATCGCGATCCCCTGGTGCGTGTGCATCAAGGCGGTGCTCGAGTCGAGCACGGCCAACCTGTTCGAACTCCAGCGCAACAACGAACCGCAGTTATACGCCTGGGCCAAGGAGCTTCCCTGGTGGGGCCCGACGCTGCCGGCGACCGCCCCCTCCGGTGACGACGCGGCGGCCGCGCCGACCGCCGAGATGGACAGCCGCGCCGCTATCGACGGGTTCACCCGCGGCAACGGAGGGCGGGTGCCGTGGAAGCTGTGGCGGCGGCCCATCCTGTACTGGACGAGCATGTGTCTGGCCTACGAGGCCATGATCATGGGCATCCTGCTGCTGTTTCGCCGACGCCTGATCGAGTACGAGCGCCTCCCGTTCGTCTGGAGCCAGCCCGCCCTGGAGATCCTCCGCATGCCCGAGCAGAAAGCCGGGCACCGGCGGCGCTGGCTGATGTTCGCCATCGGGCTGGGCATCTGCCTGCCCGCCGTCCTGGCGGTGGGCCCGACCGGCCAGCCGCTCATCAACTGGCAGATGCCCCCATGGGTCGGCTCCGAGGGAATCCGCGGCGGCTTCGACCTGACCGAACTCAACCTGCTGGCCAAGACCCAACTCAAGCTGTGGTGGGGTCCGCTGGTGCTGACGATCCTGCTGCTGTTCCCCGTGGACGTGCTGATGACCACGGCCCTGACGTTCATCCTGATGAACCTGCTGCTGCCGGGGATCATGCGGTCGGCGGGCCTCCAGGTCGGGCCGCAGCGGCTGGCGGAGTTCACCAAGTGGGGACTGCGCTTCGGCGGCTGCGCCGGCCTGCTGCTGTGGACGACCGTGTTCGCCATCGTGGACTGGGTCCGCGCGCCCAAGAACAACGTCCCCAAGGCCGACCGCGCCGGCGACATCCCCACGGTCGTGCCCGTGTGCCTGGCCGTCGGCGGACTGGTGGCGTTCGTCCTGTTGGGCTGCTACGCCACCACCATCATCCAGATGCTCTTCCTGACCGGCTTCGTGATCATCTACACCTTCGCCCAGACTCGCCAGCGGGCCGAGGGCATGCCCCTGACCTACGACAACAACATTGCCAGCCACCAGATGGTCACCATCCAGCGGGACTACCTCGGCGACCACTACAACCTGGCCGTTAACGATCCCAACAAGGCCGTCACGGGCAGTTCATGGGCGGCCCACTGGATGCAATGGGGCTTCGCCGGCCAGTTGAAGAGTTTCGGGCCGCACAACATGCTGCTGGAGGCGTTCAAGGTCGCCCACGAACTCAAGGTGCACGCTCGCACGGTAGCCAAGGCCATCCTGCTGACGATGCTGATCGTGGCCGCGGTCACCCCCATGCTCTACATCAAGCTCATGTACATATACGGGTTCGAGAACAGCTTCCAGGGCAACCTGACCACGCGGGACAGCTTCACGCAGTGGTCCAACCGCTCGGCCCGCTACGGGCTGGACTCGACGTCGAACTTCTACCGGATACCCACCAGCAAGACCGGCCTGGCGGGCTGGTACGAGACCTATCGCAACGTCATCAACGGGGTCGTCGGCATCTTGATCATCGGCGGGTTGTTCTACCTGCGGCGCGAGTACCCGCGCTTCCCGCTGAGCCCGGTCGGGGTGGTGTTAGGCGCGGAGGTATTCGCCAGCCGGCTGATGCCCTTCAGCCCCGAGAACATCTGGTTCACGTTCCTGATCGCGTGGATCGCCAAGAGCCTGATCTTCCGCTGGCTGGGTGTGCGGAGTTTCCGCGAGAAGGTCCAGCCGGCGTTGGTGATGATCCTGTGCGGGATGATCTTCGCCATCATGATGTACGTCTGCCGGTATGTCGCGCTGGGTCTGGGGTCCCTCAAGTGAGCCGCGACCGCATAACGTGCGTGCTGGTCTGCCTGACATTGCTGGCCGGCTGCGCGCCCAAGGGGGCGCCCCAGAAGACCCGTCCGGACCCGGAGGGCCAAGTCCGGCGCAACCTGAAGGAACTGTCGCTTGGCGACGGGCAATCCGCCAAAGCCCGGACGATTCTCCGCGCCGCCGCCCTGGCCGCCCGACAGACCGACTCCGACCGCGAGCAGGCGTTGGCCTGGACGCGCGCACGGCGGGAGATCATTTCCAATGTGCTGACGGCCGAGCAGGCGAGCCAATGGTACGAGCGGCTCGACATGCCGGACTACCGGCGGATCGCCGCCGACGCCGACGCGATGCTGTCGCGCATCCGCGGGCACGCCGAGGCCCTGGCCGCCTTTGGCCCGCGGCAGACCGGCCAGGAAGGCTGCGACAAGGCGCTGGCGTACGTCCGCGACGCCCTGGCCGAAGCCACGGGCGGCCTGGACGTGGAGATCGAGGAATTCTCCCAGCAGGTGACGGTGGCGCTGGACCGCACGCGATCCGAGCAACTCGCCCTGACCCGGACGCCGCCGGGCGCCGACTCACCCTCAAGGGGCTTCTCCCACATCGTCGTCGCCGGCCGGGACGGACAGACCCTGCGCATACCGGCCTACGCCTTGACGCCCAACTGCGTCCAGCCATGTTCGACGCACCCGCCCGACCGCTGCCCGCTCAAGACCGCCGACAGCCCCCCCCCGCACTGCCCCAACTGCGAGCAGCCGCGACGGATGGTGGACCTCGCCGGCGGGTCGTGGGATGACTTCAAGGGCAAGGACGTGACCAACGCGGTGGTCCTGCTGGACTTCAACAGCGGCGACGCCTGGATGCGGGCGGCGTCGCTGGGTGCCTACGGTGCGATCTTCATCGCCCCGCAGCGCACGACGGTCTTCCAGGCCGACGCGAAGTACGCGGCCATGCTGCCGCTGCACTTCCCCCGGCTGTACGTGCAGCGCAAGGCCGGTCTGGCGGCGCGGAGGATCCTGGCCAGGCGCGGCCGCCTCACCGTCACGCTGGCCAACCGTCTGCGCTTCGTCAACGTGCCCGCGCTGGGGATGTCGCTGACGATCCCCGGCCGGCAGCGCGACCGTTGCTTCGTATTGGCCGGGCACATCGACGCCCGCAGCATCGCGCCGGACCTGTCATTCGGCGGGGCGGAGGTGTGGGGCATCGCCGAGTTGATCGAACTGACGCGATACTTCGCGGCAAACCCGCCCGCCTGCGACATACAGATACTCTTCGTCACCGGCCACTGGCAGGGTCAGCGGGTCATGCGGGATTACGTCGCCTACGACGACCAGCCGGGCAAGGGCCGGGCCTTCCGCCGGGCCCGCGAGTACTACCGCCTGGCGATGGGGGTCGACCTGGACCCGGAGGGCCGGTCGGTCAACCTGATCAGCGAGGGCTCGTGGGATTACCAGTCCCTGCCGATGTACAGTTGGCTTGGCTCGGCGATGTTCCGCAGCGGGGGCTGGCGGGACGAGATCCTGGGCGAGCTGGGTCTGGACGCCGAGGGGGTGGAGTTGTTCGGCGGGGTCCGCCCGGTGCGGTCGGAGACGCTCAACGGCGTGATGGCGCCCCGCAACGACCGCAGCCCACTGGTGTACGCCCCCCGCTACCCCACGGCCGAGCAGCCCTGGCAGGCACTGGCCGTGCCGACCTTCGCCTTCCAGACGAGCAGGCTGGCCCGGTTGGCTCACAACACGCCGCTGGACCGCCTGGGGCCCGTCAACGCCGCCGCCGTCGACCGCCGGCTCCGACCCCAGGTACAGATCACGCTGGCCGTGCTCGAACACCTGATGGCCTATCCGGCCGAGATGCTCCCCAAGCCCAACGCCCGGCGGCGGAAGGGCAAGACCTGGGGCGGATGGGTCCGCCTGGACGGGCGCGTCCAGCGATGGGACCGCAAGATCGGCTGGTTCGCCGAGAAGCTCCCCGAAGACGACCGCCAGAAGCTCCAGACGCTGGTGCACGCCTACCCGCTGAGCCAGAGTTCGCGCGCCCGCATCGGCCCGCGGCTGCGGAACTACTTCCACTGGCCCATGTGCCCCACCCGGGGACAGCACCGCGAGCTGCAATCGTTCATGTTCCAGGACCTGCTGCTGCTGGACCGCGCCCACTTCCAGATCCCTACGGCCTACGCCGCCCACCCCGGCACGCAGTACAACGTCCTGGCATACTCGCTCGACGAGGCCGGGCGAATCCGATACGCAACCGACTTCGGCGTCCACGGCGACGGGAACAAGTCCTTCCAGTGCACCGACCTGGGCCTGGACACCTGGTCGCTCCACGTGCCGGTCAGCATGTTCGAGTGCGGCACGCTGGAACTGTTCGACCTGGTGGATCCGCAGCGGTACAACCCGTCCGACCACGTCCGGGGGACCTGGTTCCAGACGTACGGCATCCAGGAGCACGAGGCCGACCCGGGCGTGGCGCCGCACCTGCGGATCACGGGCATCAAGGACGTGGAGTCGCACACGGACGTGGCGCGCTGGGGGTTTTCGCAGTACGGCCCGACGGCGATGGTGTTCCTGCCGGCGGACTACCATGCCGGCATCGAGGTGCTGCTGGGCGAGTGGCGCACGAACCGCGCCATCCTCAACAACCCCGACCCCGACGGGGCGGCGCAAGGCTACCGGCTGGAATCGGGCCAGACCATCCGCCTGGCGAGCAGCGAGCAGCCGACGGCCCTGGCGTGCATCCGGCAGTTGACGACGATGAACCAGCAGCGACTCAAGGAGTTCGCCCGACACGACGTCGCCAGCCCATTGGCCAAGGACTACCACGCCCAGAGCGTCCAAGCCACCCTCGCCGCCGACACCGCCCGCGCCGCCGGCGACTGGGACAAGGCGCAGGCCCAGTACAGCCGCGCCTGGATCTTCGAGTCGCTCGCCTACCGCCACACCCTCGCCCTGCTGACCGACGTGGTCTCCACGACCGTGCTGTACTTCGTCCTGCTGATCCCGTTCAGCTTCCTGCTGGAGCGGCTGGTCTTCCCGCAGCGGACGGTCTTGCGGACCGCGGCCGTGGCCGTGACGATATTCGCGGTCTTCGCCGCCGTGCTGTACCTGTTCCACCCCGGCTTCAAGCTCGCGAATAACGTCATCGTCACGATCACCGCCTTCGTGATCGTGGTGATGACCATCCCGGCGCTGATCCTGCTGCTGGTCCGCGGGGTGGCGATGCTGCGGGCCATCGGCTCCAAGGCGATCATCACCCAGCAGAGCGAGGCCGAGAGCGCCGGTGTGGTGATGGCGGCGCTTTCGCTGGCCGTATCCAACATGCGCCGCCGCCGGCTGCGGACGGCGCTGACGCTGGTCACCATCACGTCCCTGGTGGTCGCCCTGGTGCTGCTGACCACGTCGGCGGCGTTCGACTTCAAGATCCTCGAACCGTCCGGCACCGCCGCGGCCAGCTTCGAAGGCCTGCAAATCTACAACGCCACCGACCGGCGGCACCCGCTGCTGACCGAGACCGTCGAGGTGTACGAGGCCATCCTGCGGGACAAGGCCCTGGTCATCCGCCGCGAGTCGGTCAACTACGGCTACGACGACAAGTCCAGCAACGGCGCCCTGCTGCTGAGTTGCGGCGCCCGGTCCGTCAAGATCCCCTACTTTCAGGTCATGGACCACCGCGACGATCTGGTGGACTACATCGTCGCCAACGTGGACCTGGGGCTCAGCGACGCCTTCGACCGGATGTCCCCCGCCGCACGGATCGATCGGGTCCGCAACCACGAGGCCGTGGCCGGAAGTATCCCGCTGAACGACCCGGCCCGGCAGATTCGCTTCCACCGGTGGCGGTCCGAGCCCGGCGACGAGGGGGTCGAGAAAATCCAGGCCGTCGTGACCGTCCGGCTGTCGGACCTGATCGAAGGCGAGTTCCTCTCCGCCGGGGACGTGGATGTGTGCCTGCTGCCTGACACCATGGCCGAGAAGCTCGGCGTCAAGCCCGGCGACACGGTCACCGTGATGGGCCTGCCGCTGACGGTCAAGGGCACCTGGGTCGCGCCGGCCAAGGCCATTCAGACGGACCCCGACGGCAAGGACGTTGAGATCATCGTGCCGGGCCCGCTGGACAGGCTGCGGGACCTTGACGGCCGGCGGATCACGGCCATGCGCGGCGCTAAGTTCCGCGAGGGCGAGCCGGACAACCCCGAGCACGCACCCAGCGGCGAAGTCGTCATCGTCCCACGCGAGTGGATCCGCAAGCATCGCATCCTGCCGGCCTGCGTGTACTCGCTGATCGTCATTCCGACCGGCCCGGACGGAGCGTTGGATTTCGCCACGATCACGCCCCAGGCGGAGGCCCTGGCCAAGGAGATCCTCAACGTCGATATCTTCACGCACTACCTCGACCGCTCCGGCCCGATGGTCAGCGTCGGCGAGCAGATTTCCATGCACAAGGCCACGCACGTGAAGGGCTCGAGCATGATGCTGGTGGTGCTGGGCGCGGCCGTGCTGATGATCCTGGCGATAATGACCGGCACCGTGTACGAGCGGATGCGGGAGATCCACATCTTCTCCTCGGTGGGCCTGTCGCCGCGGCACGTGGCCGGGATGTTCCTCATCGAGGCGCTGGTGTACGCGGGCATCGCCGCCGTGCTAGGATACTTCCTGGGCATCATCGCCCTCAAGGGCCTGATGGTGTACCTCCGGAGCACGGGCCAGCACCAGGACTTCTACCCGAACTACCTGGGCGTGTTCGTGCTGTACTCGATCGGGATCGCGGTGCTGGCGACGGTGGCCAGCAGCCTGTACCCGATCCGGCTGGCCTCGAAGATCGTCAACCCGTCCGAGGGCAAGACCTGGCAACTGGCGGAGGTGACGGGTGAGGTGGACCGCTGGCGCGTCCGGCTGCCGTTCATCGCCACCACCTGGGACGAGGCCTGTGCGATGATGGTGCACGCCTGCGACTACCTGGCCATCCACCAGGGTGAGCGGAGCGGGCGGTTCGTCTGCGAGCGTCCCCCCGCCGGGGCCGCCGGCGTCAAGACGCTGACGCTGTCGATGCCGGTCTGGTTGGCGCCGTTCGAGCGGAACCTGACGCAGTCGGTCGATCTGCAGGCCGCGCCCGCCGAGGGGGCGCCCTGGTGGGAGCTGTCCCTGGACCTGCGCCGCGTCAGCGGACCGGAGTACCTGTGGAAACGCGGCGCCACCGTGTTCGTGAACATGCTCTGCAAGCACCTGCTCCGCTGGCGCGCCGCCACCGAAGACCAGCAGCAGCAGTGCCTGGCCCGAGCCGAAGCGACCTTCCCGCGAAAGGAACCGTCCCACTGACATGACCGACCCCGCCCGCGACATGGCCGACGCCGCCGAGCCGATGCCCCTGGAAAGCGGGCTCACGCGCCGCACCTGGCCTGTGATCCTGTACGGCGCGATCGTGCTGATGCCGGCGAACATCTACCTGCTGCTGGTGGCGGGCCAGTCGCTCACCGGGCCGATCTCGTTCATCGCGCTGATCCTCTGGGTGGAGACGGTGCGGCTGACGCGCAAGCCGCTGACCACGGCCGAGGCGTTCATCGTGTACTCCGTCTCGGCGGTGGCCGCCGGGCAGCTCATCTTCTACATGTACGCGATCCATCCGGCCTACTTCCGCATCTCCGAGATATCCAACTCGGAGATGTTCAGCTACAAGGGCAAGACCTTCGGCGAAATGGCCCCTATCTGGTCGGCCCCGTCGGCCGAGGTGGTCCGCCAACGAACGTTCTTCCATTGGCAGTGGCTGCTGCCCATCGGGGTGGGCATGGCCTCGTGGTTCTTCCACATGCTGGCGGACCTGTCCATGGGCGTGCTGGGGTACTACCTGTTCGTGAAGGTGGAGAAGCTGCCGTTCCCGTTCGCCCACCCCCCGGCCGAGGCCTGCAAGGCGCTGACCCG
>SDBT01013452.1_pt1 | contig 13107 bp, 26 predicted proteins | sample 2277101 | NCBI WGS metagenome assembly SDBT01 (sample SAMN10404973, study PRJNA504765) | marine sediment metagenome | isolation source: marine sediment core GS10_PC15, 103 cmbsf | place: Arctic Ocean: Southern Knipovich Ridge | collected 2010 | reverse complement strand
TGCTGGACACATTCATCCCGGTGCTTTTGATAATATTCTTTTCTCTTTAACCTGAAACATTCCTTGCACCAACAATGTAATCCGCCTTTATGCCATTTATCAGCATAAAAATACTCTCTCGTAGCTGGATATTCAATTTTACATTTGGTACAGATTTTAGTTCCCATAAAATAATTTACCCTTCCTACTTACCATTCAAACTACTTGAATTCGACAGTATTTTTACAGTTTTTATAAGTTTTTATAAGTTTTTTATGCATTTTTACTACCAGTTACAACGATTGTCCGGGTAATGACGTTGCGAATGTGTCTATGAAGCGATCTATCATATCGTAAAGGTCATCATCGAGCATATCGATATCAACATCTGAATCGCCATACACGCTCATCATAAGATAAGCAACATGGCAGTCAACATCCTCCGTTGTTAGAAACTCACAATGTCTCATTCCTTGTCCTTAGCTTTCATTACTTCCTTGATTTTCTTTAGCCTTTTCTTGACACCAGCCGCTATGACACAGGCGTTCTTTATGCCGTGACCACAGATCAGGCGATCAGATAAAACCTTAACCAGTGCATCCAGTTCGTGTTTGCGTATCCTTTTCATTTGTCTGCTCCGAATATTTTACAATATCCATCTTCCAGCACGAAGTCTTTGTCTGCCCGGCGTTTGCATTCTGCGACAAACACCCGTGTTACAAAATAATTGTGTAACATTATCTTAGCCTGACTGTGTGTGTCTGCCTGTACTTCGTAAGCCTTTGCCCTAAGTTCAGGCACGAACAGCAGGAAAGTTTTTGGTAGTTCCTCCAGCCCAAAGGAGGTCTTTTTTAGCGACCGCCTGATATAATGGCTGTGACCGTCCATCTCATTCAAGTCCTCCACGTACCAGCTAATGTCGTCCTCAAACAGTATGCGTAACTTCGTGAGGGTCATGGCCCCTCCGGCATATTTGTAGAGTTTGCTTTTGTCTAACATTATTCACTTCCTTTCTTGTTTAATAAATCGCATAGCACCAACAAGGTGCTTTCATATTCGTTGTCCATAAGGGCATCTTCAATACCATTACGTTTGCGTCCATACAGGGTGTAGAAATATTGTATAGCTTCTTCGTCCTTATGTTCTTCATCCACGATCTCACAGTTTGTTCCACCATGTGGATCAACATATTCCGCTACCCTGCACACCCTGAACAAGTCATACTCTACTATTTCGTCCTCCGCTTCCACTACGGATATTACATCATACTTACTGTCCACTATAGAAATACTGTCTACTTTCCCAGATAACGCAATGTCACCAGCCTGATCGGGATTGATCGCTGCCACTTTCGCACGCTTGACAATGTTTTCATTCCATGTAACTATAAACTTTTTCATTCTGTTCTCCTTAAATAAAGTTTCAGTTCAATTCAATTCCCTGCCTGCTATCGAAAGCTACGGCCCTTACGAACCGGACAGGGGAGCTTAGAGGAATAGTATGATGTCACTTCGTAAATATAACCTGCCGGGATAGTGTAGCTACTATTTCAACATTATAAAGTGTATGTATCTCAAATCCTGATTGTCGCATTAGTTTCAACTCATGTTTATTAAACCATGTACGCAAACTCTCCATACTTTCAAATCCACACAGCATATTCTCTTTTAACATGAAGTTACAACCATCATATCTTGGACGAGGGTGTGTGGGTTTTTGGTGCGTTCGCAGAGCATCATACAGTTCAGCAGATACGCCTGATAAACCAACTCTGTATGGCCCTTTTCCGTTTTCGTTCTGTACCCTGTAAACTGTTCCCATGCTAAATCTCCATATATTTCTGTACTCTTTTTATCGAAGCTAAACATGCCCGGCATAAAAACGAAAGTCTTTTATCATTCTTCGCCTTTTGTTTGTCAATAATTAAACCCTCTCTGTGTTCACCACAACATGCACAGTTGTAGTCTTGGGCATCCAGCTTGTCGTCTTGATCCTGAACAGTAAAACCGTACATCATTCTATTCGGGAAATAAACTTTGTGCTTTGCTATATGCTCTTTGCGATCCGGATGCCTACGGTTCCAATGTTCAAGAACAGAATTTGCACAGCAATAGCAAATTTCTTTTCCACATTCTCCACATCTTAAACTACCATTTCCCATTCTGCCCCCTTCTATTTTTCATATTTTCCTTAGCAGTTACAAACCTTACATTGCCTTTTTCGTAATGACCATCATTATCATTCTAAATCTCCAAAACATAGTGGCCGGTGAGACTTGAACTCACGAATGCCCTATCACTGCCAAACACAGCTACCACAACGGCCACCATACATTTTATCATTTCAAAATATCCTTACCATATATTCTTAGCACTGTCCATTTTAACTATAGCCCTAATCAAATTGATCTGTGCCCTTGTGTAATCATATCGGTCGGATAAAAATTTGGGCACGAGTATATCTCCGCCGCATCCGACACCGCCTAAAAATTCGATCAACTGTGTTTCGCTAAAATATTTTTCCATTTTTATTAGCACTTCTGTAATTTCCATTTTCAAACCTCCATACTTATAATTACATTATACAAAATAAACTTTGCCCTGTCAAGTTAATTCTGAAACATTTTTTCTTTGCCAAAACATATTTGCTGCCTGTCTGTCCACGAAACTCTGAATCCACGCTGCAATAGTCTCGCTTTGATTCGCAATGCCCGGACAGTGTTCTTTGTGCTTATAGTTATAGATTCATATACCATCGTTCTGTATGCCTGTTTCATTTTAACCTCCAATCATTGAATTATAGACGAACTCAGTTTGCTTTTTTTCGGCAGCAGACATACGATTCCAGCCTTTTTTGGCTTGTTTGGGTGTTTCTACTATCCCGGCCATTGCTTGCAATTTAATAATAGCTTCAATTCCCTGTTTTTCATTTAGCATTTTAACCTCCAATTTCTGTAAAGTTTTTCAGATCATTTATTCTGCTAATTCTTTCAGTTCCTATTTCAGCAAAAAAACTAAGACACCTATACTCTCTATATAGTTTGCGTATGGCTTTTAGCTGATCAGTTGTTATCTGTATCTGGTGTGTTTCGATCACCATGTAATCTTTGAACCCCATAACTCTAATATTTTGCTGCAAATATGATCCATAACGCTTATGCAGAACTTTCCTGCAAAATATTATATGTTCTGTTGTGCAGTCAATGACTTTGCCTGTTTTGTCTATGAAGCTTCTCATTATTATCCTTTTGCCTGAATTATACCCTGCTCGATCAAGTCCGCTGCTGTCCGTCCGAACCATCCCTGTAATCGCCAAGCCAATCCAGTATCGACCAGATGCTGCCAAGCTTCGATCTGCTGTTCTTCTGATGCTCCCTTACAAAATCCCTCTGCTATTAAAACTGCTGTGTAATTATCCATAATGATCTCCTTAAAATGGTGCTGGTTCAGGTTCCAATTCCGTAAAATTGAACAACAACTGCCTTTTATCTATACCCACTTTGCTGTAGCTTGTCGGCTTGTAGCCTTGTTTCCCCCGGTAGTGCGACCAAAGTATAGCTTGAAACTCAGCCGGTTCATAGCCGTTTTGATTCGCAAGTTTAGCGAAACACTTTGCCAGCTTCTCATATTGCCTGTTTGTTGGTATTCTTACAGTTCCCCGGTCAAACCACTTAAATAATCGCAACATCCAAGTATCTATGGTGACTGCCTGCAAATTGCCAATGAGATTCTGATAAAATGCCCGTACTTTGTTGCCTGACAACGGTTCCCCGGATAACGCCCGGGCGATGTTACTCTTATGGCATGATCTAAACTTCGTAAAGTCTATGTTTTTGCCTGCCTTATACTGATGGTATACTTTGACCGCAACAGTCCAACTTGCCGCAACGGACATTTGCGGCGATGTTGCTGCTAACAATGCTGCTATTAGATCAGCGTCATCCCCAAAAATATGTTGCAGAAATTCTTGATTGTCTATATACCAGTTTTTGCTCATTGTACTATCCCATTTAACATAACGCTAAATATGCTGCAATAGCCAGTAACAGAACCGGCTTTGCGTTTCTAATGTAATCAGTGATCTTTTTCATTTTACTAATATTCTCCGATATGCTTCTACAACAGATTTGAAATTAAAGAAATATCCGTCTTTTTCATCATTGATGATTGCATGTATTGCGTCAATAGTTGCATCTGATTGCCAGCATAATAATGCTGCCAAATCAGCAAATATCCGATTTGCTTTTTTGACATTGATCTTCATTTTGACCTCCAATTATATAAGTTTATGCCCGGCGTCTATACTCTGAACCAATACTGCCTGTTGCTCGTTACGCTTCTTGATATTATAAGCAATATGGTCTATCTGGTTCCTGTTGACTTCATCGGTTTGTATCTCGATGATCAGGCTATGTTCTGATGTATTCTTCCAATAGCCTTGAGCCTTGATGATCGTAAAATCAGTGAAGTATATTTTCACTAATGCAATGACGTGATCGTAGTTCTTATTCTCTGTAATTATCCGGTATAGCATAATTTTAACCTCCAATTAAATTAGCAATCTGATTTTTCATCTTCGGCATGATACAATCTTATATGCAATGGTGTTTTGCTTGTTTGATTTTCTGTACAATCTTCGCATTTTTCCGCATATTCATTGTTTTCATCTTCGAAGTAATTACATTCGGTAATTTCGCAAGTTTTCATAGTGTTACCTCCAATAGGCATGATCGCCTATTAATAGTATACACCATAAATGCTCTACTGCCAACATTTTAATGGTCTTTTCTTACGAATAGACATAAGATGCTTGTGTACAAGCATTTATGATGTTTGAGGGTAGTGTTTGAGGTGCCCGGCCAAGGGTAGATGGCCAGATAAACCCTTACAGGATAAGCCTTTACCATGTTTGTCCCATGATTGTTTGTTTTCAAGTTAGTGAATAGAAATAAATATATATATATCCTTATATATGGGGTATATGCTCTGTGTATCTATGTTGCTATGTGTATATATTTATATGTATATAGACGTAACATGTAAATTTCGATGTTCATGGGACAAACAATGTAAGTCTTTATGCAGTCAAGGTTTATCTGGCCAGTTAGTGTTGGCTCCTGTATTATACTGTACCCTCATACGCTATAAGTATCTGGCATATAAGTAGTTATCCGGGCTTTTACAGTTGGCCGGTGCAGATTATACCTGTCTATTGGCCTGTATCGCTGGTTATGATCCGAGATATCCTGTGTATGGTCCGATAACACTCCAACGTCCGATAACTAATATTGGTGTTTGGCCTGTTATGTTGGATTGTCTCGGAAAAGTTAATTAGCAAACTTGGTTCGCTGATTTCGCAATAATGAATATCTAACAGAATGTCTGATGTTAAGCGATGAGATAACAGCCTGATCGTCAACCTGATCGGGCACCAAACTTACCGGGCTTTGCCCGTTATCGGATCCCCCCCGGTGCCACCCTTGAGTTATCGGACCTGGGACTCCGTACCACCCTATCTTGGAAATCTACGACACCTATTTTTAGCATCTGACAACCCAGACAGCCCTGACAGTTGTCATACAAGTTACTGGATATGCGGTTTGTATGGTAAATATACATATACATAGTACAATTGGCACAGTCTGACTATATATATGTAGATTATTGAAGTTTCGCAGTCAGGAGGGTCAGTTTCGCTACCAAATTTAAGTAGTTCGGAGGGTAAGTAGAAGGACAAACATGATTGAACTAATCAATAAGATCGTAGAACTGGGAAAAAAGAGCAAACAGCGACAGGAATTGCTCGACACACTGAGCGTATACATCAAATACATGCTTTTCGACTTAGAAGCCACACGCAGAGAATGTGCATATTTGAAAAAATGCCTGAAGGAACAATCGTTATGATGAGTAAGCCAGTACGCACTCACACATTCAATGGCAGACTATACAAGATGGACATTGGGGCCGTTGACGGTAACTGTGATCAGTTTAATAGCAACAACGATAGGTTTCTTGGGGTATACGTTGATTTGAATACACGTAATGGACTGATTACAACCATACATGAGACACTTCATGCCGAGAACTGGTCCAAGAGTGAGGCTGATGTTGACCGGGTTAGTCGGGAGATAGGCAGTTTCCTTTGGAGACTTGGATATCGGAAGGAAGGTGAATAATGAGCGAAACTCCAAAGAGAATCGAGAAAATCAGGAAGATACGGGAATTATATGACAGTTTCGGACCTGACGGTCAAGATATGACCTGGGAAGCTTTCCTTGCTGAGTTCATCGACTTGAGCGGCCCGGCAAGATTGCAGAGGGACCTGGCGAGTATAATGCAGCAGAAACAGTTAGGCCGGTCCACTAAAGTAAAGATAGACAAGGTGATAGAATTGAATTAGAATACCTTTTATTTTTAGGAGATTCAAAAATGCAAGGTGAAGTGTTTTTAAGCGACAATTCGGGAAACAAGGTGTCACCACTTAATTGTAGTGATCCCGTAGCAGCGTCTGGAATAACAATAACAACCGCCGGTTCAGGTACCGATTATACACAGACATTAGTGGCCGGGCAGATGTATGTGATTACATTTATAGCGACAGCGGGGAGAGTGCTTCTGATGAGCATAACAGGGGTCACAAGCACGGCGACAAATATAGAATGGGTAGTCCCGGCTGGCTATGATCGCATCTTCAGGGTGCCAATTGGTTCAACTGTCCTGTACTTTGAAAGTGATGATGCTGGAAAAAGTGCATATATAAGGAAATTAGCATAATGGGTATAAAAAAGATTCTTCTTACTATAATAGAAATAATTAAATCGCTTCTTGAACAACGGTTGTTGACTCCTGTACCTGGAAGTGGTATCACGCTGATTCCCAATGGTCATAAAATACAATTGGTTGAGGAAAACCGGTTATATGCAATTACCTCATACGGTAGTACATTTTGGTATTTCAGTGTAACCGGTGAAACTTCAATAGCTGCTAATATAGAGTGGGTATGTGCATTTAATGAAACCATAATTATTAAAATACCCGCAGATAAAACTGTGTTATATTATACAGCTTCTTCGACCAGTTCAAATGCGTATATGCGAAAATTAATATGAAAAAACTATTTATATTTTGGGCACTCTGTGCTATTGTTGGGTTATATATACATTCGCTCCCACCCAATCTACCAAGAGTTATTAGAAAGGTAGCTCCATCGGTAGTGACAATAGAAGTAGTTGGAGAATACGGTGAAACCTGGCTTGGTTCAGGTGTGATCGTTCACGAACATGGACTGATTTTAACTGCGAAGCATGTTATTGAATACACAGATGAAATTACTGTGATTCTGGAGGATGGTAGGGAATATCAGGGTGTGGATAAAATAGTGGACCCGAATAACGATGTTGGGATAGTCCAGATTGCACTGCTTGAAGATTTGCCTGTAATTACACTCGGCAGTGACATTCAAATTGGCGAGGATATTTTTATCGTTGGTTCTCCATTTGAACTTCGTAATTCAGTGGCTGTTGGGATAGTGTCCGCTAAAGGTAGGGACATTGCAATGTTCGGAGAGGATGGCATATTGCAACTTGACATTGCAGGCAACCCAGGTAATTCTGGGTCTGGTGTGTTCAATATGTCAGGTAAAATAGTTGGCATATTGGTCGGCGGTATACCATACGGTGATGGAATATGTTTTGTCATTTCAGTTGAAGTGTGTAAAGAGTTACTTGGGAAATATATCAATGAGTGAAAAAAGAAAAACTGGTGTTCTTCTCGCTGGATTACTTAAACAAATAGCGTTAGAGAAAACCGAGTTGGTACAAATAGACGGTGAAGATAAGATAGTCTCCAAGGCTGAATCTCTCGCACGTATGGTGTGGCAGATGGCACTTGGGTACGAGGAAAACAAAGTTACATCCGATGGAGTAAAGAACATTGAGCATCCTCCGAATAAAGGTATGATGGCTATTCTTCTCGACCGCATAGACGGTAGGGCTGTACCCGTGTCAGATGTAGGTGACAGAGAAAGAAGTATCGCTGATAAGATTACTGATCGAGGCAAAAGCAGAATCAGAGAAGCTGGAAAAAGTAAATGATTGATTCTTTACGACCGGCTTTGAAGTCACCATTTCCAGGTAACGTTCAGTATTGGACTGATCCCAAGACCGGTTTAGTGGTTCCAAAGCGTGAGCAGGAAAATATAGAGTATCGTATAAATTTATTGCGTAAGGCAGAGACAGACACTGTTTTGCAAAATGATTTAATGGCTGCATGTAAAGAGTCTCAATTGTTTTGGATTAATACCTTTTGTTTCACATATCATCAGTTTGATGTGGACATAACAACTGGTAAACGCATAGATGCGAAACAGGCACACAGACCGTTTATAACATGGGATATACAGGATGACTTGTTCAATATTTTTGAGTGGTGTCTTGCCAATGCATCGGATATCCTGATAGACAAATGCAGAGACATGGGTGCAAGTTGGGCCTGTGTTGATTTCATACATTGGCTGTGGTTGTTTAGGCCAGACAGCATGTTGCTTGAGCTTTCACGTACAGAGGATTATGTTGATAAATCTGGAAACATGAAGGCGTTGTTCCAAAAGCACGACTATATAAATAACTGGCTACCATCGTGGATGATTCCTCCACTATGTCACTCAGGAGAAAAGAATCGTACTAAGATGCACTTGATTAACGTGCTCAATAACAGTGTGATTGATGGAGAGTCCACCACTGAGAACGCAGCATCAGGTGACAGGCGTTTGGTTTCTTTGCTCGATGAGTTTGCCAAAGTTGAAAAAGGTACTCTGATGCGGTCAGCTACAAGAGACGCATCATATATGCGTATCATAAATTCTACACCGGCTGGACCAGGAACAGAATACAGTAAATGGAAAAATTCTGGTAAAATAAAAGTATTTATTCTTCCGTTTGAAGAACATCCAGAAAAGGGTTATGGTAGACACGTTGTCAAGACAGATACTGGTGGATATGAAATACGATCTCCGTGGTTTGACGAAGAAGAAAAAGTACGTTCACCTAAAGAGCTTGCACGTGAGGTTTTGCGGCAGGATATTGAGTCTGGTGATACGTTTTTCACAACACACAACATTGACAAACACATTGCCATGTATGCCAGGGAACCTAATTTACGAATGTCCGTTAAGTTCAAAGACAACGTATCTAAAGAGCAGGTGTCACGTATTATTCGTTCCAAGAATCTTGAAGAAGTTTCGTTCAGACATGACTCTAATGGCCCGCTACGAATATGGACTAACTTGATACTTGGTCGTCCTGATCAGAGCAAGAGTTACATATACGGGATTGATGTAAGCAAGGGACAGGGTGCATCCAATTCTGTAATATCATGCAAGTGCAAAGAAACTGGAGAGAAGATTTGGGTTTGGCGAGATGCGAACACTCCACCTTATGACCTGGCGTTTATTACAATGGCTCTTGCAATTTGGACTGGTGGGGCCAATCCGAATAAGTTGCCATTTTTGAAATGGGAGAATAACGGACCGGGTTATGACTATGGCAAACTGATAGCTAAAGTATTTAAGTATCCGTTCTTTTTCCGCAAAGAAGAAATGGGTACAATATCAGAAAGGAAAACGCAATCATACGGATGGCATAATAGTACACGCAGCAAAGAAGAATTGTTAGCCGTGTATGACAGGTTGCTTGCACACGGTGGATATATAAATCATTCCAAGTGGGGGCTTGAAGAAGCAAAACTTTATATATACTATTCCAGTGGTGGAGTCGGGCCAGCAGGATTGACAGAAGAAAATGCGTCTGCAAAGAAAACTCACGGAGATGAAGTTATGGCAGATGCTTTGTCACTTGATGATAAGGATGTGCCAAAAGCCAAACCTGAAAAAGACAAGATACCAGAAAATTCAACTGGATTTAGACTGCAACAGGCTAAGAACAGAAATAAAAAATCAAAGGATAAATCGTGGAAAAGGCCGTTTGATTTTTCTAAGATGATGACATGAAAAGAAAGACAAGTTTGAAACGCCGCAATAAATTACAATATGATTTGACGGGCCAAAAATTTGGCAAACTCACTATTCTCCATGAAAATGGCCTGGATAAATGGCATCAAATTATATGGAATTGCCTTTGCGAGTGTGGTAATTTTCATGGTGTAATAACAGCGAAACTCATAAGTGGCCACACAAAGAGTTGTGGTTGCGGGATGGGGACTCAATTGTCAAATGGAGAAGCAGCTTTTAATATCCTGTTTGGTCGATATAAAGCCGCTGCGGTGAGGCGTGGATATATATTTGAATTGACCAAAAAACAATTTGAAAGATTAACTTCTTCTAATTGTTATTATTGTGGTGCTATACCAGAACAAATATGCAGTAATAAAAGTAGTAAACAAACTGGTTATTATACTTATAATGGTGTAGACCGTGTTAACAATGCAAAAGGTTATATGGTCAACAATTGTGTTCCGTGTTGTGGTCGTTGTAACCATATAAAAATGGATTTGACCCAGGAAGAATTTTTACAACACATCAAAAAAATCTATTTGCGGAGAGTGCAAGATGCATAAACAGATTTCTCCAAATGAGGTGTCGCTTACAGTAAAGCAAGGCTTTGAGCGTATGAAGAACTACCGAAATGCTACTGCCATGTTTGTTAAAGAATATGTAGGTAACTATTATGGCAAGCAAAAGGGGATTTCTGGACAGGACCCAATAAACTTGTTGTTTCACACTATACGCACGCTGGTTCCGAATCTTGTTATGCAGAATCCAACTACCAAAGTGGTAACTCCATATAAAATACACAGGGATTATGCAGAGTTGCTTGGTCTTGGACTTGATGAGTTGGGCAGACAAACGGACTTTAAGGAAGTTCTCAGGGCGTGGATCACGTCAGCGTTTTTCGGGTGGGGCATACTTAAAACTGGTATAGCTGCCAAGGGGCACATGCTGAAGTTTGGGGATATAACAGTTGACCCAGGACAGATATATACTGAGTTAATTGATCTTGATGACTTTGTAATAGACCCGATATGTAAGTCCATTAAAAAGTCAATGTTCTACGGACATCAGACAATGGTGTCACGTCAAATACTTTTGGATACTGATATTTACAATCATGATTTAGTGGCACAATTGCCTGGTTCAAAGTCTATGCACGTAGATAAGAAAGTGTCTAATATAACGCAGCACAATATGTCCTCCATACAGATTTACAATTTACAGGATTATGTTGACGTTGTTGAATTATATGTGCCAGAAGCTGATGCAATAGTTACTATACCGGACCCAAGGCAACAGGTGTCCTCAGATTATATAGGCGTTGCGGATTTTTACGGTTCTAAGAGTGGTCCGTATACGTTCTTGTCATTTACTCCGCCAGTTCAGGGGAATCCATTTCCAATTGCTCCCGTAAGCATGTATTATGATTTACATAAAATGGCAAACAGAACGTTTACAAGAAGTATGGATCAGGCTGATAGACAGAAGGATATATTGCTCTATAATCCGGCACTTGCGGATTCCGCACAGGACATAAAAGAGGCAGATGATGGTGATGTTATTGCGTGTCCAGACCCAAAGGGTATAAATCTTGTATCATACGGCGGGCAGAATATTGACAATGCAAAGATGCTTGGTCAATTACAAATTTGGTTTAACTATATGTCTGGTAATCCAGATCAAATGTCTGGTAATAAGACTCCTGGAACAAGAGGTGGAAAAGAAACTGCTACACGAAGTAACATACTACAGTCTAATGCGAATATCAGTTTAGAAGATGCAAGGGATATATTGTATGACGCTACTGCGAGAGTGAAGAAAAAAGAAGCATGGTATTTTCATAATGATCCGTTTATAAGTTTGCCTTTGACCAAACGTGTAAGAGGCAATGAAGAAATACAACTGGAACTGACACCTGAACAGCGACAGGGTGATTTCCTTGAGTTTACGTTTCAAATAGTACAGCGTTCAATGTCTCGTCTCGATCCCAACATAAGGTCTAAACGCATAATAGAGTTTGGGACCAATGTTTTGCCAGCGGCTGTAAATGCTGCTATGATCGCCATGCAAGTTGGGTTTCAGTTTAATCTTGAACGATATTTGACCAACATAGGGGAAGAACTTGGAATTGGAATATGGGTACAGGAAATGTTCGATGACCCTGATTACCAAAGACGATTACAAATTATGATGGCACTTGGTCCACAGAATCAAGGTAAAGCCGGAGGGTCAAGCCCAGAAGGTGTAGAACAAAATAAGGGGTTTCCAGGAAAGAGAAATATAATGTCACCAACGCAGGAGGCTAATCAGTTTGCACAACAGACAGCAGCGGAGAGTCAATCTGCGAATCAGGGGATATATTGATGAAAACATGTGCCAAATGCAAAACTGAATATCCGGCAACGATAGAATATTTCCCACCTGATAAACAAGCAAAAGATAAATTAGGTTCTTGGTGCCGAAAGTGCTGCAGAAAGGCAAATCAGGAATACAATAGAACAGAAAAGGGTAAAATTGCTCACAAAAAATACCGTCAGACTCTTACGGGCCATTTGCGAAATGTTTATGCTGGTATAAAATACCGCTGTGGTAATCTAAAATGCAAGGCTTACAATTGTTATGGTGGTAGAGGAATAAAAAACAAGTTCAAATCAGTTGGTGAGTTTGTTGACTACGTTGTCGATACACTACAAGTTGACCCAAGAGGTCTACAAATGGACCGCATCAATAACAACGGACACTATGAAAAGGATAACATCCGGTTTGTGACTGCCAAAGTAAATTGTAATAATAGGAGAAAGAGAGGAAATAATGCCAGAAAGAAAAACAAAAGATTCGCTCGAGTATAAAGAATATGTCAGAAAGATAAAAAAACTCGGCGGCAAACAAATTGCAACCCCAGATGAGTTCGACAAAATTAGTGTCGGACTGTCCAAAAGATATATAAAAAGAAAAGGTTGGTTGCCAAAACTTAGGGCCAGCGTTAAGAAGGAATTGGCGAGTCAGAAAAAAGCCAGAAAGGGATTTGAAACTGCGAGGACACAGGCTGTGCAGAAGGGTTTGAGAAAAGCTGGCTTGTCAGAAAAAGAAATAGCACGGCTTAGGGGAAAGAAAAAATGA
>SDBT01013451.1_pt1 | contig 13107 bp, 13 predicted proteins | sample 2277101 | NCBI WGS metagenome assembly SDBT01 (sample SAMN10404973, study PRJNA504765) | marine sediment metagenome | isolation source: marine sediment core GS10_PC15, 103 cmbsf | place: Arctic Ocean: Southern Knipovich Ridge | collected 2010 | reverse complement strand
GGTTGAGGGCGTTGATACGGTCGATAAAAATGACGCCAGGTTCCGCATAGTCATAGGCCCAGCGCAAAATTCTGTCCCACAGCTCGCGCGCGCAAAGCGTCTTGTAGACGCGGCCATCAAAGACAAGGTCCCAATCCGTATCCGCCTTCACCGCTTCCATGAAATCGTCGGTGACGAGCACCGAGAGATTGAAATTGCGAAGGCGCAGCGCATCTCCCTTGACGACAATAAATTCCTCGATGTCGGGATGATCGCAGCGCATGGTGCCCATCATCGCGCCGCGCCTGGTGCCCGCCGACATGATTGTACGGCACATGGCGTCCCACACATCCATGAAGCTCACCGGGCCTGAGGCCTCCGCTCCAAGGCTGGATACCGGCGCGCCGCGCGGACGCAGGCCAGAGAAATCATGACCAATGCCGCCACCCTGCTGCATGGTCAGCGCCGCCTGCTTAACATTATCGAAAATCGAGGCCATGTCGTCCTCGATCAGCCCCATCACGAAGCAATTGAAAAGCGTGACGCTCCGGCCCGTGCCGGCTCCGGCCAGAATACGCCCCGCGGGGAGGAACTCATAAGACGAGAGCGCATCCTCAAAGCGCTGCGCCCAGCGCGCGCGATCATCAGGCGATTCAGCCCCGGCAATAGCATGCGCCACGCGCGACCATGTATCGGACAAGGTTGCATCCCCGGGGATGCCATTTTCTCCCCTGTAGCGATACTTCATGTCCCAGATCTCTTGCGAGATCGGGCACTCAACCTGGAACTGCTTTCTCATCGTGCCTGATATGCCGGGGGTTGCGGTGTCCGCTGAAGGTAGTGGGTGCGGCCCTTCCGGTCAATGAAATGTTCTTGCTATGTTCTTTTATTACAGGCACGATTCTAAAAAAGGGTTACCGGGAAAGCGTTTCTCGTCAAATCCCCAATCTAGTCTTCGCATTCTCAGGTATCGGCGGTGGATTTGGAGCCTTTGCCGCATCAATGATGAGAGCATCCGAAGCAGTTTCGATTGCATTCTCAAGGCGTTCGGCAAACTCCTTGCGCGGCAAGCCTGGCGGAATGGGTTTCAGGAATTCGACAATAATCGTGCCTGGGTGACGCTTCAGGCTCCGGCGCGGCCAATAAAGACCGGAATTGAGCGCCATCGGCACGCAGGGGATGCCCAGCCGTGCGTAAAGAAAAAGCGCGCCGGGCTTGTAGGCAGGCTCGGCGCCGGGCTCGCGCCGCGTCCCTTCGGGAAAAATCAGAATCTGCCGCCCCGCCTTCGCGCGCTCCATGGCATCGCTTCCCATTCGCCTGAGCGCGGAAGGCCCGGCCTCCCGGCGCACGAAAATCATGCCGAACTTGGCGGAGAACCAGCCGTAAAAGGGAATCCACATCAATTCGCGCTTCATGATGATCGCCGGGTCGTGAAGAAGCGGCACAAGCGCAAATGTGTCCCAGGCCGATTGATGCTTCGACGCCACCAGCAAAGCGCCGGGGGCAAGATTCTCAGCCCCGCGCACTTCAAGCCGGGTGCCGACAATTTTTTCCAGCAGCCAGACGCAGGTGCCGCCATGGGCGCTCAGACCCGCCATTGCCCAGGAGCGCGGACCCAGCAATAACCAGCTCCCCAGCACCAGGAAGAGAGCGCTCACCACATAAAAAACGACTGTGTAGAGTACTGCGCGGATCATGAGGAATGGCTCATTATAAAAGATCTCAACCCAATCAGTTGGCTGTGGCCGATGACCGGACGATACCGCCGGACTCCGCGGGCCCCGCCAGCCGCGAGCGGACATAGCCCGCCAGCGCATTTAAATATTTTAAATATTCGAAGAATAACAGGCGCTGGGCTGGCCCGGACGACCACCACTTCTCGACGTGAAAGTGGGGGGACACCACGGCATGTGGAATGAGCTGGATGTCCGGCATGGCGCCCGAGAATTCGATCAGCGTGCGCGGCATATGATAGGAGCTGGTCACCACAATCAGCGAGGAAAACCCGTGCTTTTCCACCCAAGCCCTGGTTTCCTCTGCGTTGCCGCGCGTATCGAGCGCGGAGCGGCCCAGATCAACGCAACAGGGGAAAAACTCCGCGCCTCGCGGGACAAGGCGCTGCAACTGGCTTGCCTTGGTGGAGGGGTGAACCCCGGAGATGAGCAGCCTCTTCGCCTTGCCGGTGGCGAGGAGCTTAAAGGCTTGACCGATACGGTCCTTGCCGCCGGTCAAAGCAACCACACCCTCAGCCGCCGGTGGGGTGCGGGCGATACGATCGATCTCATTAGCGAACAGCAGAAACCCGCCGGCAAACAATGTTACGGCAATCGCCAGCACGTATAAGACATACCGGAATAAACGTACCAATGCCGTCATAACCATATCCTGCGGATCACAACTTGAAACGCCTCCTTAAAAGGAGGCGAACTTTGAACATCCCTTAGCACAATTTCAAGCTATTCAGACACCTAGCCGGTTCAGTCATAACGTCAATGACCCTAACTGTATGACTTCAATATGCGGTACACGCCGAAACGGGACGTAACCATGCATAATATGGCAATGACAATCACCACAACGCCGAACAGCAGGTAACCTGGCCAGGACAGTATGGCTGATCCCACCAGTTGGCGGAATTCAGCGGCGGCCAGGCCGCCTCCGCTCATAATGCGCATCACCACGGGCAGCAACAGAAATACGAATGTGGCGCCAAGAGCGCCAACCAGCCCAGCGCGAATGCCAATCGTCAAAAAATGTTTTTCGAATTCATGAGCAATAAAACGCTCGCGCGCACCGACAAAATGCAGCACCTCAATAATTTCACGGTTCGAAGCCATCGCACTCTTCGTCGCGGAGACGATGCTGGCAACAGTTGCCGCGCCGACCAGAAAGAGGACGAAAAACCCGCCGATTACCAATGAGCGGGTAACAGTGCGCAGCTCTGTCTGCCAGCGGCGATGATCATCAACCGTGACGCCCTTGAAATTGCTCTCCATCACGCGGCGAATAACAGTCAGGTCCGGCGGAGACCCGCGGTCGATTTCAACCGCGATCAGACGCGGTACGGGAAGCGCGGATAGCGCATTTGAGTCGCCCAGCCATGGCTCCAGCAATTCCGACGATTCTTCTTCGCTCAGCGGGCTGACTTTTAAGATCCCGGACTGCTTGGCGAGAAACAGGGAAACAAGCGTCACCTTCTTTTCAATCTCGCCGTCCTCGGCCGGGCTGACCTGTACAGTGATTTCGCTGGCAATGTCCGCGAACCATTCATCTGCCGACTGACTCGCCATGAAGACCGCGCCACTCGTCAGACAGGCCAGAAAGCCCATTATGGCGATCACCACCGTAAGCGCCCGTCCGGCAACCGAACCCGGCTGTACGATCGGAGCGCCGCCCGCACGGCGTTTGCCGCGTAACGGTCCGTTAAACAGGCCACGAATGACGCCCAGCCAGGGGCTTGTTTTCAGGCTCTGGACCCACTGCCCGGCCATGTCACCGAATTTCAAGTCGACCTTCATGTAATACCAGCCTTGGTGCGTCGCATTGTTCCATCAGTTGAAAATCATGAGTGGCGATGATCACCGATGTCCCAAGACGATTGAGTTCGATAAACAGACGCAGCAGCCTGTTCGCCATATTCGGGTCCACATTGCCGGTTGGCTCATCCGCCAGCAAGAGTTGAGGCTTGCCAACCACCGCCCGTGCGATGGCGGCGCGCGTTTTCTCTACGCCTGACAACACTTCAGGATAAGCCGCCATCCGGTCGCCCAATCCAACCCATTTCAGCAAATCCGTCACATCGTCGCGGTATGAAGCCTCGCTGTTGCCAAATACCCGCAACGGCAGAGCCACATTCTCCCACGTGGTGAGGTGATCCAGCAAACGGAAGTCCTGGAACACGATTCCAATTCTTCGCCGCAGATCAGCGCGCTCCGCCGATGGCAGGTCCGCGCAATACTGACCAAACAGGTGAATTTGACCCCGGGTCGGCTTCAGGGACATAAAAAGCATCCGCAACAAGGATGTCTTGCCAGCGCCCGAAGGACCGGTCAGGAAATGGAACGACCCGGGAAGGAGGTGAAAGTCCACATCCTTGAGCACCTCGGGCCCGAGCCCATAACGCAATCCGACATTATCAAAGCGAATCACTGATACTGCTCCACAGAGTAAAGGGCGTTGAACATTTGGTCTTTATGCTGGACAGTATCTGCACTATCAACGAATTTCGGTGCCCGGCAGACCATTGATGAACATATTGTCATTCACAAACCCGGCCGGCCCGGCCTGCCAGCATTGGGATAATCTATGATCCTGGAATGTCCAAATTGCGAGACCTGCTACGAAATCCCGGAGGATCTGCCGCCGGAAGGCCGTAAAGTGCGCTGCGCCAGTTGCCAGCATGTCTGGAACGCCACCAACAAAAACCAGCCAAAGGCAGACATCCCAGCTGATATTTTTGAGGACGGAGAAATCGTTTTCAAAAATGATGACGAGATGAACGCAGAGCCTCCGGCAGAGCCCGATGCTGATGCCGGAAATTCACAAGAATCAATTGATGATATTTTCGCGCAGGACACCGGGGCCGGGGAAACTCAAAAAGAGCCTGATGATGAGGCAACTGCAATCGATGTCTCTGATGGCGACTTCACCGAAAGCGCTATGGAGGAAGTATTCACCAGCGCCATGAAAGAGTCGGACTCGATAGCTGAAAACTATCCCGTTGAAGAAACGCAAGAAGCCGAAAGCACCCCAATCGTTATCGGCAAGGCCAAGAAACGGCGCCGTTTTGTACCGGGCAATATCGCCGCCGGCTGGGCTGCGCTGGCGATCATCCTGGGTGGCGTGGCCAGTTACGTTTATTATGGCCGCATCGCTGTTGTTCGCATACTTCCAGGAGCCGCCGCCACTTATGAGCGGCTTGGACTGCCAGTTAATGTGCGCGGGCTTGAATTCGACAAAATCAAATATTCCTGGGAAACCAGCGCGGGGCGCCCCGTTCTGGAAGTTTACGGCGATATCGTGAATGTGACGTCTGAACCGCTAAAGGTGCCGACCGTTGTGTTCGGACTGCGCACCAAGGAAAAGGTGGAAGTCTATCAGTGGGCCGCGGATGTGAGATCGGAGCTTCTGCCAGGCGGGCAACGCACGGCCTTTAACGCACAGATACCGACACCGCCAAAATCTATTCGCGACGTGCAGGTCCGCTTTGCCAAGGTGCGCTGAGAAAAGGGGTTTAATGAACCCGGTCACGGCTAGCGGGGAAACTATAGAGGTTCTGTTCAGCGCCGATGAGATCGCCGCGCGCACACAAACTCTGGCGCGTGAAATTGCCGGTGCCGGCTTTGCGGATCTGTTGGTCGTACCTATCCTCAAGGGCAGTTTCATTTTCGGAGCGGACCTGCTGCGCGCCCTTCATGCGGCAGGGGTGGCTCCGGAGGTGGATTTCATATTCCTGTCGAGTTACCGCGACAAGACGCACTCTTCGGGGCGTGTCGATATCCTGCGTGAGATCGAGACGGACATTGCGGGCCGCGATGTTCTTCTTGTGGATGATATTCTTGAATCTGGCCGCACGCTTTTATTCGCCAGGGATTTTATCACCGAGTGCGGCGCATCGCGCGCCGCCACCTGCGTATTGCTGGACAAGAAAGTGAAGCGCGCCGCAAAGATAGAAGCTGATTTCAGGGGCTTTGAATGCCCTGATATATTCGTGGTGGGTTACGGCATGGACCTGGCGCACCGGTATCGTGAGTTGCCATATGTTGGTCGAATCGTGTGAACTTAAAAACACTGATTCAAATACCATAGCTCGTGGAGCAAAAAACCATGGCGCGCATTCTCCTGGCGGAAGACGACATAGCAGTTTGCGATTTTGTGCGCCGGGCGCTCGAAATGGACGGTCATGACGTAATCCCCGTGCATGATGGCGGCGAAGCGCTTGAGAAACTGCTGTCCCCGGTGGAAGATTTCGATCTGTTGCTCTCGGACATCCGCATGCCGGTCATGGACGGAGTCGCGCTTGCCTTGCAGGCGGCGCGGGACGCACCGGAGCTGCCTATTCTGCTGATGACCGGATATGCCGAGCAACGCGAGCGCGCCTACGGGCTTGAGAGCCTGATCAAGGGCATCGTGCAGAAACCCTTTACGCTGGAGCAGATCAGGGAAGAAGTAGCTGCGGCGCTGGGTGGAGATGCACTGGCGTAGATCCCATGCGGATGACTGCCATCACGCATCCGCCAGATGCAGCATGAGCGGCTGGTGATCGGAAGCATTTGTCTTCACGTCGACGGTGACATCCCGGACGCTCTGTCTGATCGTACCGGTAACGAAAAAGAAGTCGCGGCAATGGGGGCCTTGCGGCCACTGATCGTGGTCATGGATACCGCAGGTAGGCTCATGCAGTTTGCCGGGGCGGGCGCTTCGCCACGCATCATGGAAAAGATCAGCCCCGCCCGCGCTCGGCGCCAGCATGGCTCCATACTCGTCAAAATCCGTTTCCATGTTGAAATCACCGCACAGGACGCAATCTTCCGGCCGGACCATGTCCTGATAGGGCCCGCTCACATCATATGCCGGCGGATTTTGGGCATTCGAAACAATCTCTTCGTGAAGATCGCGCAGACGCATAATCTGAGCCAGCCGCTGTTTGGCCGAATGATATTCAAGATGGGTGTTGACCACCCTCAATGGCCCCTGGGATGTGGCAACTGAAACCTCGGTCGCCTGGCGCGCCATATGGCGAATACCACCCTCGGCTGGCTGCGGCAGGGCATGGCGGAAGACCGAAAGTACGGGCAGGCGAGTCAGGGTTGCATTGCCGAATTGCCACCGCGCCGCCGCGCCATCGCGGCCGGCCTCAACCGCATCGCCGAAAATCGTGACATAATCCGGGAACAGGGCAGATATTTCAGCAATCTGATCCGGCGCGGGCCCGCCCTCTTCAAGCTGGAGATTGCGTGAAATTTCCTGCAGGCAAATGACATCAGGGTCGCCCATGGCGTTAATCACCTCGGCTATCCGCTCTAGCGAGATCACCGCATCGGCGCCTTTGCCGTTCTGGATATTCCAGGAAAGAATGAGCGTCATTTGATCCCCGAATACATAAAGGACTGAACGAACTGGCGCTGGAACAGCAGGAAGGCGATCAGCAATGGCGCCACCGAAAGCAAGGTCGCCGCCGAGATGATGGACCAGTCGATACCCGACTCCGGGGAAGCGAAAATGCCAAGCCCCACTGTCAGGGGGCGGGTTTCAACCGAATTTGTGATGATCAGGGGCCACAGGAAATTGTTCCAGTGATGTGAGATCGACACCAGCCCGAATGCCAGATAGGTCGGGCGCGCCAGCGGGACATAAACACGCATCAGGATGCCGAACATGCCGCACCCTTCCAGCCTGGCGGCATCCTCCAACTCCTTGGGCGTTGACTTGAAGGCCTGGCGCAGCAGGAAAATTCCAAAAGCGCTGGCCATATAAGGCAGGCCGATGCCGACAATCGTATCGACCAGATCGAATCTGGCAAGGGTGCCGTAGTTCTCGACAATCAATATTTCAGGCGTGATCATCAACTGCATCAAAACCAGCGCGAATGCGACGTTGCTGCCGTAAAAACGGTAGCGGGCAAAGGCGTAGGCGGCCAATGTTCCGACGACCAGTTGAGCCGCCAGCAGCATCGTAACCAGAATAAAGGTGTTAATCCCGTAGCGCAGGAACGGAGCTTGCGAGAGAGCCTCGCGAAAATTCTCCAAGGTCAGCGGCGCAAAAATATCGAAGTGTATTGAGTATTCGCTGGGGTGGAAGGCCGCCCAGAAGGCATAGAGCAGCGGCGACACCCACAACAGGGCAAGAGCCCAGGCCGCCACGGTTTCCAGCGCATCGTAAAAGTTCCATTGCTTTGGCTTGTGCTGGCTCATCGGTAGTGGATCCTGCGATCAAGCACGAAGAACTGCACCAGAGCCATGATCGCCAAGAGGGCGAGAAGCACCACGGTCAGGGTCGCCGCGTAGTTGGTATCAAAGTAAGAAAAGGCGCTCTCGAAAATATAATAGAGCAACAGGTTACTGGCATTATCCGGCCCGCCCTTGGTTAGCACGAACAGATGATCAACCAGTTTGAAGGAGTTGAGCACGGCGTTGATCAGCACAAACAGGGTCGTCGGCATCAGCAGCGGGAACAGGACACGGCGGAAGAAATACCAGCGCGATGCGCCTTCCAGCCTGGCTGCCTCGCGCAACTCGGGGGGTATGTGCTGCAGGGCGGCCAGATAAAAGATCATGAAAAACCCGGCTTCCTTCCACACGGTCATGATGATGATCGCTGGCAGTACAGTGCCAGGATCACCCAGCCAGTTGTGCCCGGCGAAGCCGAACCAGCTGGCGATCTGGTCAATCAGGCCAATATCGGGCGAATAGAAAAACAACCAGATATTGGCGACCGCAATCATGGGCAGGATGGTTGGCGTGAAATATGCCATGCGTACGAAGGAGCGTCCCGGCATCGCCCGGTTGACGAGCAGCGCCATAACGATGGCCAATATGATTGATGTGGGAATGGTCCCCAGAGCGAACCACATATTATTCGACAGGACCTTCCAGAAAATCGGGTCCTCCATCATCGCGTCATAATTTGCCAAACCAACGAAGCGCGAGGGCCGGATCAACGTGCCTTTGGAGAAGAGGCTGTCGATAATGGTCGCCACCGTCGGATAGTGCGTGAAAGCGATAAGCAGGATGGCGGCCGGTGTCAGCAGCAGCCATCCATGCACGTGCCGCATGGTGTTGCGAGACAGATACATTCGCTCTCCTCGAAGGTAAACAATAAAGAGGGGCGGGAAGGAATGACCCCGCCCCTCACTAATCGCGAGTTTACCGGTAAGGTTTGAGCAGGCGGTCGGCGGTCGCCTGGGCTTCTTTCAACGCTTCTTCGGGCGTCTTGGTTCCGGTCAAAGCCGCCTGGATGACATCATCCAGAGCCTTGCGCACCCGGCCGGTCTGGAATGTCGACAGCTCGGCCGTCGCAAAGTTCAACTGGTCGCGGGCGACAGCTGCATACGGGAACCCTTTGATATATTCCTTCAGCTTGGAAGTATCGTAAGCGGCCTGGCTGACGCCCATATAGCCGGTCTTCATGGACCATTCAGCTGAGCGCTCAGGGTGGGTCATGAACTTGATCAGCTTCATCGCAGCGGTGCGTTCTTCTGGCGTCGTTTTCTTGAAGATATAGAAGTTGCCGCCGCCCGTTGGGGTGCCGCGGCGTTTTTTGGCCGGAAGCATCGCAACGCCGAAGTCGAACTTGGCTTTCTTTTTGACAATGGTCAGATTGCCCGTCGAGTGCCACATGATGGCGGTTTTGCCTTCGAGGAAGTTTTTGCGCAGGGTGCCCCACTCAATGGTTCCTTTAGGCATGATCTTGTGTTTTGTGCCCAGGTCCTTCCAGAACTGCAGCGCTTCTACGGTCGCGGGGGCATCAAAATTGGTTTTGTTGCCGGCGCCATTCATGAGCACCTGATCGTTCTGCATGGTGAGCGCACCGAACATCCAGTAGGGATAGCCGGTCGATGGGATCATCAGGCCCCACTGGGAGCCATCGCTCTTGGTCAATTTCTTGCCCGTTGAGACCAGTTCATCCCAGGAAGCTGGCGCCTTTTCCGGGTCCAGTCCGGCGGCGCGAAAAGCATCCTTGTTGTAATACATCACGATGGTCGAGCGCTGGAACGGAATGCCCCAGGTCTTTCCTCTCGTAACGCCGTTTTGCATCAAGGTCGGGTAAAAAGATTTCAACCACGCTTTGTCTTCGGCGGTCTTGACGACGTCATCAAAGGCGACGATGGCGTCCTGTTCGATCAGTTCATAAAGATCGATTGAGAACATCACGGAAAGCTGCGCCGGCTTGCCGCTTTTCAGGGCCGCCAGGGCTTTGATGCGGGCGTCATTATAGTTCCCGGCATAGATGGCTTTGACGTTGATATCGGGATTCTGCTTCATGAAATCCGCGACCATGCCGTCGACGATCTTGGTCAAAGGACCGCCCACCGCGACAGGGTAATACATGGTGAGGTCAGTCTTGGCCTCAGCTGTGGCCGGGAGACCCGCGGGCGCCATGGACATGAAAGCCCCCATGGTAACGCCGGCAAAAGTTTTTTTGATTGTTTTGTACATCAGATTTGATTCCTCCACTTCTCTAGGCTTCACTCCAAAGGATCGGTTTTCACCGATCCGGCACATAACGCCGTCACAACACATTTTCATGACAGCTTTGACGGTATGGCTTCCTTGCCTCCCCGCCTTATTCCCGTCTCATCAAACAAATGAATATCGTCAGCGCTCCAGGCCACCTGCAGCATCTCCCCCGGCACGACCGTGGTGCGGCCATTGATCCGGGCCATCAGGTCCTGCTTCCCGTGACGCAGCCGCAGCACCGTCTCCGCGCCCATATAATCGACCGCACTGATTTCGACGGGCAGACCTTTCTTGGCTATGTAGATTTTCTCCGGCCGTACACCGAGCATCCAGCCCGGCGACCCAGATGGAATGGCGCCGTTCAGCTCACTGCCGGATTCGATCTTGTCAATGCGCATCACATTCATGGGTGGCATGCCCAGAAAGCGCGCGGCAAAAGCCGTAGCCGGCGTCTCATAAAGTTCCGCAGGCGTGCCGGTCTGCTCAACCTGCCCGTCCTTCAGAAGCACCACCTGATCGGCCAGCGACATGGCCTCGGTCTGATCGTGGGTGACGTAGACCATGGTCAGGTTCAATTTTCTCTGAAGCGCATGAATTTCATCGCGCATCTCGGCGCGCAGTTTTGCGTCCAGGTTCGATAGCGGCTCATCCATCAGGCAAACCGGCTGATCGGCGACGATGGTCCGCGCCAGGGCGACCCGCTGGCGTTGCCCGCCGGACAGATTGGCGGGTTTGCGGTCGAGCAGCTCATCGAGGCCGACCATGCGCGCCGCCTCGGCCAGCCGCTTGTCCCGCTCATCGCGCGAGACCCTGCGGACCTTCAGCCCGAACAGAATATTCTCGCGGACATTCAAATGCGGAAAAAGCGCGTAGGACTGAAACACCATCGAGACGCCCCGTTTGGCGGCATCGATATGAGTGACAGCGCGCCCATCAATATGCACCTCGCCCGCGCTGACATCCTCGAGACCGGCGATCATGCGCAGGATCGTTGACTTGCCGCAGCCCGATGGCCCCAGAAGCACGGTCAACGTGCCCTGAGGCACGGCAAAGGAAACATCATCAACCGCTCGGACATCGTCCCACCGCTTAACCAGGTTGCGAATTTCAATTCCCGTCATTGCGCCTGATCCCCGCCGCAAATGACCAGCTCGGTGTCAGAGCGATCCAGAACTTCGAGGATGCTCCCGGGCGGCGGGGCGTTACAGAACACCTTTGTCGCTTCGCCGATCTGGCCGCCGCGCACATGAGCCGCGCGCCCGAATTTGGTGTGGTCGAGCACCAGAAAAGTCACGCGGCTGTTCTCATGAATCAGCTTTCGCGCCCGCACTTCTTCCTCGCTGAAATCAAGCAGAGTGCCATGCTCACCGACCCCGGCGACGCCGTAAATGCCGATGTCAAATATGTAGGATGACAGAAATTCTTCCATGCCCGCGCCGAGAATATCGCGGTCGGAGTTGCGCAGGCGCCCGCCCGCAAGATTCACCTCGAAACTCGCATTGGCGCAGGACAGCATGGCGATGTTGAGATTATTGGTGAACACGCGCAGCTGCTCGTGTTGCAACAGGGCTTCGGCGACAACCTGTGGCGTAGTACCGATGCTGAAGGCCAGTGACGAACCATCCGGGACATGACGCGCGACCTCGCGGGCAATGGCCTGCTTTGCGCTACGGGCCAGGATTTGCCGGGAGCCGTAGGCAAGGTTTCCAGAATTGGTCGGACGCTCGATGCCGCCATGACGCCGCCGGGCCATACCGTGATCGCAAAGGGTGGTCAGGTCGCGCCGGATCGTCTGCGTTGTCACATCAAAGCGCTCGGACAGCGCCTCAACGGATAAAAACCCGTTTTCGCGCACCATTTCCGCAATTTCCGCCTGTCTTTCCGACAGATCCATCGCGTTTTCTCCCAAAGGTACTCTGCGTACATACTGCCACACTTATTTCATTTGCGCACAAAATATTTTCATATGAATTTTTATTTTCCTATTTTCTTTCATTTGAAAGTTTATCAGCAAGCGCCGAGCGCACTCTCGACCCGCACACGCATGTGTATCGTTGAGATATTCAATTCGCGGGGTAAGAGGGTTGTTGAGTCAAAAAGTGAAGGAAACTGTGCTGCAATCATTCATCCAACGGATGTCATCTGCTTGATGACCTGGAAGCAGATAGGGCCGGACATGAGTGGCCAGAATTCAGAATTTCTGGATTAGCCGTTCCAGATAATCGAGTTCGAGCATGGGGCGTGAGGGTTCGCCGAGGCGCTTTCTCAATTCATCGAGGATTTCGCGCGCGCGCTGGATATCGATCTGGTCAGGCACCCTCACCGATGTTCCCAGATCAGGCCCTTGCGTGCGTTCAGGGCGTCCCAGCGGGTCCCTGTTGCCACGCCCGCCCTGGCCAACGCGTGAGCTCAATGTCTGCAACACCTGCTCAGCGACGGACTGAGCGCCCTGACGCAAGCGGTCCAGCGCTAGGGTTTGCTGTTGTGTGGCGCGCCCCAGATTGCTCTCACCGAGCGCTTTTTCCGCTTCGCGCATGGCGCGCCCGGCGCCTTCGAATTGCTCAGGCGGACGCGTGCCAAGCGTGCGCAACTGTTCCAGCAATCCGTCGAGCCGGTCACGAATCGAACCCTGACGATTGGCCAGCACGCCGTAACGGCGTTGCCCGCTGCCCTTACCTTTACCCTTAGCCATGCCCTCAGCCTGCCCCTGGCCTTGCCCCTGCCGCTGGCCCTCACCTTCGCCAAACCGGCCACGGCCCATGGGACCTTGTTGTCCTTGCATCCCCTGGCGTCCGCGCCGCGCGTTGCGCTCAGCGCGGCGGCGCTCACTCATTATGGCCTCTTCCGGGCTTTCTTCGCGCTTCGGGTCATTCAGCTTCCGCCGTTCCTTGAAGGTTTCGTCGAGCAACTTCTGCTGGCGCTGAATAAGCTCGCCCAGCCCGCGCACCAG
>SDBT01013448.1_pt1 | contig 13109 bp, 21 predicted proteins | sample 2277101 | NCBI WGS metagenome assembly SDBT01 (sample SAMN10404973, study PRJNA504765) | marine sediment metagenome | isolation source: marine sediment core GS10_PC15, 103 cmbsf | place: Arctic Ocean: Southern Knipovich Ridge | collected 2010 | reverse complement strand
CATCACGCGAGAGGACAACCGAACGGAAAAAACTTAATCTAAAAGGTAGGCCGTCCGAGGCCGGCCCAGACGGATCCATGCTGCCGGGGGACACACCCTCCGCCCCCAGCACGGGCGACACAGGGCCCGCGGTGGAAGCGAAGCCCAAGGCGAAACCTAGCGAGCGAGAGCCCAGGGGACCCACTCCCGACCCAGCACAGCCGCGCCCGGCCGGGGGCCCTGAGGATTTCGAAATCCGCACAATTGGCTTGTTCGAAACGATCGACACTGCGGCCAGGGTGCTTGCTGAGGGCACACGTGCAGACCCCAGGAAGTCCGGCATACGTTGCCCAATGTGCGGAGGGCAGGCCTTCGATCTCGTTGGTGGGGGCCTCCTGCGTTGCGATGATTGCAAAACGCTCGTGGTTCCGGACATGGTTGGCGATGGTTTGCCGATCCCCGATCACCCTCTAGCGCCAGCTAGGCCGCCAGCTAGGGACCCACTTCGGAGCTCTAAACCATGCACCGATTGCGGCGGTCCGATGGACGCCGGCCCCAGCTGGGTCGATGGGGTCTGCATGGATTGCGCGTCCATCCCCCCGGGTGCCCACTGATCCGGGATCGCGTCGACGAAAGCGACGAGAGCCCCTGCGCCAATGCGCGATTCTGCCTAAAAGCGAGCCCCTGGGGTGAATGCGCGAGAGGGCAACCCGTCTCACCTACATGCCCGCTCTGACGCCCATCCCAACCGACGTCGAGATCAAGCGCTGCCCTCCTGCACGTGCCGAGGGCGCCGGGCTTCCCACTGAGTATGGCGGCGGCGGGGATCGTTCTCCACGTTACGACGCGGGCTATAAAATGCTGCTCGGTAGCGGGCCCGTGCGACCGTTCTAGCCCCGCCAGCTAACTATCCGAATTCGAAATAAAACGGGCTCGAGCAAGCCCGAATTCGAATTTCGTCAGATCCTGCTAGCTTGCGGGGCGATGGCAACGCAAAACGAGATAAACCAGCTGGCCGCTGCTACTCGCCAGTGGGACCCCGATGTAACGCGGGAGATATATTCCGAAATGGACACAAGCACGCTTTGCGCAATGCTCGTGGCTCTCGCAACGGACGCGCAGCGACACCAATTGGATTCCGCCTCGCACCTAGCGGGACACGCGATGGTTTACTGCATTGACTGCGCAGCGATCGCGGTCGACGTTCTTAGCTCGCGTCTGCCGGACGTTGGTACGTGAGCACCCCGCCCCCGAAACCCTGGTTCGAACTAGCGGATATGTATCCGCTAGCTGATCTCGTTTTGGAGTTTCGCCGCGGGGCCGCGGCGTACTCAGTCCTGCCGGAAAGCTTTCGTTCGGCGGGAAAACTCGAAAGCCGCCAATGGGTGGATGAGCTTTGGGACCTGACACAAGCAACGTGGGGGAACAAAGGAAAACCGGTCGACGTAAAGCTGGTTGCCTGGTTGGATGGCACTTGTTTAGGTTCAGCCGCCGTCCGTATCGGCGCAACCGTGCGGCTCGCTGAGCTAATGACTCAGGAGCTAGCAGACGCGATCGCCAAAACTCGGTTGCAAGCTATCGCCGGCGAGAATGACAACCGGGCGGAGTATTGTATGGGTTGGCAGGAAGCACTAGACGCGCTGGAAGCCTGCTACAGCGTAAAGGGGTGAGACTCGCTTGGGCAGTTGCACGTTCGAAACTCATGATCGGCCCAGACCTTTATAGGTTCTAGCAAGGTCACAGGGACGGCCTGCGCCTTTAGCTCTAAAAGCATTTGGCGAATGCAGGTGATCGCCATCATGCAGGTTAGGCCCTCGCGGGCCTCAACCCCGTTGCATTTTTGGCACCGCGGTATCACCCCTTGGTCACCAGTCCCGCGGCCTCGATAAGCCCGACCATTAGATCGCGCTGTTCCTTTTCCAGAATGCCGCCGATCAATTTCTGGCTACGTTCTAGCGCCGGCAGGATCGCGGTGATTATGTTTTGGGCCGCGGCTTGATCGTCTTTGCACTCCACTAGCTTTTCTAAGGCCGTGAGTAGGTCCTGGAATAGCTCCCCGATCCCCGCGCTTTCGAACTTTTCCTTTTGATCCTTATTTAGTGAGGCCATTAGTTGGCCGGCGATCTTCGAAACGGATTTTAGAGCGCCCCCGGGGCGCCAGTTTTCCGCGAAAGTTTTGGCGATCGGCGCTAGCTCCGTGATCGCCTTGTCTATCCCGTCCCCTGTCATTTTTAGTTTGGCTAGTTCGAGATAGAAATCACGATCGCCCTGGCGTGCATTGTCCTGGCCGGTTGCGGCGCTATCTTTGAGTTTGATCGCGCCCTCCGTGATCCCTATGGTCGTTTGCATTACTCCGCCGATTGATACGAAAGTTTTCGCCACGCCATCCCAGGCGTTGTTTTGGTTCTCGTAACTTTTGAGCAGAGCCGAAAGCAGAGCAAGGTTCATGTATTCAGTGGTGCCGGGTGCGGGTCCGTCCAGATAGCCGCCCCCTTCGCCCGTTAGGTTGATCCGTTTCGCTGAAATCGCGCCCTTGATGATTCCTAGGACGTTTTTTTTCGGATCGATCGCCCAACACTGCAGTTGGACGTCTATAACGGGCCCGTTTTTCTTGGCCCACTCAATGCCAGCGCGCCAGCGACCGGTGGCAACGTCTAGCGCCCACTTCCCCGGGTCCGTTAGCCGTTGATCGTCTAGCGCGGCGTCTACTTTCGTTGCGTCGCCGTTTTTCTTGGCGGGCGGTTCCTTAAGTAGTTCTCCGATCTCGATGCTCGCTCCTGGGATCGGAACGTACGGTCCGGCGCCGCGTCGCCAGCCGATCGAAACCCGCCGGATGGCGCCCGATTGGAGCCTTAGAATTTCGACCCACTCACCCGGGGGTGTCTCAGGTACTGATGCACCTAAATTTGCGTGTATGTGTTGGGGAACTTCGAACTCTGGCAACCCCGGTGCTAGCTCAGCCATGCCCGGATCGTTGATCAGGATCGCTACTGTTGACAATAGGAAAGCGATCACGGATCGATCGATCATATGAACGGTGCAATTTCGAAGGCCCAGCTGGAAACCTTGTGCGTTGGCTGGAGTGGCGGGGCCTGGCGAAGTGCTCACGACACTATGGAGGCGCTAGGAGGCGGGGCCGCGGGCTGGCTTTCCGTCGTTTGGAGCCCGAAAGTTGCGCTGGCGATTGGGTTTCCGCTCCTGATTGCTAACGCGTTCATGGGAACACATCCGATCCTGAGGCTAATCACTTCAGTGGGCCCGGGGATGGTTGCGGGGGCCAATGCGGTCCTGGTTCACAACTGGTTGACCGTTGGCAAGCGCACCGATCTACGGGTCGCGGCCTAAAGGGGATTTCGAACGATGGCGATCACACTCACGGAAACCCCCGAAGTAGGGGAAATGGACGCGATCCTTAAGGCCGCTGGCGTTGAGGGCGTAGTTTCTTGCCCGGGCAAGGCTAGTCCAAACTGTTTGGTTCCTATGAACGTGGCTTTCGAGGTCGACGCGTCAGGTACCAACGTCAACGCGCTGATCGATCCACTGCAGACAATGATTCCCCTGCAGTTGTCGCTATCAGCCAACGCCGATCTTTCGTTCCGCATTTTCAGCGGCCAGGGAAATAAAACCGTCAATGCGGAGGGAACGTCAATCACGGACGTCTACACGCCCGGCGATTTCTCAACGGCCTCCCTATTCGCTGAACTCAACCGATTGCCGATCGTTGGCGCGATTTCTAAGGAGCGGCCTATGCGTCTGCAACTTACAAACGCGGACGCGATCAACCCGGAATCAAGCCGCGGCACGATGCTAGGCATGACAACCGACAAGGATGGCAACGTCGACGCGGGCAAACTTGCCTACTATCTCGAAGTGCTCAGCGGGGGCCGTTTCAAGGCTCACGGACGTCCACAGGCGATCACGCTGTGCACCCGCGGTTATCGGGTAGTCGGGGGCGTGGCCCAGGTTCCTAAGCGTTGGTGCGAGGGCAAATTCCCGCCGGGCTATTTGGCGCCTCTCAAGTTGGCAACGGTCACGCTAGCAGCTGGCGTGCCCGGTCAGGTCCCGATCGGGCCCCTGCAGGGCATGGTTCCGGTCACGTTGCAGATCACGGACGGCGCAGGCGATACGACGTTCACGATCCTAGATCCGGAAACGCTCAAGGATGCGAGTCCATCGGGCGGAGAACAGGGATTCACAGGGGCCACGAATAGCTCAGGCTCTATCGTGACCGATGTTTACACCGCGGCCGATTTCACATTCGACGCTTTCCAGTCCAACGTGAACCGGTTCCCGTGGACCACCCTCGGCGCCATGAGCCGCGAGCGGCCTGCGATCCTTGAGTTTACGTCCGTGATCGGTGGCACGGTCGAGATCTGGTGCTGGGCGTTGGTGTTGGATGAGAACCAGCAAGTGCCAACCGCAGTGTTGGAATTCCTATCTGAGTCAATGGCCGCGAGCTAACGGGGGCCTCAATGCACAAGCAAGGCATGAGTGAGGCCAGACTGGTTGCCCAGCTGGCCCAGGATACGGACGGGATACCCGAGGGCGCCCCGTGTTGCGCGTGGTGTGCTGGCGTGGTGATGGCGTGCGAGATGCCACTGGCCACCCCGGCCGAACTTTTAGGCCAGGGCAAGGGGTGTCCTATCTCGTTGGTGGCTTACAGCGTGGCGCGGGAGCACATGAAAGGGCGCAACGTCGAAGTAATTCCCAACCCGCTGGGGGGCGCTCCCTATGTGAGGGTCGACGGAAAGGGCATGAACCCGCTAAAGCATTACGACGTGGAAAAATGCGGCTGCCCAGCGGAGGCCGGCCAATGATTCGTCTATTGATCGCGGTCGCGACCGGGGGCGGACAATGATTGTTTGGGCAGTTGCGGCCGGCGTTGCAGCGTTCGGTGGGTATCGGGTGTGCACCAAAGGGATCCCGATCCGATCGGGCCAGCTGGGGCAGCCTGGCTTGGGCCCTAAGTGGCGCGTGCGTTGGGCCTGCTACCAGTGGAAAGCTGAAATCTGGACCGCTAGAGACGGGCTCTGGAGCCCTGTGGGGGATTTCAAGAGCGAAACCCTGGCGAAGGGGGCGGCCCTCGATGCGGCGCTGCAATACATGCCGCCGCAGATTGCAGCACCGGCCACCGCAGCGTTTAGCGATCAGTCACTCGTGGGCGATGAGCCCCCGGCCACAACCAGCTTTAAGGATCAGGACGTATGATTTTCCCGATTGTAGTGGTTGGCGTTGGTGTCGCTGGTATCGGGACGGCCCTTTACTACCTGAAACAATGGAGCGAGCGCGAAGGGCCCCCGATCCCGCCCCTGCCCAACGGTGACAATGGCGAGAAAAATGGCGAGGACAATGGCGCTGTTCCGGATAATGGCGACGGCAATGGCGGCGGCGGTCAGCAAAAGCAAGGGGCCAAGTGTTCGCGTACTGGCGAAACCTATAACGCGGTGCGCTGGGCAACGCCGGCCCACATTGCGGCGTTTCTTATGGTGCTCGGTTATCCAACGGGCCCAACGCTAACCAGCGCATCCGACAAGGTACAGATCAAGCGCTTTCAGCAGGACGCGACCAAGCTTGGTTTGCGTGGGCTCAAAGGCGCGGGCAGCAAGTGGCACGATGGTTCGATGGGTGCCTGCACTCTGCTAGCCCTGAGCAATGCTGAGGCGCTCCACAAGGCGGGGCGATGGATCCCGCGGCAGACAGACGCGGGCGGCTCCACGGCTGATACTTGGTTCACCAAAATGATGGCTCAGGCGGGCTGGGTGTGAATGGGGCCCGCGGTCCCGCTTGCTCTGGCGGCCGCAACTAGCATGGCCGCGGCGGCTCTCGTCGCCCCCGGTCGAGAGCCCAAAGGAAAGGGCGTGTTTATTCGGAGCGTCCGGCACTGCGGGAGCCCCCAAAAATGCGGCGAGTACGTGAAGCGCATGGGCTTTAAGTGGGTGGCGATCTTGCTGGCTTGGCAAAAGCCCAACGGGAGATCGACGGTCTATCTCAATCGCGAGCTCGCGGCCTACGCTAGGGCGTTCCGGAAAGCGGGGGCCAAGGTGTGGCTCTGGGCTTGGCCGGAACCTGGGCAGTCCTGGGAGCTTGTGGACCTGTATATGAAAGCCAAACGGTTGGGCGTTGGGCCGGTGGGTTTCATAGTCGACCCTGAGGGCCCGTATTACGGGCGACGGTTCGAAAGTGCAGCTGCTCGAGATCTACTTTCCTGGAAATTGCTCGCGGTTCCGCTAGGCGTGACCACGTACGGGGGCGGCCCGGCGCATCACCCATCGTTCGCGTGGGATGTTTGGTCGCAAACTGATTTCGGAATCCCCCAGATCTACGATAGCAAACACAGGCTAGGCGCCGATTATCCGCGTTTTGCGATCAAGCAATGGGCCGCGGCCGGTTGGACGCGCATCGTTCCCGCCTGGGGGGCAAGTGACAAGCACAGTCCGAACGATATGCGGTGGCATATCCAGCAAACCCCGCCGATCTATCGCGCCGCGTGTTGGTGGGACCTTTACTGGTTGATCCGGAGCAACAAACGATCCGCGGTGATCGAGAATATGCGGATGCCTAAACGGGAAAAGTTAGCGAGGGTCGCGTGAGCACAGATAAACCAGGAGGCCTGGGCAAGAATACGACGATCGAAAGCACGCTGGTTTGCCCGGATCCGTCCGTCTCTAGTCCAACCGCAGACGCGCAGGGCCCGTTTCCGATCGTTCAGACTGTTGGCATCTATCAAAACCCGCAACCGGGCCCAGGTTGGCGGCCACGCCTGACAGGGCTAACGCTCGTGGTTCAGGATACGACGCTAGTCTATAACGTGACACTGGCGCCTGAGTGGGTTGCGGCTTTCGTTGCGCCTGTTGACGCGCCCCTGAGTGTGGCGGACCTTGCTGGCATCACTGCAGCCGCGGGGCCAATGCTGAACCCGCGCCAGCACCCGATCTTTTTTCGGCGCGGTGCTCCGGCCGTTGAGGCGCTGGCGTTGGTGTTCCTTTCCAACCGTGGTTACGGATACCTTCCACCGGTCGATAGCACGGGCCGATATTGGGGGCTGTTAGTGCGCGCGAACAACCTACCGATCGGCGGGATCGTCAGTATCTCGACCAATTGGGAAGTAGAACGCGATCCCAAATACCTGATTAGAGAAAAGGAGTCCGGTGGGACTGCTTGATCTCGACGCCTTAGCGAGTGCCACCTATCAGTGGCCCCCGTTAGAAGAAATTCTCGCCGGAATCATCCGGGAGTGTTGCAGCGTCCTGGTATTCAGCCCGCTAAATCCCGGGCCGTTGGCGATCAATGTGTTTGATGATTGGGCCACGCTGGTTGCGGCCGCTCAAGGGATAGCAGGGGGCGGCTTGATCGTTGGCGATCCGTCGTTTCTAGCGATGCCAGGTAGCGGCGTAACGATTCCAGACTCTAGCGGGCAACCGGGAGCGCGTTGGGACCTGAACCGGTTTGGATTTCACGGGCCCTATGCCAACCCGTCTAACTCAACGCCGGCCACGGTTTTTCGTTTCGCTCAGGATGCGATCGTGACTAACTTCGGGACCGTTTCGGGAACCGCCGCACTGATCAACGATGGAACGCACGCGGCGATCATTATTGATTCCGAGGCCGATCGCACGATCGAAATCAGGGACGGCGCCGCATTGCGCAAAGGGACTAGCACGGGCCCGCTGATCCGGCAGCCCGCCACGGTCGCGGCCGGGTTTCGTGCACGAATCATCCTGGAGGACCACAGCAATTTGCTTTCGCTGGGAGCGCTGGTTGGTTTGGTGGTTGAGAACTTAGCCACCAACGGCGCCACCTATCTGATCGCCAGTTTGGGGGCTGGTTGCTTCGCGTCCAGTGATGTTTTAGGGGGCCCCGTGGATAGCTCGGGCTTCCTAGTTTTCATCGGGGGCGACAATAACCGCCAGTTTAGTAGAACGCAGCCCGCCATTCCGTCCGCCGCGCTTACCTATAGTTACGTCGACGCGATACAGGATGCGTACGCGGTAGTCACTGCGCCCCTGGTTCTAGGAATCGTGGGCGCTTTCGTTGCAACTGCAGCTAGCGCCATGCTTTCGTTCACGCTACCGCCCGCGAAGGATAGCGCCGGCCCTATCTGGTTAGATGCACGGCTAGCGATTCCAGGCGGGGGCGTTTCACTCGATCCGATCGCAACGGATACGCTAGACGGGGGCCTACCTGGGGCGGGAATCAAGGTGGGCGCGGCCGGAAAAGACGATCGGGTGATGGTCAAATCCGACAACCTTACAGCGTGGCGCGTAATCATGTGCTGCAAAACCCCGGGTTAGGAGGAGCGAACCATGGCAACCCTAGTCAACGATCTAAAGTTCAGCCTGAGCAAACCGTGTCCAACGGGGTTTCTGATTAAGCAGGAATGCGGCGACAAGGATTATCGAAGTTGGCGAAAGGTCGCGGTTGGGCTCCGCGCTACGTTGATCAAACTCAACCGGCCAGGCGTTCCGGCGGACTTCCAGAAAAAAGTGAATGGGTGGCTGATTTCGTGGCTCGATAAGCGCAGCGGGATCAAGGATTACCCTGTGCAATACGGTTTGTTTTTCAATCGTGTAGTAACAGAGCCCGATCCGTCGCTAACTTTCCGAAAAGAACTCTGGGGCGTTCCGTCGCCGCTCAATACTGACGCCGGCGTATTTCCGGAGGACCCCCCGATCGCGTTCAACCTGCAGACGATCTACAATTACACCGCGATTTCAAACAAGCTCCTCCTCTACATTGAGGAGGGTTGGGACATGGTTCAGGCCGCGGAGGATGAGGGTTGGATCACTGGCAAGGATAGCGAGGTCGAACGCGCGGAGGACCGGCCGGCAGAATTCAACTGGTTGCCCGTAGTGGTGGCCGGCGCTGCAATCACAACCGGGCTGGCGTTGGTGCTCTATGCGGCCGCAACGATCCTCCCGGTAGTCACTCAGTATAAGAAAGCGAGCAAGTGATATGGCGCTATTTGATGAGGCTACTCCTGAGGAGACTGAACCCGGCGCGATGGGTGTCGAGCATGTGAGAACGCTGCAAGTGTTCCACGAACGATGCGGCGATCCTCGCGTGGTTGCGCTGTGTGATGAGATCGTCAGGTTGGCGAATAACTTGGCCGAAATAATGGACGTTCAGCCGGACGATCAGAGCCTGGCGCTGCTAGTTGGCTTGGCGCTGCAACGCCAGCAAGTAATCCAGGCAAAACTAGAGGCCACCCCCACGGACGGACCGATCAACTAGCGTGCCGGCGTATATTCCAGTCCTGATCGGGGGGCTCGCGGTTGCGGGGGGCGTTGCGGTCTATTCGGCCGTCAAAAAACGGCGCCCCGTGATCCAACGCGCCGGGATCACGGCTACAGGGCTGGAGATAGAACCGCAGATTTCGATCTCGACCGAAATCCTCCCGGCGATTACGGGAAAGGAAATCCCTAAACCGATCACGGTTCACACGTTCGATCCTAAGCCTGCGCCCAAAGGGATCAAGGTCTGGGGCACTAGCGAGCACGATACCAAAGCAACGTATCGGCCCGTCTATATCAAGTGGGATCAGTGCCGGGATTTTTTCTGGGGCCTGTGTGCCAAGGATTTCCTAGATAATCTAGGCGAGCAAAACACGCCCCACTTTCAGAACGTTAGGGACAATTTCATTTCAATAATGAAATTTGTTTTCCCCGGGGCGGCTTTCGGGGATTGGCTAACCAAGCAATTCTGTCTGGTCTTTAAGTTCCCGCTCTATAAGTGGGCAGATCAGTATGGCGGAACCGGTTGGGAGGTCGGCCGATACAATGAGGCCGCCCTAAACGCGGCGGCGCCTCCTAGTCCGTTGACGCGTCAGGAGGGTTGGCATAGGTGTTGGATCCGAAACCCGCCCTTTGATAGCAGCACCCGCAACGAAACCACGGTGGCCCTGTTTTTCCCTACGGGCATGAACTATCCGGAGAACAATTCGGCCGTAACGGTCGAACTCCTCGGAACTTGGCAAATTCGGGCCATGCTCCGAATTGACACGGGCTCCACAGGCGCGATGGACGTCCACCGGCTAGCGGGGGCGGTCTGCAAAGATGCCAATGCCACATTCTGGTTTACGACGCGCGGAACAGCGATGAAAGTTTTCAAGTAACAGGAAAGGACAGGACAAATGGCGAAACAAGATGAGAAAAACATGGATCAGCGCATGGCGGACCTTGAGGCACTGGCCGCCGATCTCGCGGCGCGCGAGGAAAACCTAAAGGCGCGCGAGGATGCGCAGAACCGATCGCGGACTGCAGCCAACACGCCTAAGAGTTTCCAAACACCAAAGGACGTCAAAGGCGTTCTAGACCGGGCGCGGCGCTACCTTGTCGAAAACTATTTCGTTCCCGGTCAGCGGGAAATGCGAATGCTGGAAGCGCTGGCGTTCGCGTTCTCGAAACACAAAACGCGAGAAGAAATCGCTGAGAAAAAAGCGAGCTAGCCCAATGCTAGGCACACTCATAGCCGCGGGAGCGGTAGTGGTCGGGGGCGTTTGTTGGAAAGGGATCCCAACCGCGGAGGGCCAAGGGCCGGGCGGGCGTTGGCGCGTTCGGTTCGCGTGCACGCGCTACATCCTTGAAAAAAAGGCGCTTGGCACAAGCCATTGGAGCCGCCTGGGAACCTACGGGCTCACTGAGCTACAAAAAGCTAAAAGGACGGGCGTGGCTATGGTGATCCTGCCGCCCGGCGTCCTAAGGAAAGCCGCGGGGGCCGTCTGATGATTGCGGGGCTACTTCTGGGCGTGGCGTCTGCCACCTTGAGCGGCTTGGCGATTCGGCGCCACGTTCAGCTAGAACGCAGGATCAAAAAAGTTGAGGAGGAGGCAGAGGCCCGCGCGGCCGAGGAAATCCCAACGCCGCAAACTGATTTCGGAAATCAGGACGTCTGATTTCGCTCAAGTCGGATCCTAGTCCGGCCGGCGCTTAGAAAAACGACGAGAGCCCCTGCGCCAATGCGCGATTCTGCCGAATTCGGAATAAAACGGGCTCGAGCAAGGCCGAATTCGAAATTGGGCATGTGATCTGGTTGGGACTATCAGCGGCTGCTAGCGTTGCGGCGAATGGCAACGCGAACCGATCAAGCAATCAAGTATCTGGAAACCCACGCCCCCGAAGTGCTGGCGCACGAAGGTTACGTCGGGGGTTTCCACCGGATCCCGGATCGCATGGTAGACCCGCTGGTTTGTTTCCTAGTGTTTGGCGATCCGATGGGTGGATTTCTATCCGCGATCGTGGCTGGCGATTTCTACCGCGCGGCCCTAAACGCGGATTCCGATAACTTCCCCGCGCTAGGCCACTTCGGAAAGTGGATCGGACAGACCTGGCCGAACGCGTCGCACGGTAGCTATAAAAAATCCGAGTCCTGGAAAGGGCTCGCCAGTGAGTGAGCGCCAACTAACGAATCTAGTTCACGGAATGCTAGAGGATGCGTTGTTATCCTATCTCGACGCTGGCAAATTCCTTGATTGGCACTCATGCGTTGGCCCGATGATTGACGGAACCAACCCGTGCGAAATCTGCCAGGGCATGGTGGCCAACGCGATCGCGGCCTGTGAGTTTCTAGAATTGCCGGTCACTGCGGCCCGCTGGCGCGCCATCCTAGCCGAATGGAAAAGCGACCCAGCCGATCCGGGTGTTCAGTGAGGCAATTCCAGAGATCTCGCGAACCGATCCGATAAATCAGACCGCGAGGCCTAGAAACCCGCCGCTGGTTGGCGAATCGGTCTAGCGCTGGTTTCGCTTGACCTGATTAGCTTGGGCGTGTCCGCCAAAAAACAGAACGCCCGCAAGCTGTGGACCTGCAGGCGCTCTAAGGTGGACCGCGAAGTGAATGGCAACGCGGGTCCACCCCAAGGCGGAAATGGTACCACCAGCCGATCCCCCAGGCTCTGACAACTGCAACCGGATCAACTATCCGGACGGAACGCTCCCGCTCGGTTTGCCGGACGTTCAACTAGACGCGTTCCCCGCTAGCATTCTCGATCGCGTTGACGCTGAGCTAGTCCAGGCTGCGATCGAAGTGCGAGACGATCGCGAGCTCGCGCTGGTTGAGGATGCGGCAGACGCGGAACAGGAAGCCGCGGTTTGCGTGACCCTACAAAGGGCATTTGAGTTTGGCGCGAACGATCCGAAAGGATACATCCCGCCCGCCGATTGCTATCTGGTTGGACGTCGACCGGGATCGCGTCGCCGCCGCTTCCTAGACGAAAGCGATCTAGCTGATACGCCGGACGGAGTGCTGGCCCGGATGCTCGTTTTCGTTTGGTTGCATCGCAAGCGCGAAGGATTGGGCGAGGGATTGGGCGATCGTGATCAAGCTGTGCAGGATGAGTGGCTCAACCGGGCCGCAGGTTTCGGAACCGTGCTCAAGTTGATAGCGAAGCGATCGGATAGCCAGCTGCCCTATCGTTACGTGCACGAGGCCAACAAAACAGGCCGCCGATCGAGCGCGCGCGAAATGATTGTGCGCCTTTTGATGCTATGTGATGCGTTCGGCTGGAATGGCTTCACCCTCAGTGAGACTGAGGCCCCCGACGTGGGCATTTGTTCGCGCGCCACGTGGTGGCGCGCGGTTGGGCAACTTGAGGCCTGGGGGTTACTGGTTCGCGTTCGAACTTACAAAGCGGGGCTAGTTCCCGATCCTGAGAACGGAAAGCCAGGCCGCACGGTTGCCCTGTGTCGCAACTGGTATGGCATCGGCCCCGCGCTCGCAAAACTCCGGCCGGTTTATTTGGCGGAGCTAGGCCGCGGCGATCCTGAGGATCTGGAGGCCTACGATCAACTGGTGGAGCGCGATCGGAGAGTGAAATCGGCGGAACGTCGACGAAAACGCGAGGGCACTGATAGAGCGGCCTGGGCCGAAACACCGCGGCCGCTCCCCGATTGGCACCAAAGCATTTTGGCGGAGGTAGTCGCCGCGGAATGCATCGAGCTAGGATCGCTAGGCGTAGAACCGGGGGACGTCCTAACAGGCACGCAGGAGGATCAACTATCGGCCGCGCTAGCGGCCGAGGGTTTCACCGCGGGCCCTGTGTCGCCCGTGCTGGGGGCGGAGGGTGTGTCCCCCGGCAGCATGGATCCGTCTGGGCCGGCCTCGGACGGTTCCCCCGATCTCTCGACCCTCTCATC
>SDBT01013446.1_pt1 | contig 13110 bp, 12 predicted proteins | sample 2277101 | NCBI WGS metagenome assembly SDBT01 (sample SAMN10404973, study PRJNA504765) | marine sediment metagenome | isolation source: marine sediment core GS10_PC15, 103 cmbsf | place: Arctic Ocean: Southern Knipovich Ridge | collected 2010 | reverse complement strand
TATAGCCCGGCTTCGAAAGACGAGGAAGATACGGGCAGGGCGTGTATTGGGCGTTCTATTTCCAGTTGAACCGGATATAAAGCTTCGATAATCGTTTCCAAGTCGCGTCCGAGCTTCACGGAGCCATCAAGCAGAACCATCAGGTCGAGATCGCTGTCGGGATCGGCATCACCACGGGCTCGTGATCCGTACAACACAACTCCACACAGGCGGTCGCCAAACGCCTTTTGTAGGCGAGTGCGAATCTCGCTGAGCACTCCGTTACCTTGCATCCCTGAACCCGCTTCTTCCGGTTTGCTTCTACAAGACTGTTCTACGCTGATTCCGAACAGAAGACACCGCGGATCGTGACGTCACATCCTGTCGAGCTTGCTCTTTGCTTCTTCCACCCGATCGCGGTTCAAGTCGCCGTCCATCCAGTACTCGTAGAGGCGGCGGTGCCGCAATGGACACCCTGCTCGAGAAGCTCATCGCGAGGCTCCCGGGTGAAGCCTGGAAGGGGAGCTGAGCGCCGGTAGCATTTCTTACCGCAGCATCGTTTCGCCCGCAGCCGTGTAAACCGGGCGGATATCCACCGGCACGCTCTCCAGCCGGTCGAGAGTCTGCTGGATCCTCGGCGTGATCTTGCCGTGTTGATCCAGAAGCGCTGCTGCTTTTTCCTTGTCGCCGGCGGCCTGGATCAAGCAAATCTCTCGGACGAGATCGCGAATGGCCTCTTCCAGAGCCGGAAGGTCCACGGTGAATTTCCCGTCCTCGCCCGCGCGGGCCACTTCCCGATCGAGGTAGTAGTTGAGTTGCAAAGCAGCACCCTTTCCGTGAGCTTCACCGGTGCCGAAGCGCACCGAACGGAACAGTCCGGCGAAGTAAGTGGCCAAGAGCTCGTTTCGAAATGTGGAGGGAAATTCTTCACGGTCGACCATGTACAAGATGTTGTAGGCTCCGGTGACGTCGGCCTTGGCTTCTTCCATGGCCGAGTAGAGCTCCTGAAGCGCCTCGCGGACCTCCTTTTGATCGCTTCCGGTGACGTAAGCGGGGCCGAGGCCGTGGGACAGCTCGTGAAAAACCGTCTCCTGGAAGAAAGCCTCGGCACTCAGCAAGTCGGTTTGAGAAGCGTCCATCACCTCGCCGGCCACCCGGACCATGATGGACTCGAATTTGGCTTTCATGACGTTGCGAAGCATGACCATCTTGCTGCCCTTCTCGGACCGGATGCGCTCGTCGTTGGGAAGGTTATAGGCGATGGTTTGAACCCCGGCGCGGGTATCACCGCCGGCGAAAACCAAATCCACTACCCGTATAGGAGACTCGGTGCCGCGCGTGGTTTTGAGCTCATCGGGGATGGGAAGATGGATCTCCATTTCGGGAAGGAGGTTCTTGAAACGGTCGAGGGCGGCGGAAGCTGCCGGGTCGTTTACAGTGATGAAAGCTTCGAAAGCGGTCTTTTGACCGAGCAGCTCATCTTCATAGACTTCGTAAGGGCCGATGGTGACCTCGATACGGCTTTCCAGATCCATCCAGGCTTTCTCCGACTCATAGTAATCGTCGGAGAGGAACGCGTCGGCTCGTTTCTGTAGGAAATCGCGAAGTGACTCGTTGTCGGTAAGCTCGGCGGCCTCTCTGAGTACTGCCGCCGCCGGTTCGAGCTCTTCTCGATAAACCTCCGAGTAAGGTGTGGTGGCGAGCCTCTCCCCCTCGCGGCGGATGACGGTATACCAGCTCATCAAAGCTTCTTCCTCGTCCGGGTGGGCTTCGATGTAGGACTCGAGCTCGTCCCTCGTCAGGTCCTCGGGATAAAAACCGGCGCCGGGCGGATGGGGATGATCGCCAACGAAAGTCTCCCGGTGGCTCAACCGATCCCAGGGGCCGTACATGACGTCGAAGTAGGACAGAGCCGCTTGGACCAGGTCTCCCTCTCGAGCGGCCAGGCGCTCACGAAACGCCGGATTCTCGGGCCAAGCTTGAAGAAGGAAAGCCCGGTCCAAGTGCTTTCCGGCTTCGATGAGCTTGTCCAGGACCTGACGTTCGGTCTCCGACAACCTGCTCAAATCGGTATCCACTGCGGTCAAAGCGAATTGAGCCAGTCGATCGGACACATCGGGGATGATTGTCATGGCCTTCTCCGGCTCCGGTGGCGGTGCGCAAGCGCCGGAAACCATCAAAAGCACAGTAAGCAAGAGACCCAGGGCTCGAATTCGATTGTTGGTCATGACCTTCCTCCAGCTCAGCGAATAAGCACCTTCAGCAGGCTAGCCTACATCAAAGCTGATTGAGGATCACCCGGTTTCAGGTCGGGACACTCATTCGTACCGAAGCGCGCGCATGGGATCGATTCGCGATGCGTAGAGCGCCGGGATGAATCCCGCCGAAAGCGAGATCGCAACCAACAGGAGCACGGAGGACAGAAGCACAAAGGGATCGTGGGCCTCGACCTCGAAGAGCAGGGACTGGGCGACCCGGCCAAGTCCTATGGCAGCCGCGATGCCAACCGCCCCGCCGATAAACGTCATCCACCCGACCTGCCCAAGCACCATCTTTCTGACCCGGCCGCCATCGGCGCCCAGTGCCATGCGCAGGCCGATCTCCCTCGTCCGCTGCGTCACATTGTAGGCCAGCACACCGTAGAGGCCTATGGCTGCCAGTATCGTCGCCAGCGCCGCAAACGCCACCGACAGTGTACTGATCATCCGGTCGATGAACACGTTCTCCCGCACTTGATCCCTCATGGTCTTGATGTCCTCGACCGGTAAGTTCGGGTCCAGCCTTCCGAGCGTACCCCGAATGGTAGGCAGGAGTTGCTCGGGTGGGAGGGCGCTTCTAACGTAAAAGGTGAGAAATCCGGCGTTCTCGTTTTGCCGGTACGGCTGCACGAAAAGCGGTGGCGGCGCTTGTTTTACCTCATCGTACTTCATGTCCGGCATGAGTCCGACGATCTCGATATCTAGCTCCCCGTCGGTGTCGGTCGACATGCGCCGGCCCACGACGTCGCCTTCTATATTGAACTTCTTGGCAAAGGTTTCGTTGACGATAGCGACCTTCGGTGCACCGAGGGCGTCGGTGCGTGTGAAATCACGGCCGGCCAGAAGGGCAATGCCGAGTGTGCGGAAGTAATCGGGGCTGATATAATTTAACCGCGAGTCGTCGTCGGTATCCGGACCGGCCTCGAAACCCTCCACGGCAACGTCGGTGCCCCAACTGCTTCCCGTAATGATGGGGACCTGTGCGGCCGAGACACCCGTTACGCTTGGAATGGCTGAAAGCTCGTCCTCGATCCGCTCGAAAAGGGCGCGCGACTCTTCGGGAGTGTAGTTGTTGAGCTCGGGTGAGACCGAAAAAGTTGTCAGCCCGTCGATCTCCAGCCCAACATCAACGCGGCTGACGTGGATCAAGCTCTTGGCAAAAAGACCCGCCGAGATGAGAAGCGCCATCGAAAGAGCGATTTGCGCCGTCGCCAGCGACGTGCGGAATCGAGATGCGGTACGGGCGCCGGAAGGTTGCCCGGAATCTCCCTTGAGAACCGACAGGAGCTCGTGACGGGTGCTGTGGAGCGCCGGGAAGAGCCCGAAGAAGACTCCGGTGCCGAGCGACAGCAGCCCGACGAAGAGCACCACCGGGGGAAGGAGCTCGAACTGGATGGTGGCTATCGCTTCCGGCGGGAGCAACGATCGGATGAGCAGGAGAGTCCAGCGAGAGACGACGAGGCCGGCCAGTCCACCGAACGTAGCGAGCAGGCACGACTCGACGAGGAGCTGGCCGAGAAGGTGAAAACGACTCGCCCCCACCGACAGCCGCACCGCCATCTCGGTGGCCCGAGTCGCGCTTCGTGCCAGCAGCAAGTTGGCGATGTTGGCACAGGCGATCAAAAGTACCACAGCGGTTACCGTGAAGAGGAGCAGCACCGGCGCCCGGCCCTCGTGATGCAAGCGGCTTTGCCCGCGCCTGCCGTCAGCGGCGGCGATCTCTTTCGTCTTGAATCGAGCCATCGTTGGATCGCTCATACCTTCCTGAAGCGGTACCTCGACCTCGTTGACGATGGCGCGGTAAGGCACGTTGATGGCGGTTTTCGCCTGCTCCATCGACACGTCCGGCTTCCTGCGCGCGAAGACGTAGACCCAGTAAGCTCGCCGGTTCTCGACGACTCGTTCATTCCAGTAGGGCACCATGAGGCCGTGCATGGTGATCGGCACGAACACCTCAGGTTGGTTCCCGAGCGTTACTCCTGTGAAGCCCTGCGGCGCGACACCGATGATGGTCAATAGCTGGCCGTTGACAACGAGCGTCTCGCCGACCACATCGGGACTGGCGTCGAAGCGGGTGCGCCAGTAAGCGTGGCTCAAGACCACCACGAAATGCCCGCCGAAAGTGAGGTCATCATCCAGAGCGATGAGGCGCCCGAGCGCCGGCTGGAGGCCGAGCACGGAAAAAAAGCTCCCCGAAACGAGTACCCCTTCGCCGTCCAACGTCTGTCCTTGAAAGGCCAGGTTAGCGCCGAAATCGCGATGGCCGGCAAGGCCGGTGAACACGGTTTGCGCTTCCTCGAGGTCCCGGAACATCGGGTAGCTAAAGACTTCATCGCAGTCGCCCGCGGTGCTACAGGACTGGCTGCCGGGCTTCGGTCCGTGTGCCGCCAGGTTGATCAACTGCTCCGGCTCCGGGACAGGCAGGGGGCGTAGCAGCATCTGATACATGAGGGAGAACGTGGCGGAGTTGGCCCCGATCCCGAGCGCCAAGGAGACGATGGCGATGAGGGTGACGAACGGAGTCTTGAAGAGTGCGCGCAGGGCGACCTTGACTTTTTTCATAGCACCTCACGGCTTTGATGCAAACAAACCCTACAGAATAAGACGTGGCCAGTAGCATGACGGTTGCCCTGCAAAGTGCTTTTTTCTTTCGGCGGGAACTGATTGGTTCGGTGTCTTAGAAAGCTGTCTCGAATCGCTCCAGGGCCTCGCGCACCTCGCCGAGGAACCGGGCCGCGGTGACGCCGTCGATGACGCGGGCATCGAACGTCAAGGCAAGCACCAGAATGGGGCGGATGGCGATACCGTCGCCGATGACCACCGGCTTTTTTTGAACCGTACCGATGCCCAGAGTTGCCACTTGCGGTTGCAGGAGTACAGGGGTTGCGGTGAGCCCGCCGTAGAGATCGGGGTCGGTGACGGTGAACGTAGCTCAACGCAAGTCTTCTTCCGAAACCTGCTCCGTGTGGGCGCGTTCGATTCGGTCGTGGATGGCGCGGGCCAGGCCGGCAGAGTTCATCTCGTCGGCGTTTTTAACCACCGGTACGGTGAGGCCCTCGTCGGTTGGAGTGGCTATGCCCAGGTGAACCGCCTTACTCCCAATGTTGAGAAGCGGGAACCGCTTCAGAGCTTTGACTGCCGCCTCGGCGACGAATGGGAGGTAAGTCGTGTCCTTGTCAAGGTAACGGACGATACGGTTCATATCCACTTCAACAAAAGAGGTGACGCCGTTCGGAAGGGTCTTGCCCCCTGCTGTTCGTCGGGTGCTCAACCGGCGTTGAACATGCTTTTTGTCGGATGGGCGGCGAGCTTTTCGCTCGAACGTAATGGGCTCGTGGGCCGACTGAAAATGCCCACCTCCGGTAGAAGGTGCCTCGGGTGCCGGTTTCGGCTCGACAGGTTTTCCCACGTGGGTAATCGTCGCTACCGTGGTGCCCACCGCGACCGTCTCGCCTTGCGGCACCAGAATCTTCTCGAGAGTTCCCGCAACCGGTGCCGGCACCTCGGTGTCGATTTTGTCGGTGGTGATCTCGAACAAGATCTCGTCTTTCTCGACTCGGTCTCCGGTTTTCTTGAGCCACCGGCTGACGGTTCCCTCGGTGAGGGACTCTCCCATCTGGGGCATGATGACTTCGGTATCCACAGGATTCGTCCCTTATAATGTGCCCCGACTATCGTCGGGGATTTAGAGATAGCTTCATGGTTCGGTAATTTATTAATGCAGGCGCATCGAGTCGAATTCCGCTGCAAGCGCCCGCAGCAATCCCCCGGCTCACGCCGGGTGATTATAATCAGTACTCAAGAAGAGTCCGCGCCGCTTTTTCGATTTTAGCCGCATCGGGAAGCATCGCATCTTCCAGAGGAGGGCTGAACGGGGCGGGAACGTCGAGCGCCGCCACCCGCATCACCGGCCCGTCGAGTGCTTCCCAAGCTTCCTCGGCGATGATGGCGGCCACTTCACCGCCGAAACCGGAGGTCAAATGAGCTTCGTGCACCACGAGTGCCTTGGAGGTTTTGCGAACGCTCTCCAAGAAGCAGTCCTTGTCCAGAGGCGCCAGTGTCCTCAGATCGATGACTTCGATCTCCGCACCTTCCTCGGCGAGCTTGTTGGCGACTTCGAGGCAAGTGTGAACCGTGGCTCCGTAAGTGATGATGGTGAGATCGTCTCCCTCTCGCTTGACGTCCGCCACGCCGATGGGTACCACGAAATCCTCTTCGGGAACGTCCTCGCGGATTCGCCGGTAGAGGTGCTTGTGCTCGAAATATAGAACCGGGTTGTTGTCCCGGATGGCGGCCTTCAAGAGGCCCTTGGCTTCATAAGGGGTTGACGGATTGACCACCTTGAGCCCGGGAACGTGGGTGAACCAGGCCTCCGGATTCTGGGAGTGATAGGGGCCGCCTCGAAACCCGCCCCCCGAGGGCCCGCGAAACACCACCGGAACCGGTATGCCCCAGCGGTAGTAACACTTGGCGGAGAAGTTCACGATTTGATCGAAAGCGCAAGCAATGAAATCGGCGAACTGGAACTCCACCACCGGCCGCAATCCCATGATAGCGGCGCCGCAAGCGGCTCCCACGAAACCGGACTCGGAAATAGGTGTATCGATGACTCGCTCTCTACCGAACTCCTCCAAGAATCCGCGGGTGATCCGGAAAGCACCTCCGAAAATACCGATGTCCTCGCCCATCAAAAAGACTTCGTGATCGCGGCGCATTTCTTCGCGCAGAGCTTGGCTGATGGCTTCGAGATAAGTCACTACCGGCATCGGTTGTTCCGTCGATTCTCAGGGCGCAAAAAGTCGTTCGGTAACCGTTTCGGGTCGAGGAAGCGGCAACTGCTCGGCGTAGGCCACCGCCTCGTCCACGGTTCTCGCGGCCTCGTCATCGATTTGATCCAGCTCTCCCTTGGGAATACCGCCCTTTCCGGTGAGATAGCGCGTGGTGAGCAGCAAGGGGTCGCGGGCTTGCCAGTATTCGCGCATGGCTTTCGGTACATAGGGCGCGTCGTCGTGCTCGCCGTGGCCTCGCTGCCGAAAGGTCTTGAACTCCACCAGGTACGGGCCCTTGCCCGATCGGGCATGTTCGAGCGCTCGCCCCGCCGCCTGGATCACGGTGAAGACATCGTTGCCGAATGCGATCTCGGCCGGGATGTTGAAGGCGGGAGCCCGATCGGCGACGTTGGCCACCGGCATCTGGTTCTCGTTGGCAGTGGAGTAACTGAACTGGTTGTTCTCGACAATGACCACCAGAGGTAGCTTGTGAATCGACGCGAAGTTCAGTCCCTCATAGAAATCTCCCGGGCTGGTGGCGCCGTCGCCGGTAAAGGCAACGTAAACACGTTTTTCCCGCCGCATCTTGAAAGCCAAAGCAAAGCCGGCGCCGGACGGAATCCATGAGGCCATCGAGCCGCTGTTATAGGGAGCGATGCCGTAGTGGGTGAGGTCGGCGAGAAAGAGGCCCAGCTCGCGACCATGCGAAGGAGCAATATCCTTGCCCATCCAGCGTGCCATGACGTCTCTTGGCTCGACGCCGCGGTAGAACCACGCTGCCAGGTTGCGGGCCACGGTGCTGAAAATGTCATCTTTGGTTAGAACACTCGCCACGCCGGCGGCAACCGCCTCCTGCCCCATGCCCAGAAAGACCGCCCCCACGATTTTCCCCTGGCGATAGAGGGTGGCCAGCTTGGTCTCGAAAGTCCGGGCCATCCGCATGGCGCGGTAGAGGCGGAGAAGCTCTTCGCGGCTAAGCGCGAGAGGTCCGGGATCGATTTCGGTACGGTCGATGGCCGGATCGAGGGGCTCGAACCCCCAGGTCAAATGTTTTTCTTTATCTTCTACCATGAGCCAAGGAGGGGAAGTATAGCACCGCGCTGGCATCGGTTGCCGCTTCTGAGGTTAAATTGAGCCACCTTCGGCAGGCAAGATGGCAACTCAAACGATAGGTCTGGTCATTTTCGGCTTCTACCTGGCAGCGGTAGTCGCCATCGGGATCATCTCCGCCCGCTTCCAAAAGACATCGGAGGATTTCTGGGTGGCCGGCCGTCGCTTCGGCCTTCTGGTGATGATCATGGCCAACATGGCCGCCATCATGCACGGAGGTTCCATCCTGAGCGGGGTGGCTTTCGCCGGCCGTTTCGGAGGCGTGGCCACACTTCCCTTTGCGGCATTTTGCGGGGGCTTTGCGGTCATCTTCTTCGTCTTCGCCAAGAAGCTTCGCCAGTCGCGCGGGTTTACCCTTCCCGACTACATGGGAGACCGCTTCGACAGTCGTTTCCTGCGCGGATGGAGTGCTGTGATCGTTGCGGTTTCCAGCATCATTTATTTGATTGCACAGATCCGGGGAATGGGCTTCATCCTGGAACGACTTCTGGGGCTGCCCTTTACCTGGGGACTGGTTATTGGAACCATCATCTTCGTCTTCTACGTCGCCGCGGGCGGGCTGATGGCGGTGATATGGACGAACATCGCCCAGTTCCTCTTCATGTGGGTGGGGCTCGCCATCCTGGCGCCTTACCTCTACGCGCAGGTGGGAGGGTGGTTCGACCTCATTCGCCAGGTGGAGGAGGTGGTGCCTGGATGGACCTCACCACGAGGGATGGGCTGGTCCTGGAGCTACCTCGTTTCCTGGTCCGGGGTCTGGTTCGTTGCTTATTGCACCCGGGTGGAGCTGGTCACCAAGATGTTTGCCGCCCGTGACCATAGAGTTGCACGATGCTCGTTGCCCTGGACGATCCTTCTGGTGATGGTTTTCCTCCTCTACGGTATGTTTTACGTGGGAGGTGCGGCCCGGCTTCTGGTCTGGGACCAGATTTCCAGTCCCGATCAAGCCTTTCCAACCCTGGTAGCTACCGTCCTGCCCCCTCTTCTGGCGGCGCTGGCGCTTACCGGTATTGCCAGCGCCGCCATGTCCACCACCGACTCCCTGCTGCTCATGTCGGGCGCCGCCGTGGCTCACGATCTCCTCCGCAAGTGCTTTCACGAGCCGCGGGGCGTCGTCAAGGAAGAAGGCTACTATTTGCGCGTTTCGCGCTATAGCATCCTCGCCATAGGCTTTCTGGCGTTTCTCGGCTCTTTGCGCGATCTTGCACTGGTTCTGCAAATCGTCTCCTATGCGGTGGCCATCGTGGGCGCCACGTTCTTTTTTCCGCTACTGGTAGGGTTGACATCTCGTCGGGTGAGCCGACAGGCGGCGATCGTCTCGTCGGTGGGCGGCACCCTCGTCACCGCGGTCTGGATCGGATTGACCTTGAACGGAGTGGAATGGGCCCTCGACTTCCATCCCGCGATTCCCGGCTTGGCAACCGCAGGGATTCTGATGCTGGGCGTTGCCCGCTTCACCCCGCCGGTGGGACGGGAAGCGATAGCGAAGTACTTTCCCGAGGAGGGGAATTGATGTTGGGACTTCCGTTTGCGAGCTTTGTCTTGATCTTTGTGCTGCCGGCTATAATCCTTGCACCCATGTTCTATCGTTGCTGGCAGATTCGAAAGGGACTTCGAGACTGATATTCTTCGGAGGAGAAAAGAAAGATGTGCCCCGACTGCGTCGGGGGTTTTGGACCATGGTGTTAATTGCTCAGAGTTTTTTAGTGCGGGCGCACTTAGTCGAAATGCATTCTATGCGCCCGCGGAATCCCCCGGCCTAGCCGGGGGATTGTAAGGGAGATTGACGATGAAGAGACTTAGCGTTGTTTCCGTTGCGGTTTGGCTTGCGGCATGTGCCCAACCGGTTCCACCGCCGCCGCCACCGACGCTCGTGGAGGCGCTCGAGGCCGGCAACTACACCCTGGTGGACTTGAGCCATAGCTACTACGAAGGGATGCCGACCATCAGTTTGCCTCCTCCGCTCGGGCAAACGCCGCCGTTCGAGCTCCAAACGATCTCTCAGTACGACGACAAAGGCCCCGCCTGGTACTGGAACTGGTTCAAAGTGGGCGAGCACACCGGCACCCACGTCGATGCGCCCAATCACTGGATATCCGGTCGAGAGCTCGGGGCGGTGGATGAGATCGCTCTGGATAAGCTTATCTGTCCGGCGGTGGTCGTCGATGTGGCCGGCAAGGCGGCTGAGAATCCCGACTACATGGTTAGCGTGGAAGACCTCGAGAGCTGGGAGGCGTCCCACGGTGAAATTCCAGACAATGCCATGGTGATCATGAACAGCGGGTGGAGCGAGAAGTTCTCCGACCCGATGGTTTTTCTGGGGGTAAACGACAAGGGCGAGGCCCATGCACCGGGTTTTTCTCCGGCAGCGGCGCGCTGGCTCCTGGAGAACCGAAACGTCGTTGGACTGGCCACCGATACCGTCAGCACCGACGCGCTGGCCGTCGCGGGAGCCACCGATCCTCCCTATCAGGTTCACATCGCGATGCATCGAGCGGGCAAGTACCAGATCGAGATGATTGCCGGCCTGGATCAGTTGCCGGCTTCCGGTGCTTATCTGATAGTGGCGCCCATCAAAGTCCAGGGGGGCTCGGGGGCTCCGGCGCGCATTTTTGGCTTGTTGCCCTGAGAGAGAGAGACATTCTATGGATTTCATCAAAGCGGTAGACCGGGTGGCGATTGCGGTCGGTGATCTGGAGCAGGCACGGAGCTTTTTCGAAAACGCTTTTGGCGCCCGATTCGAGCCGGTCGAGGACGTCCAGGACATGAAGTTCCGCTACCAGCCGTTCTCGGTGGGCGGCTTCAAGATGGAGCTTCTTTGCCCCTACGATTCGTCCAGCGTCATTGCCAAGTTCCTCGAAAATCGCGGACAAGGTGTGCACCATATCTCTTTTGAAGTGGAGGACCTCGACGCCGCCATTGCCGAGTTGAAGGATAAAGGCATCGAGATCGCATACCGGCATCACTATGCGCCGGACGTCACGTTCGAGGGGTTTCATTGGGAAGAAGCTTTCATTCATCCCAAGGACGCTTTCGGTGTGCTGATCCACATCGCCCAGAAGCGGAAGGTGGAGCCATGAAGCTCGAAGGCCGAGTGGCGCTGGTTACCGGAGCCAGTCGCGGAATCGGCAAGGCTATCAGCTTGGCCCTGGCCCGCGAGGGAGCGGCGGTGGCTCTCGGCGCCCGCACGGAGAAGGATCTACGGAGAGTCGCTTCGGCCATTGAAGCCGAGGACGGCAAGGCCCTGCCGGTGTTTTTAGATGTTGCGGACAGGGCATCGATCGAAAAAGCCGCTTCGCAAGCGGTGTCGGAGCTGGGCCCGGTCGAGATTTTGGTCAATAACGCCGGCATTGCCGAAAGCGCCAAGACGGTGGAGATGAGTGACGATCTGTGGGACGAGCACTTGCGGGTGAACTTGACCGGTGCTTACCGGGTCACCCAAGCCTTTCTTCCTGGGCTCATTGAAAGAGGCTGGGGCCGCATCATCAACATCGCCTCCACCGCCGGGAAAGTTGGTTTTCTCTACACCGCGGCTTACTGCGCCAGCAAGCACGGCCTGATCGGATTCACACGGGCACTGGCGCTGGAGATGGCCCGCTACGACATCACCGTCAATGCCATTTGTCCAGGCTTCGTGGCCACCGACATGGCGGCCCGCTCGGCGGCCAGGATCGCTCGAAAGACGGGGGTGAGCGAGGAAGAAGCGCGAGCCAAGCTGGCCCGGATTTCTCCACAGAATCGCATGATCGAGCCGGAAGAAGTGGCGCAGGTCGCCGTCATGTTGGCTTCCGAGCAAGCGCGAGGTATCAACGGCCAGGCCATCAACGTGGATGGGGGCGCGGTGGTGTACTAAAAACTGAAAATGAGCGACGCGGAAGCTGTGTTGACGAGCTCCGATAGATCGCCCGGCCATTGTATTCGACCGGCTCGGTGAGGTGCCAACCCGGTGGTTGTGAGCTATTATCTCTTCATCAAACGCTCGCTTGGCGAGCAGATATGGGGAGCAAGAAAATGGAGTATCGCAGTTTCACTTTTTCCATTGAGGAGCAGGTGGCTACCATCCGGCTCAACCGGCCCGACACACTGAATTCTCTGACCTTCGAAGTTTATGCCGAGCTGGAAAAGGTCTTTGCCGATCTGGAGCAGGAGCCCTCGGCACGGGTGGTGGTTTTGACTGGTGAGGGAAGGGGATTCTGTTCGGGAGGAAGTGTCACCGATATCATCGAGCCGCTCTTGAAACAAGACATCAAGGACAAGTATCGATTCACTCGAATGACCTGCAACGTGGTTCGGAACATGAGGCGGCTTCGCAAGCCCATTGTTGCGGTGGTGAATGGAGTGGCTGCCGGCGCGGGCGCCATGCTGGCGCTGGCCAGTGACATCCGTCTTTGCAGCCAGCAGGCGCGGTTTGCGTTTCTGTTTGTCAAGGTGGGGCTGGCGGGAACCGATATGGGGGCCGCCTGGCTTTTGCCCCGGATCGTGGGCGCCGGCCGGGCCACAGAGTTGTTGTTCACCGGCAGATCCGTCGACGCCGAGGAGGCTTTGCGCATAGGACTGGCCAACCGGGTGGTCCCGGCCGACGAGCTCATGGGCGAGGCGACGGCTTTGGCGAGCAAGCTCGCCGACGGCCCGGCTCACGCCATCGGCCTCACCAAGGAGCTGATCAACAATGAGGCATCCATGTCCCTTGAAGAAGCACTGGAAGCCGAGGCCCAGGCGCAGTGCTGGCTCATGGAAACCCCGGAGTTTCGCGAAGGCTATCAGGCGTTCGTTGAGAAGCGAGCGCCGTCTTTCAGAAAGTTCGATTGAGCATGGAAGTTTTTTTCGATACAAAACAGTTGGAGTTGGCCCGAGAGGTCCGCACCTGGGTGAGAGAATTTCTATACCCGGATCCGGGTGATGAGACCGATCCTGAGGGGGAAGGGCTCCGCCTTCTTGCCGAGCTCGGCCGAGCCGGCTGGACTCGCTTTGCCGTCCCCGCCGCCTACGGCGGG